>Ga0310827_100727_pt1 | contig 22186 bp, 19 predicted proteins | sample WT_ome_2_FD_201309 | JGI IMG/M metagenome (GOLD analysis project Ga0310827, IMG submission 201309) | Sorghum-adapted microbial communities enriched on wild type (WT) sorghum from Joint BioEnergy Institute, Emeryville, California, United... ... | reverse complement strand
CACTTTTTTTAAAAAAATTCCAGCAATGGGGAAATTTTGTATATGGTAATGCATACGAAGCAACAAAAAGGTTTTACAGTTAGCAAAACAGAAGCTCTTGAAAGATTGATTATTTGTTTTCCAACATATTGTGTTAAGCAGTAATTTTTTTTCATAATAAAATGACCTTCTACCCTGGAAATGGTCGAGTAGAAGGTCAATTACTTTATTTGTTCAAATTATTTAATTTCTTTGCGAATCGCATAACGTCACGTGCAATCATGACTTCTTCGTTAGTTGGGATGACTAAAACTTTTACTGGTGAAAATGGATAGCTGATATATCTTTCTCCTTCACCTTCTCGATTCAAATCTTTATCCCAATATACTCCCATAAATTCAAGACCACGCAGGACACGTTCACGTACAGCCGCACTATTTTCACCAATACCTGCAGTGAAAATGATAGCATCCACACCGTTCATTCGTGCAACGTAGGAACCGATATATTTATGAATATGGTTGGCAAAAATAGTTAAGGCAAGTTCCGCACGTTCATTACCTACATTTGCAGCTTCTTCAATATCACGTAAGTCGCTGGAAAAGCCGGTTATGCCTAACAAACCGCTTTTCTTATTTAACACATTGATAACTTCTTCTGCGGATTGACCGGTTTTTTTCATAATAAATGGAATAAGTGCCGGATCAATACTTCCTGAACGTGTTCCCATTGTAATTCCTTCAAGTGGTGTAAATCCCATGGATGTATCGATGGATTTCCCACCATGTACAGCTGCAATACTTGCTCCATTTCCTAAATGACAGGAGATCAGGCGTAATTCTTCAATTGGCTTTCCTAAGATTTCTGCAGCTTTCAAGGTTACATACTTGTGACTTGTACCATGGAAACCGTATTTACGAATGCCATATTTTTCATAGTATTCATATGGAAGACTATATAAATATGAGCTTTTTGGCATTGTTTGGTGGAAGGCTGTATCAAATACCGCAACTGCCGGAACATTCGGCAATATGTGACGGAATGCCTTAATTCCGGTTACGTTTGCCGGATTATGCAATGGCGCTAAGTCTGATAAATCTTCAATTTGTTTTAAAATTTCATCCGTTATAAGGACAGAATCATCAAAGATTTCGCCACCGTGAACAACTCTATGACCAACCCCATCTATTTCATCAAAAGATTTAATGATACCTGTCGAAATTAGTTGATCTAAAAGTATTTGTACGGCTACATCATGATCCGGAATATCTTGTACTAATTTTACTTTTTCTCCGTTAACCAAAATCGTAAAAACTCCATCATTCAAACCGATCCGTTCAACAAGTCCTTTTGTAATCACTTCTTCCTCAGGCATTTCGATTAATTGAAACTTTAGAGATGAACTTCCGGCATTAATTGCTAAAATTTTTGACATTCTTTTCGCTCCCCATTATAAAATCATTATATTGTTATTATGTGCGTTTCTTTAAGAAAGATTTAAGTGTGAATGAATATACAAATGATACCATCCTTCATTTAACCATGACAAAAATAATTATTCAATCATTTTGGGCATTTTTTACCTAGATATTCACAAAGTAATTTAATTGTGATATTTTTAACAAAAACTAGTATTGAATGAATTCTGAATCGCTAAGAAAAATCTGCAATTGCTGTAAAAAAACGCTTGGAACCTCCAAGCGTTTTTTTATCAGATAAGCGATTATCTAACTCATGGCGCCATGTGCTTTCTTATGACACGAATTTATCAAACCTTATTTTCTCGAAACCAAATGTCGATTTTCGCCATAATTGTTTCCATTTGTAATTTATTACTTAGGGAAGGCAGATTAACCAACAAAACCTCTTTCGGGGGTTTTACTCCTTCTTTTTGTTTTTGTAAAACTAAAATACTTTTTGCAGCTTGTTTGTTTTTGAACATTGATTCCGGCAACTGCAACAAAGCTTGAATATGCATATGCTTTTTCAAATATGTGTGGAGTTTCATTGCCTCCGAACTTTCAAATAACCCATTTGGAATAATAAAAAATAAATAACCGCCATCAACCGTATGTTGACAGCTTTTTTCAATAAAAAGATGATGGGCATAGGAGTGACCGGAATCAGCCTTTAATTCATATTCTGCAGCCCTTATATCATTCGGATAATATCCAACCGGCAAATCACAAACAACGACATCAACCGGGTCAATAAACAACGGTTCAAGGCTATCCTGACAATCCAGTTGCAATGGATGTTCTTGTAAATTTGCACTGACATAAGCAAGTCTGATTAATACATCATCGACATCCACACCATAGGCATCGATTGTATGGTTAGGCAAATAATTCATAATGGTTGTTACAAGATTTCCTGTGCCGATCGCCGGATCAAGCAATGTGAATGTTTTTTTCGCACCAATGAATTTGTTAATTAAATAGCTGAGGAATATTCCGATTGAGTCCGGAGTCATTTGATGGTTAGGTTGGACATTTTCCCGCATTCCTTTTAAACAAGCTAATTGGAATGCTTTTCGAATATCTTCGGCCGAATAGTTTATTTTTACTAATTCACGATAGTACTTATTTAACCGTTTCTTCGTCATTTCACTAATGTTATCTTGCCTTATATCATCTTGAAATATATTCTCACCCGTTTCTGCCAACGCCTCAAGATAAGTGCAGTTTAACTCATTGGCAAGCAGCCGGGTAGTTTCATTGAATGTTTGAAATAATACTTCTACCGGTGTTTGTAACAAATTTGGAGCCTCCTTACTTCCATTTACATATACCAATTTATTTTAATCAATTTGTCATGAAATAACAAAGGAATTTTTGCATAAAGAAAACTCGCTGGTGGGCGAGTATTAGGATAAGCAAAATTATGGTTTAAAGAAAACACGACTAAATGGGAAACTAATTCTTTATTAGTCAATGAAACCCCGATTAAGATCGGGATTACAGGTGTTATATGATATATGCTTAACAGTGGTAGTCTGCTAAAGTCCGCTTACATCAATTGTACAACAGTCAGGAAACAGCTCTTATTTAGCTTGTTTCGCTGCTTCAATTGCTGCTGTATAATTCGGATGGTTCGTGACTTCATTAACAATTTCTTTATATGTAATCTTTCCTGTTGAATCAACAACAAAAATGGAGCGGGCTAATAATCTTAACTCTTTCATTACAACCCCAAACGCTTCACCAAAGGAAAGATCGCGATGGTCGGACAGCACTTGTACATTTTCTATACCTGCTGCAGCACACCAACGTGCTTGTGCAAACGGTAAATCACAGCTGATTGTTAAAATTTTAACCCCAGGAAGGCTGGCCGCTTCTTCATTAAAACGACGAGTCTGTGCATCACATACGCCTGTATTAATAGACGGAACCACACTAATTAATCGAACATGTCCTTCACTATCGTTTAAAGTCACTTCAGATAAATCATTTGCCAGCACGGTAAAATTAGGAGCCATGTCCCCCACCTTTACTTCATTTCCTACCAAAGTGACCGGGCTACCTTTAAATGTAACTGATGTCATTTTTTTCAACCTCCAATTTTAAAAAATCCTTCAATAGTTATCATAAACAAATTCCATTCTTCTTTCAAATTATTACCATCGTAGCAACAGTAATTTGGAATATAACCGAGCAGATTTTAGGTGGTTCCCTTTGAAAGTCACACCTGCTTTGAGAGGATCAGATAATCCTTCATGAAAAAGAGGGTGCCCAGTCCAATCGGAGCAACCTCTCCTTATTTTTACCGCAACTTTCACTAAAAAAGTTTAGTTGGAAGTCTCATATTCAGAAGTCAGATTTATGCAAATGGCGATTTGCAATTGCTGGATTCTAATCGTCTCTTTGTTTTAAAGAAGAGCAACAATTTTCAAATATTGAAATCAATTTTTTTGTGACGAATTTCCGGAGTCATTCGACTGCTGGTCACTTTTCTGGTTTCCATCTTGTTTTGTTTGATTTTTTGACAACATTTGTTGAACTTTTTCAACTGCACTAGGAGCAAGATCTAAGATTTTTTCAACAAGATGAGTACTTTCATCAATATGTAACATTTTTACTCCCTGACTGTTGACAATTAAAAATGCCATTGGGGTAATCGACACACCGCCGCCACTACCGCCGCCAAATGGAAGTTCACTTTCTTTGCTTGACCCGTCAACGGAAAACTGTGAGCCGCCTGCTGCAAATCCGAAACCAACTTTTGAAACAGTTAAAATTACACTGCCATCCGGAGTTTCAACCGGGTCCCCTATGATTGTATTTACATCAATCATATCTTTCAAATTTTCCATCGCCGTTGTCATTAGTCCCTTAATTGGATGATCAGACATTTCAATCCCTCCTGATTATATTGATTGATCCTCTCTTTTTGATTCAGTTTGCATCGTCTTATAATCGGCATAAACTTCTGAAACCTGCCGCCAATATTTTAATAATTTCATTCCTGCTAAAATAGCATGCCCCATCCTTATCTGAATCATACATCTTAAATATGTTTGAGAAGCAATATGATTAAATACAGGAGTGATTTGCAAGTCCGGGTGCACTTTTAACGTAAAATAGTGGCTGATTACACCGATTACGTTACCTTTTAATGCCCACCCCGCCCCGCAAGCGATGGCAGAAGAGGCGGCATTCCCTGTACCAATAGCGGATTTCCATTCAAGCTGAGTAATTTGTAACTTTTTTAAAAACGATTTCAAAATTTTATACAGTTCTTTGAAATAGGGCAGAAGTTGTTTAATCGGCTCCAGTGATGATAATCCGTTTTCGTTATCCGCCTCTTGAGCCATTTCATTTATTTCTTTGTCCTCATGATCCGCTTGCTTTTTTTGCCGGTTTATTTTTTCAGAAGGAATTTTGATTCTGTATCGGAAAAGACCAAACAATGCTTTAATTTGAATTGTTGCCCACTGTTCTTTAGGCTCAAATTTATATGTGCAATCTATTTTTAGTTTGGTAAAAATGAGAATCATAAGTAAGAACATAAGTATGACAATCATGATTCCAATAATTTTTAGTATAATCACGTTCCACACAACCCTTCAGCCTATTAGTATCGTCAGACTGAACGGAAAATAAACGCTTGTATGGTAATAATTTGAATTGCAAAACAAACCGATGGATCTTGGTGGGATAGGGTAAGCTGGGGACATTTTATGGACAATCACTGCTGATTTTGGTCTCGAGAAACGGTCTCTGCGACACTTTTCCCTCTTTCAACGCTGATTTTCGTCTCGAGAAGCTGTATTGTATTGATGCCAATTTTCGTTCTTTCACCTGGACTTATAAACGAAAAAAGCCAGGGAAACCCTGACCAGCGCCAAACTGATTAAGAAACAGCTGCATTTTTTCTCACATAATTTTCATGAATTACAGTTGTATCTGCAAAATAATCATGCAATCCTTGTTTTTTCGGTAAAAAAGCCACTAATGCATAGAGAATAAATATACTTGCTGATATGTACCTGCCGATCCACTCCCGAAATACAACTGTTTGCCATGACAATCGTTTTTCCTTTAAAGGGATGACTTTTATTCCAAAAATCATTTTCCCTAATGTTTGACCAAAAAATTTTGTCAGCAACACAAAGTATAAATAAAATACGACGGCCGATATTATATTTGGTAGAGAAAAGATTCCATCAGCAGATTCCTGACCCAGAAAACCAAGAATGGGGCTTACAATTAATTGTCTCAATCCTGCAATAACAATAAGATCGACCAAATATGCCCAAAACCTCATCCAAAATCCGGCATAAGCATACAAATCAGCTGAATCTTCATTATCATTAACTAATTTCATGCTGTTCATTTTGATACCATCCGAATCATCCACAAAATCTTGATTATTTGTATCAAGTAGTTCCTCGTTCGTGCTCTCTTCATTGCTTCCGGTAACTATTCCATTTTCTTCTAAACGATCATCGCCATTATTCATGAAGTTACCCCCTATTCCGAATAAAGATACATTAATCGCGGTGAATTTCGATGGGACAATAACTGGATAAGGGAAGTCGTCTCTGCATCTTTTCCAAACCACTTGCCGACATTCATACCGAGGAATGAGCCTAGTCCCCAGTAATCATCGACATAACGAACCACTTGTGCATCTTTTAGCTTTTGTTCCTTTTTCATTGCCGCAATGGTATCATCTAAATAGCCAAATTCGTCAATTAAGTTTATTTCCTTGGCTTGTCGCCCATCATAAATTCGTCCATCTGCAATTTGTCTAACTTGTTCTTCAGACATTCCGCGCCCGTTAGCAATTACCTTAACAAAATCACCGTAAGCATTATCTATCATTTTTTGTAAAATCGCCCGCTCTTCATCGGTCATTTCCCTAGTAGGACTCATTATATCTTTATAAGGACCGCTTTTTATTGTCACTGCATCAATACCTAGTTTCTTTGCAAGTTCGGTCACGTTATAACTTTCCATAATAACACCAATTGAACCTGTCATGGTGTCTTTGCTGGCAAATATTTTCGTTGCAGGTGCGGATATGTAATAACCCCCGGAAGCGGCCATTGAACCCATTGAAACATAAACAGGTTTCTTTCGTTTTTGTATTATATCGACTAATTTATCATAGATTTCTGCACTTTCAACAACCCCACCACCCGGGGAATTAACACGTAAGACAATGCCTCGAACTGTGCTGTCTTTTTCTATCGCATCCAGTTTTTCCATAAATGATTGATGATTATAAGTTTCAGCACCGACCAATGAACCTGCTTCACCCGTATCTTGAATGACTCCTTCTACGTTCAGAACAACTATTTTTTTCATCGGATTTCCTTCATCAATTACTTCTTCGGTGTAATTGGTATCTGAAAAAAATAAATTTGAAAATGCTTGTTCTCGTTCTCTGGAAACAAGAAATTGAACAATGGATACACCTGTTGAAAAGATTAAAATGACGGCCGCAATCCCCAATGCAGCCCAGCGTTTACCATTCACTATAAAACCTCCCAATACAAATTGAATCTTCCCTTTTCATAAAAACTTCCCGAACTATCATTATACACGAATTTTTTTTATAATTGTAGAAAATATTTACAGTGTTACGTTAAAAAATTCATGGGAAAAGTGTAGGCGACTGTTCATCCCAGTACAAACTGGACCAAGCAGCCGACCGATAATTCTGTTTATGTAAATTCATTATTCTATTAACAATAAAAGGACGGAGATTTTTATACTCCGCCCTTAAGCCATATATATCATGTTGTATTAAGAAAATCGACCACTCATTTGTTGTTGTGCCATTGAAACAAGGCGTTTTGTGATTTCTCCTCCAACTGAACCATTAGCACGAGAAGTTGTTTCAGCACCTAAGTTTACACCAAACTCTTGAGCAATTTCGTATTTCATTTGTTCTAAAGCTTGTTCTACTCCAGGTACAAGAAGTTGGTTACTGTTATTGTTGTTTGCCATGTGATGTTCACCTCCTTGTGCTATTATAGTGTGTCGAAACAGGAGGATTCATTCATAGCATAAAAAGGTAAATGTTAGCAGCCAATCATTATTTTGACAAACCTTACACATGTGGGATGGTTCATTTACTTGAAAATTGCCAGCAATTGATAATTTTGCCAAGCCTCACCCGGTTGAACGTTAAAACAAATCAGCAAACACATTTTGTTGATTTTCTTCTTGGCTAGACAATTTGATCGTTTCTATATGATCCACAGCCTTTTGAAGCAATGGCTCAAAATCAAAATGAGATTCATATTGATTGGCTTTATCCCGTTTTGGTTTTGTTTTTGGTTGTGCCGGGGTAAAAATCGTACAACAATCTTCATACGGTCGATTGGATATTTCCAATGTATCAATATTTTCTGCAATTTTAATAATATCTGTTTTATCCATTGAAATTAACGGGCGAATAATTGGCGTATTAGTTACTTCATTAATCGTAAACATACTATCCAATGTCTGACTGGCTACCTGCCCTAAACTTTCCCCTGTTACAATCGCCAACCCTTTTTGTCTTTCCCGAATTTCATCAGTAATCCGGAGCATCATTCTCCTCATAATCGTCATGGCATAATTTTCATGTACCTTTTCGTATATTAATTGCTGAATTTCGGTAAAAGGTACAATGTGCAAAATAAACTGCCCATTGACTCTGGCTAATTTTTTCCCTAAATCAATCACTTTTTGTTTCGACCGTTCACTTGTAAATGGCGGGCTATAAAAATGAACACCTTCCAGCAACAGCCCACGCCTCATTGCCATGTAGCCGGCAACCGGACTGTCAATGCCACCTGACAACATAAGCATGGCTTTTCCACTTGAACCGACCGGAAGACCACCTGCACCTTTAATCACTTCACAAGTTAAATATACTGCATCTTTCCGTACTTCAACCTTTAATTCTAAATCCGGATGATGCACATCGACTGTCAAGCCCTCTATGTTTTGTAAAAGATAGCCCCCTAACAAATTATTGATGTCATCGGAGTGGTACGGAAACTCCTTATCTGCTCTTCTGGTTTGAACTTTAAAAGTTTTTCCTTGGGCATGAAGTTTTTGAAATAATTTCAATGAACTTTCTTTGATCAATTCCATATCTTTGTTTACTCGCACCACAGGACTGAATGATTGAATGCCAAAAACATTTTTTAACCTTGTACATACTTCATCAAGGTTTTCACCGCTCAATATAATATACATCCGGTCACGATTTGCTTTTATTTTAATCCCAGGAAAATCGCGGAGGACATATTGGACATTTTCTCTCAATTTATCTACAAAAAGACCACGGTTTCTCCCTTTCGTAGATATTTCACCGTAGCGTACTAATATTTGATCATATATCATGTTATCCCCTCATTACCGGTTTTAAATTCTTAATACTTTGTTTAATTATATCTACTGCTTGTTTTGCCTCTTCCTTTGTATTGTCAAATGATAGACTTATACGGATCGATGTTGTCGCGCGTTCTTCACCTAGTCCCATGGCAAGAATCGTTCGACTTGGCTCATTCGTTCTGGATGAGCAGGCACTCGTTGTGGAAACATATAACCCATGTTGTTCCAATTCGTGAACGAGTACTTCCGCTTTAAATCCTTGAACAGAAAAGTTAATAATATGGGGAGCCGTATTTTGTTTAGGGGTATTTATTGTCACACCTTCAATTAATGGCAATTCGTTTATTAAAAAGTCCCGAACATCCATCATTTTATCAATTTTTGCTTCATAATCCAACATGCCGAGTCGCAAAGCTTTTGCCATTGCAACGATACCCGGTAGATTTTCTGTTCCGCTTCGGAAACCTCTTTCTTGTCCCCCACCGGCAAGCAATGGTGTAAGTTTTAAGCCTTTTCGGATATAAATTGCCCCGGTTCCTTTTAAACCATGAAATTTATGGCTGGAAATAGTTGCAAAATCAACTTTGCTTTCATGGAAATCAAGAGGTACTTTTGTTACGCCTTGAACATGATCGACGTGAAATAATGTTTTCGGATGACTCTGCAACAATTCTCCAATTGTTGCGATCGGTTGAACGGAGCCAATTTCATTATTAACATGCATGATTGAGACGAGAATTGTATCTTTACGAAGAGCTTTTTTTACATCTTCTACTCGGACTCGCCCTGTTTCATCCACAGGTAAATAGGTGACATTAAAACCATTATTTTCCAACTGAATATAAGTATTTAATACAGAGGGATGTTCAATCATCGTCGTAATCATATGATTCCCCCTGTTACGGTATTTCTCCGCAACCCCTTTGATTATAAAATTATTTCCTTCTGTACCCCCGGAAGTGAAAATAATTTCCTGTTCATCGGTCTTTAGTAATGTTGCGATTTGATTTCGTGCCTGACTTAACAAATTCTCCGCTTGCAGTCCTAAATGGTGAACAGAAGACGGATTACCAAAATAACTTTCTGCCACTTTATAAAATGTATCTAAAACCTCTTTTTTCGGTTTCGTTGTCGCACTGTTATCAAAGTAAATCACGAGTGATCAACCCTCCTTTTATTTTGTCTTTTGTCCAAACTTAAAATACAGAAAGCCAAATAAAATGCACTTCAAGCAGTGGGGTTTTCTTCATCCCATACTGATTGTTTGGTCATTTCGTTAAATCTGCGGCCATTTCACGTTTTTTAACGTATAAAAAAAGGAAATCACATGGACGTGACTCCTTTCATTTATCAATACACGGAAACACATTGTCGTTCGATGATAGAAAATATTGAAGATCATTCAACGCACATCTTGTTCATATTCTTCATTGATTAATTCTTCAATTTTCCTTAATGCACCGGGTTCAGCCTCTTCAACTGCGGCAGCTGCTTCTTCAAACGCACTATTATAATCATAACGCCGAAATGATTCTTCTGCAACAGTTAATCGCTTATGAACAGCCGGATATTTTCTCCGGTATCTGTTTCCGTACTGGATAATTTTCTCAATAAAATAGACGTTTTCAACCATTTCCACCACTTGGTTATGAATGTCATTAACAATCGACTCCGCTTTTTGTAAAGAAGTCTGGACAAACTGCATTCTCAATGGTTTTTCATCTAAACTATTGAAACAATCTTGTATGACCTCCTGTGCGTCTAATAATTTTGTTTCTATGTCTTGTGGAACCCCGGGGAGATTACTCCGTTCCAAAAATCTTGCAGTATCTTGAAACAATTTCCTCAAATTTTTAATTTTTTCCCTGGCTTCTATTTCGTCTTTACGAAGAGCTTGCAATATTTCTAACAAGGACTGTTGTTTATCCTCTACCTCTTTTATGTTTGCAAAAATTTCTTCAACCTTGTCTCTTAACACGGAATAGGCTGCCGATGATAGATTCTCATTTGTTAACAAGAATTCAGCCATTTTTTTCATTGTTGCTGTTTTTTCTTCAAGTTCATTTAAGATTTCTAATTCAGCTTCGGACATGTGATAGGTCTCTTTTACTTGTTCAACTTCATTTTTCAGGAACTCGTTTTTAGTGGTAATATTCGCCAAAGACTCGGTAATTTGTGATTGATTCGATAAAACATATTTTTTCGCCGTAACTTCTCCCTCTAATAAATCGTACATCACTTCAATTTGCTCTTTTATTTCTTTTAATCCATCTTCAATCCCGTTAATTTCAGCAGTTTCGATTGACCGAGTATAAGATTGGAGCGTATCTTCCAGTTTTTTAATGACTGCAGAAAGCCCAAGATGTTCAAGATGATATCCCTCTTCCACCATCTCATTGATTCCGTTTTTTATTTCCTTCAATTGCTCCGGTATTACATGGAGACATTCATTTAATAAAAGTGGTATGGATTCCATTTTTACGTTGAGTGATTCAAGTTCTTTCTTTAGCTCCATGATTATTTCCCGTGCAGTTAAGTAATTTCCTTTTTCCGTTTCCAAACCAAATTGATCCATTTTTTCGGTGGCGGATACGATTTGCTGTTCTAAATTTTTACTTGCTTTTCCATACGCATATTGATGGGCAAGTAATTCCTTTTTCAATTTCTTGTATAGTTCCTGTAAACCGATTATATCTTCTCGATTTTTTTCTTCACTGCCAATAATATCATGTAAATTTGCTACCATTTCATCAATTTTCTTTTCTGTTTCTTTTAAGGAAGTCTCAATTTTTGCATAAACTTGTTTGGCTTTGGAAAAACGAAATTTTTCAACTAGGTCTTCTGCCTCGTATAGCATCTCTTCAACATTTGGTAATTCTTCTGTTACAATTTCATCCCAGGCAGTCCGCCAGCGTTCAAAATATTCTTCCGTTTCCCCTTCCATTTTTAACTTCTTAATTTTGCTGACCTCGTCTAATACCGGTCGATTCATTATTTCAATTTTCCATGCTTCTAATCGATCAATATAAGTAAAGTTCTTTCTTTTTACAAAATAACCGATTATATATAAGACAATAAGTATCAAAATAATTCCAATTATGTATATCATCGTATGCCCCCTGTCAAACCCATACTATCTATGTCAATGAATGGAAAAATCTTATTATTGCTTATATGATACCATGAGAATGACAATTTTTGACGTTATTTTTCAATTTTTTTTGCGTTTTTTTGAAAAAACCACCCCATTAAGGGAAAGGACAAACACCTTCATGAGGACGTCAAATCGGAGGCAATCCGCTTCTTGCTTTAAATATTCCCCGTTAATGAAACATTTTCCGTTTCAACCAAGGTATTATCAATCCAGTGAACTATATGGTCTTTATATTTTTCTAAATAGTATTGTTCTTGATAATAAATATTCCAAACTTCCGATGTATAAATCGAATTTAAAAACGGCATCGTCATGATCCCCTTTAATTGGGTGATGATGACTCCGACATGAACTTTTTTCAATTCCTGACGTTTCATCCCTTTTTCAAGAATGGATTGTAGTAAATATCTTTCTTTACGAAAATAGGTCGTCATTGTTTCCCTGACTATTTGTGAGTCGATGGAAACCTCGCGCCAAACGAAACGAGATAATTCAAAATTTTGATATTGATAATTCATTAATTGATTAATTACATATTTTAAACAAGCCAATACAGGCTGTCTTTCAAATTTTAATAAGGAGTCTTCGATAATATTGATATACGGTTCGAAAAAGGAGATAAAGGCATATTTCAATAATCCATGCTTTCCTTGGAAATAATAAGAGATGGTTGACACATTCATATTGGCGGCTGCGGCAATTTCACGTATCGATGTACCACTATATCCTTTTATATTAAATTCAGATAATGCAGCTTTAAAAATTTTTTCTTTTGTCTTTAATGTATTGTTCAAAATGTACACATCCCTTCTTTTATTGTAAATTAATGAAATGCCGTATATATTAAAAACTATTCGAGCCATGCCCTTTTTCTTCCTTTAAAAATTTATCGACAAGTTCTTTCTTTCTTTGCTAAAATGATAAATAAATTGAAGAAATAAGGTGATTTTCCATGTTTGCTGTCGAAAAATATAAAGGATCAAAGGAAGAACAATTTAATCTTGTTGTTAAGCAATTAACCGCTCTAATTGAAGATGAAGATAGTATGATTGCCAATTTAAGTAATGCATCCGCGTTATTAAATCAATTTTTAGAACAGATTAACTGGGTCGGATTTTACTTATATGATGAAGAAAAAAATGAGCTGGTACTTGGACCGTTTCAAGGTTTGCCGGCATGTGTACGAATTCCGCTTGGTAAAGGAGTGTGCGGGACAGCTGCCGAAAAGAGGGAAACTTTGGTTGTTCCGGATGTAAATCAATTTCCCGGACATATTGCCTGTGATGCAAATAGTCAATCAGAAATCGTGATTCCAATGGTAAAAAACGATCAACTAATTGGGGTCTTGGATATCGACAGCCCGGAAACCAATCGTTTTGATGAAGTAGATAAGACGAAACTGGAAGAATTTGTGGCCGCATTAGTCAATCATTTATAAGCGTAAGAGAAGCGTAGGGCGCCATAATTACGATGTTGCGGACTGGCCGACTAAATAGTGCATAGTCCTGTTGCAACGCATGTCTATGTCCAACCACGTCCTGTGGCCCGATCGCCCCGCAATGAGAACAGATTTGCTTTCTTATCGTATAAAGCGAAAAACGACCTCTCATATGTTAAGGTCGTTTTTTGATGTCATTTTAATCTTTATCTTACCAAAAGAAGTATAGACGAAAGACAAGTGCCTGTTATCCGATTGATTCGGGAAGGCACTTTGTTGGATCGCATAAGTGTTGCCATAAGGACATGGAAGATTACTATTTTCCTTCATCACTTACTCACCGAAGTTTCACTATTTTACATTGGCAATCCCTGACTTATGAAATTTACTCTATTTTATACTGGCAACAGCTTGGTTCTTTCCTCGGTTTTTCGCCAAATAAAGGGCTTCATCCGCTTTTTTAAACAGTGAAAAAGGACTTTCTTTATTTTTTTCATTCCAATGAGAAATACCACATGAAATGGTCACCGGGGGATCAATCGAATTGGATGTCTCCGAAACCAATTGTTCTCCTAAAGATAAGCCATCTTCTAAAGAACAATTTGGCAAATAAATAGCCAGTTCTTCTCCGCCCCAACGTGCACCGACCTCATTCATCTTTAAATTCTTTTTTATAATCTTGGCAATCTGGATCAAAATTTGATCACCGACTTGATGCCCGAACGTATCATTAATGATTTTAAAATTATCAATATCAATTAACAAAAATGCACCTTGTTTATCTTTTTCTATCGATTTTTGCATTTGATCATCCAGATAATTACGTGTATATAATTTTGTTAAATAATCCGTGATCACAAGCTGTTCCAACCTTTCACGTAATATCGTGTTTGTAAAAGCTAATGAAACATGCTGTGTAATCGATTGAAGCAATTTAAAGGTATTAAAAGAAAACTTGTAAGGAACACGATGTAAAACAATGATGAAACCGATTTTATGTTGTTCCCGTTTTAACGATTCAGCCATAATGGAACGAAAAGGACTAACCAGTTCTTTATCATCAGGTTCAAAATTCCCGATAAATAGAGACTCGTCCCTTGTGTCCATAAAGTCTTTGACAAATTGAAGAAACGGCAAGCAGTCTTCATTATTGAAAAAGGGTGTGCTTCCGGTTAATACATTAAATTGATTTTCTTCAAATAAGATAATTCCTACCTCTTCCGCATGAAAAGCAGACTGTAATTCTTCGGCAATATTATGGACAAGTTCTGTCAGGCGTAAATTGGCATTTAATTTTTTTGTCACTTTCGTAATCAACTGTAAATCATTGACCAGTTGTCTGGACTGTTGATACAAATGGGCATTTTCCATCGCCGTGCTTGCTGTCCCGATAAGTATGGAAATAAATTCAATGTCCTGACCGGATATCAGGATTGACTTTTGGGCCACGATTTTTAAAACCCCATATATTCCTTGTTTCCCTTTTAATGGAAAATATAAATAATGTTTTGGCAGTGCTATTTCACGTTCAATTTTATAATTTCCGGTTATAAAAGTTTCCATGATTGCCGCATTGCTTTTTGTATAATCCAGCGGTTGAATTCGGGAGTCACTGTTATCTACATTATTGTAATTTGATAAGAAAATTTCGTATTGAAAATAAGGATAGAACTCCTCCAACGAATCCAATACTTTCCTTAATACCGCATCAATATCAATGGTCGAATGGAGTTGACTTGTTACATTTTGCAATAATTTATAACGTTTCTTTTCATGTTTTAAAATGAATAATTGCATGACCTTTTCAAAATATTGATAGACAGTTTTTGATAATGTTTCCCAAAAAGAATCTGAGAAATGATGATTTTTATCTGGAAGTTTAAACAGTAGGATGCCAACTAAATCATCATGTTGACCAAAGACAAAGAGGGATTTATCGAATGGAATTTGGTCATACCTTTCCATAGGGAAATTAACTACAAATGATCCTTCCCTTAAATATTTGGTATACATATCTTTTTGCCATGTATCAAAGAACGACAAAGACGGCGTTTTAAATGAAAGAAGGAACTGTTCTTTTTCACTTAAAAAATTTTTATAGATTAAAAAATGAACATGATTCCATTGAAGTTCACACCTTAAAGCATTAAAAAGTATTGAAAAATAATTAATATCATCCTGGTCTTTTTCCAAAATTTTAAAGTCTGTAAATATTTTACTTCTAAGTTTTAAAATAACCCTTTCTTCTAATTTATCCATTGGCCTCACCTAAATATATCAATTTTATATGAAATTAAAAAACAGCCATTATTTTAGAACTAGTACTTTTATATCATTTTTCAACAAGACAAACAAGAGATTACCATCAGATATTGAATAAATACCGGTAATATTTTCATAATCTGCAATTTTAAAATAAAAAGTTTCATTTTTTAATTGAATTTTTACTTTGCCACCAGATTCAAGCCGGTAAGGAAGTGATTTATTTGAGTCATCATCACGATAAAATGTATCCCGTTTTTCCTTGATCAATTCAGCATTATAAAATGTCCATTTTTTCTTTATCAAAACCCATACACCATTTTTATTCCGGTCGGCCAGCAGACGAGTTGGTTCATTTTCGATTTCGACTTCTTTCATAGCTTTAAACCGATTTTTATCCAATCGATCAATTTCATATAGTATTAATAAGTGCTTTCCATTCAATCGGCGATATACTGCAACTATAGGTGAATCCTCAAGTCTTTCAGATCGATGAATGACAACAGCCTTGATCTCGTATTCTGTATTTTCTGTTTCTTTTTGTTGCAAAAAAAATCCGATTCCCACAAGGATGATGGAAAGGAATATGATTATTATTCTAATCGCCCTTTGCCTGTTTATTTCATTCATAACATCCACTCAAAACTATCTTTTTTAATGTCTATTATATCATGTAATTTAAATTTTATGGTCATTAGCTAACGTAATCTTTCATATTTTCACTGGGAATTGTTGGTAAATAAGGAAAACAGGTAATTGCGAGACCGCTGAAAAAGTGCAAAATCCCATAAGATTATGTGCTAAACATCATATCAAGATGTAGTTATCGGTTTATTCTACTATATATTGTGAAATTGTACTCATTCATAATTGTTTTTCAGTGATCTCGCAATTGTTTGGGGATAAAACCCCACTTATGGAAGTTTCACTTTATTCCGCACAAACGGTCACTAAATCTTCCTCTGTGGCTTAAGAGAAATCAATGATGAAAACGAGGAAGATGGCCCAATTGGTTCAACTAACCATCAGTGGGGATGACCTCACTGATGGAAGTTTCACTTTATTTCCTTGACTTCTTTTGTTGTATCCCATATAATATTCGTTGTGTAAAATATGGCAGCCTATGTGTACATGTTTATGCGTACATTTTGTTGGTCATATAAAGAGGCAGGATTCCGCGGCTTTAAAAAATCCTGCATAAATATAGCAATTTGATGACTTTATATGAGCTGTATCGTGTAACCCTCTGCTGCTAGGGCGATGGTACATGAAAACAAAATGGCGGTAAATGATGTATACATCTGTTTTTATTTTACAAAATAAAAACATTAAAGGAGGAGCTTTCATGGCTCGTTATACAGGTCCAAGCTGGAAAATTTCCCGCCGTCTCGGTATTTCTTTAAGCGGAACCGGTAAAGAATTAGAAAAACGTCCATATGCCCCCGGGCAACATGGTCCAAACCAACGGAAAAAATTAACTGAATATGGTTTGCAATTACAAGAAAAACAAAAATTACGTTTTATGTACGGCTTGAATGAACGTCAATTCCATAACACATTCATTAAGGCAGGTAAAATGAAAGGTGTTCATGGTGAAAACTTCATGATTTTACTTGAATCTCGCCTTGACAACCTTGTTTATCGCTTAGGATTGGCTCGTACTCGCCGTCAAGCACGCCAATTAGTTAACCATGGTCACATTCTTGTTGATGGTCGTCGCGTTGACATCCCATCTTACATTGTAAAACCGGGTCAAACTATCGGCGTTCGCGAAAAATCACGGAACTTACAAATTATCAAAGAAGCTATTGATGTGAACAATTTCGTTCCTGACTTCTTAACTTTCGACGCAGACAAATTAGAAGGTACTTACAGCCGCTTACCGGAACGCTCTGAACTTCCAGCAGAAATAAATGAATCGTTCATCGTTGAGTTCTATTCACGTTAATAAAAACGCTTTGTAGAATTCAGTATTAAAAAATCCAGAAACTTTGATACGTCAATGTTTTCTGGGTTTTTTATTATTTTTTAGTTTATTATACACCTGACGCACAAGCTATTTTCTCGGTTTAAACTTATAAAAAATTAAAAACAAACCAATGAGGTTACAAATAAGCCCCCAAATACTAGTAGTTACCCATGAAAATTGTTCTGAAAAGAAAATTACACCTATTGTTAGAAAAATTATAAACACCCATCCAATAAGATTTATAATTCGTGCTTTTTTCATAATTACCTAACTTTTTTAGTTCTAATATCTGTTATATATGCTGCCGGATAACCTGGTGGAGGCCCAGGAGTTACTGTCATTTTAACACCTTTGATCTGCTTCCTAAGAATCATGTTCGCCGAGTCTTTCCACCACATTTCATGTTTACCTGCAATCCAAGATGTGGACCAACCTAAAACCCCGGTTAGGACTCCATAATAGTTGCTTTTCGTAATTATGGCGACAGCTTTTCCTACTAATGCATCGATTAATAGGTTAGAAATATATGTGGACCAATTAAACGACTTATCTAAAGAGTCTACTGTACATGGGATGATTTTACTACAAATAATACACTTAGCCAGAGGTGCGAATGAAAGTCCGTATTAGTGGGCCACCCCAGGGGCAGATAAAAAATGGTATTAAACAAAAAGGGGCTGTTCAGAAAGTCATATTTTTGATTTCTGGATGCCCCGTTCCATGTTTCAAAACCTTGATATATCAACATTCTTGATTATCGCATTTTTGGGGATTTCCACTTTTTAGACAGCTCCCATTTCTTTAAACTGAAGGAGTAATGAATAATACCAATATCAGACCCGACAAATGAGTATCTTTCTTTTATTATTTGTGTCAAATTTACTAACGCTTTTGCAAAGGTAAAATATCTTTTTCCATCATTTCCTCAAAGTCTTGTTTGACCGATTTCCAATACGATAATCGTTTGACAGGATTTTTGGTATGTGCTTTGTAAGCTTCATAATCACTTGTTCGTTTTAATTCAGCTTCACCGTTTTGTTTCTCTTTAGACGGATTATAATTGGCAACCATAAATGATAATTCTTCTTCTTTCACATACCATTTATTAGAGAATTCTTCAATTAATTTATAGGTTGTTTTTTGAATCATTTCCTCTAACAAAACAGAAATATTTTGATCACGATAACTTTCAGGATCACGCTGGATATCTTCCCACAAATCTTTCATCAATTGGGCAAGTTTTGGGTTATTTTTTGCTAGGTCTTCCAAATATTGTTCAATTTCTCTTATTGCTTTTTCGTCTTGTCTGTGAATCAATTCCATTTCATCATCGCCTGATGGAACAAAAGATTGAATCAGCATTAAGATATATTCGTAATTGATTTCTTCTGTTTTAATAGATTCTAATTCATATTCAACGTCAATTTCAACATCGTCTTCATCGTCTCCTTGATTACCTTTCAGTTCCTCAATGACATTAACATATTTCCCATAAAAATGTTCAATCTCTTCTAACGTAATTGGAAATTCATTGCCTAGCTGAGTTTCATCATATTCACTATATACTTGGATGGATGAATACGTCTTATTTAACTTTTGATATGCCTTGGCAAATTGTTTCTTTTTTATAAGTGTTAATTCATCTACTGCTTCGGGAGTTTTAGCAATCTTTTTTAATCCTCTAATCGCTTCTAAAAAGGCATTTTTGGCCTCATTCCAACTAGGTGCTAAAACAACATTTTCGCCTCCATTTGAATATAAAACTAATGCTTCCTTCACTTTTTCTTCAAAGATTTTCGGCGTTTGGAAAGTCACTATTTGACCATACTTTTTTTCTTTATCCTTATATAACCGATTTGTACGGGAAAAAGCTTGAATTAAATCATGTGGTTTCATTGGCGGTCGGTCAATAAACAATGTTGACAGACAAGGTGCATCAAATCCTGTTAATAAACGGTCCACCACAATGACAAGATCTAACTGTTCTGAACGAGATAAGTACTTTTCCTTTTTCCGTGCTAAACGATCATTGACGTTTCGATTATAAGCACGGATGGTTTCCAGTGTGTAATTCGTTCCAAACTCCTCATTATAATCACGTAAGGCTTCTTTCATCTTTTCTTGATTCAAGACTGAAGCTTCTTCGTTTTCAGAAATTGAATAGGTTATAGCCACTTTTGGAAAATCTGGCAAGACACGTTTTGTTCGTTCATCAATTTTTACACTAGATTTTCCTGTTTTGACTTGCTTAAATAAGTCATAGTAGCGTTGTGCTTGTAAAATAGATGAAGTTGTTAATATCGCTGCATATGTCTGGCCCGTACCTTTTTGGAAACCAAGTTTAGGTCGGGATTCATTAACGATTGATTCAATAACTTTTAACATATGTCGCTCATCTTCATAAACACTTTTTGGCAAGCGAGATTCTTTTTCTTCAAGTGTTAATTCGTCTAAATCAATTGAATTATCTACTTGTTTCAATACTTCATTTATACTCTCCTCTGTAAGTGTGCTTTTGTATTCCACTTGAAATCCTAATACAGCTTCATCATGGATAGCTTCCTTAACTGTATACTCATGTAATCGTCTACCATATTGTTGTTCAGTTGTACGTGGCAAGTTTCCAACCACTTTTTTGGCATTTTCTGCAAAAATCGGCGTACCTGTAAAGCCATACCATAGTGAATAAACAAAGAATTGTTCGATTTCTTGTTTCTTTTGTGGTGAAACAGCCCGATGGCATTCATCAACGATAAAAGCGACTTTCAACTGGCGAAGGGTTCGTCCTTTTTTCGAGTCTTCTTTTCCTTTAAATCGTTTCATTACGTAATTTAATTTTTGGATGGTCGTAATAACAACAGTTCTTTCATCGGATAGGAGTTTTTTAATTAAATCATTTACGTTATCTGTTTCATCGACATCAATCACATCATGCTCTGCATATGATTCAAAAGAAGTTGTAGTTTGTTGGTCCAAATCAACTCTGTCCACAATAAAAATTGTTTTTTGAATGGACGGGATTTGTAATAGATTGCGAGCAACTTTATATGAAGTCAATGTCTTTCCTGAACCTGTTGTATGCCATATATAGCCCGATTCTTGACGTTTTGATGCCTCTTTCACTGCTTCAATTGCATGGATCTGATAAGGACGTAAAAGGATTAAAGCCTTTTTATCCTTATCGATGACCGTATATTGTGTTACCATCTTATGAGCCTGTGGAATCGATAGGACTTCACGAGCAAATGATAAGTAGTCATTTATTGGCTGATTTTTTTTATCGACCCATTTCGTTAAAAATCTTTCATATAGTTTTGTATCCGATGCAGCCGCAATATAACGGGTATCTGTGCCATTAGTTACAACGAACATTTGTAGTGTCGAGTATATACCTGTAAACTTTCCTTCTTTTAAATATTTCTTGATTTGACGAAAAGCATCCATATATGGGTGTGTACGGTTTTTTAATTCAATGTGAATCATCGGCAGACCGTTTATAAGTAATGTCACATCAAAACGGCGATTCCGGTCTTCCTGATTTTTCTTTTCGCTTTCAAATTGGTTGATCACCTCATAAGAAGACATACCACCTGCCACATCAGCTCGATTAATGACTTTTAAGCGGATTGTACCAAGCGTGGCATCTTCACGTTGTACTTGGACTTTAGCAATCCCGTTTTCACCTGCTAACCATTTAGCAGCCTCATAAAAGCTCGGAAAATTAAGTTGGTTTTTAACCTGTTGAAATTCCTGTTCCGTCAAAGGCACTCCATTTAGTACATCTTTATTATTATTCTCAAGCTTTTCTCTGAAATTTTTCCATAATTCAGCTTCGGTATGCAAATCGTCGCGATAAGTCCATTGGGATTCGCCGCTAATTAATTGTTTGATCAAGTTTTCTTCTAATACCGCTTCTGAGCTAAATTTGCTAGACATATAATTTCACCCCATTACTTGTAAAGGCTTTAGTTTGTATTTCATGTATGTACATACAAAAGTATATCATGGTAGATTGTTAGAATAAAACTATCTATTTTTTTGCTTGGGAACAGCGTAAGTTGGGGGATGTTGCGGAGTTTAATCCAAAAGCGGAGTTACCGGAAATATTTGAATATGTAGATTTGGAGTCTGTTGTAGGTACAGAAATGATTGCGCATAGAAAGGTTAGAAAGGAGAAGGCTCCGTCAAGAGCACAGCGACTTGCTCGACAAGGTGATTTGTTTTATCAAACAGTTAGACCATATCAAAAAAACAACTATTTGTTTGAGAAACCTTGTAATAACTATGTTTTCTCAACGGGATATGCACAACTACGTCCATATGGAGATGGATATTTTTTGTTGAGTTTAGTACAAACCGAACAGTTTGTTAAAGCGGTTTTAGATAGATGTACTGGTACAAGTTATCCTGCAATCAATTCAAATGATCTTGCTAATATGGAAGTATACGTTCCTTCGAGAGGAGACGAACAAATACAAATTGGCCGGCTTTTTAAAAGTGTTGACCACCTTATCACTCTTTACCAGCAGAAATTGGATAAGTTAAAG
>Ga0310827_100722_pt1 | contig 22281 bp, 23 predicted proteins | sample WT_ome_2_FD_201309 | JGI IMG/M metagenome (GOLD analysis project Ga0310827, IMG submission 201309) | Sorghum-adapted microbial communities enriched on wild type (WT) sorghum from Joint BioEnergy Institute, Emeryville, California, United... ... | reverse complement strand
GGAGGAGAAAGAGCGGATCGCCGCGGCGGCTGCGGGGCTTATAGCGGATGAAGAAGCGGTACTGCTGACGCCGGGAACGACCAATATGCTGCTGGCCCGCAAACTGGCCGGAAAGAAGGAACTCACGGTCGTGACCAACGCCGCCAATATCGCCGCCCGCCTGGGAGACCTGCCGGGAATCGACGTCATCCTGGTCGGCGGCAAACTTCGCAGCAAATCGTTCGCTCTGGTCGGACCGCTGGCGGAGCAGGCGTTGAAGAATATCAGGGTGGACAAGCTGTTCCTGGGCGTCGACGGCTTCGATTTGCGGCAGGGTCTGACAACGCCGAATTTGTCCGAGGCCAGCGTGGACCGGCTCATGATTTCGATCGCCCGCGAAGTCATCGTCGTGGCCGACCGCTCCAAGTTTAACCGCGTGATGTTTTCGCATATTGCCCCGGTCGATGTCGTGAACACGGTCATTACGGACAAGGGGCTTTCCCCGGAGCTCGCCCGGAAAATCCGCGAGCTGGGGATTCGCCTGATTCTGGCCTGAAGGCCGCCGGTTTGCCGCAAAAAAGGATTGTCACCGCGAGGCAAATCGGATAGAATGTATAAACGAAAATAAACGATAAGAAATGATCATAAAAAATCACCGGGACATTCAGCTGTTAGGCGCTGGTTTCTTCCGGAGGAACGGCAAGCGCGTTTTATATTTATTTTTCATCGCAGCCCATGAAATGAGGAGGAATCAAGATGGCATTAATCTCGTCCACCCCCATGCTCCAGGCCGCCCGGGCCGGCGGGTACTGTATCGGAGCGTTTAACGTGCATACCCTGGAAATGCTTCAGGCCGTTGTAGAAGCGGCGCAGGAAACCCAATCGCCGCTGATCATCCAGTCGACGGTCGGAACGGTGAAGCACCTCGGCCCCGAGTATATCGCCGCGGCGGCCGCGGTAGCCGCCAATCAAACCAGTGTCCCGATCGCGCTTCACCTGGATCATTGCACTGAATTTGATCTCATCGTCCAATGTATTCGTGCAGGCTATACCTCCGTCATGATCGACGCCTCGCACTCGCCGTTTGACGAGAATGTGGCGCAAACCCGCAAAGTGGTGGAAATCGCCCGGGCGGTCGGCGTCAATGTGGAAGCGGAGCTGGGCAAGGTGGGCGGCGTAGAGGACGAAATCGTGGTGGCCGATAATGAAGCGCTGATGGCCGATCCGCAGGAATGCCTCCGATTCGTTGAACTGACCGGGGTTCCAACGCTGGCTCCGGCGATCGGCACCGCTCACGGCATTTACAAGGGAGAACCCAAAATCGATTTCGACCGCATTCGCCGCATTGCCGAACTGGTGGATGTGCCGCTTGTGCTTCACGGCGGCTCCGGCATACCGGAGGAACAGGTGCGAAGAGCCGTCTCGCTCGGCATGGCCAAGATGAACGTGGCGACGGAGCTGAGAATCGTATTCTCGGATGCCATCAAGGAAGTGTTCGCCAAGAACCCTGGAGAGAACGACCCCCGCAAGTACATGATCCCCGCGAAGAAAGCTTTGAAGGAAGCGGCCATTGAAAAGATGCGCCTGTGCGGGTGCATTGGCAAAGCGAACGATCTTCGTTAACCCGGTATGACTGTGAACCGGACCGGGCGGTGAATCATGGAGGGAACGTGATGATTACAACGATCACCTTGAATGCGGCCATCGACAAGACGTACTACCTTCCCGCGTTTGAACCGGGCGGGATTTTTCGAACAGACAATGTATATGCCTGCCCCGGAGGCAAGGGGCTGAACGTGGCCCGCGTTGTCCGCCAGCTCGGCTGTCCCGTCCTGGCCAGCGGCTTTGTAGGCGGGAGCAACGGGGAATTTATTTGCAGGGAGCTGGATCGGCAGGGGATCCCCCATGATTTCGTCCGGACAGACGGCGAATCCCGACTCTGCCTGAACATCATCGATTCCGCCAGCGGCATTTCCACGGAAATTTTGGAACCGGGTCCGGTCGTTACCGCGGATCAGATGGAAGCCATGAAGCGAAAGGTCCGTGAGCTGGCGGCAAAATCGCAAATTGTCGCATTTTCCGGCAGCCTGCCCAAGGGGGCTCCGGTTCATCTGTATGCCGAACTGATCACCCTCGCCAGGCGGGAAGGCGCGGTTGTGTTTCTGGATGCGAGCGGGGACGCTTTGCTTGAAGGCATTCGCGTGGTGCCTGATTTTATCAAGCCGAACGAGACGGAGGTCGAGAAAATCATCGGCCGAAGGCTGGAACGGGAGAGCCAGCTTTATGACAGTGTGCGGCAGCTGATGAGCGGCGGAATCGCCTGTGTCGCGGTTACGCTGGGGGCCTCCGGATCGCTTGTCGGGATGCGGGACGAGCTTTACCGGGTTCATGCGCCGAAACTGGAGGCCGTCAATACGGTCGGCTGCGGGGATGCTTTCGTGGCCGGCATGGCGGTTGCCATGGCCCGGGGGGAAGCTCCCGGGGAAGCCTTGCGTCTGGCGACCGCGGCCGGCTCGGCCAACGCGCTGACCGAGAGGGCCGGGCAGATCCGGATCGAAGATGTGGACCGCTTTCTTGGACAAATCCGTATCGAGAAAATCTAGCCCTTTTGCTGTGAAGTAAACAATGGTAGAATAGACTTTAGTGAAAATTCGGATCTTTTTTCTTGATCAGGGCAACTTCACTAAAGGGGGATACTCGTTTTGCTCAAAAGAACCTTAATCGGCATCTTGCGGAGCTTTGAAACGACAGGAGAGAAGGCCAGGGACCCGGCGCTCAGGACGAAGTATTACAAGCTGTCCAAGGAAAAGCTGTGGGATGAAGTCGTTTCTGTCGTGACCAAAATGCCGGGGTACAAGCTGCTTCACGAGGTCAAAAACGTAGGGGAGATTGTTCTCGAGAAGAGAACGATAACAGGCAGGGTGCAGGATATCACGATCACGCTGTTTTCGATTAACCCGGTGAAATCGGCAATCGATATCTATTCGGCTTCCAGAGGTTCCTTGGGCGATTTGGGCTCCAATTATCGGACGATCCTCGACATATATAAACAGTTGGATCGGCGTTTGAAAGATTACCGGATCGTGTAAGCGTTCTGAATAACGGCAAACAGCGGAGAGGCCAGGCGGCGCTCTCCGCTGTTTGCGCTAGCGATTTATACGAGCTTTTTCACGGCGGCTACCGCTTCCTCGTAGTTCGGGTGCTCGGTCATTTCCTTCACGTATTCCACGTACTGGACGTTATTGTCGGCATCCACTACGAAGATCGAACGCATAAGAAGGCCCAGTTCTTTAATCAGGACACCGTAGGCTTCCCCGAACGAACGGTTTTTATAATCGGAAAGGGTGACGACTTTGTCCACGCCCGCGGCGCCGCACCAGCGGGATTGCGCGAACGGAAGGTCCATGCTGACGGTTAGCACGACGACGTTGTCCCCGAGTTTTCCGGCTTCCTCGTTGAAACGGCGGGTTTGGGCATCGCATACGCCGGTATCCAGGGAAGGTACGACGCTGATGAGCTTCACTTTCCCGGCGTAGTCAGCGAGGGACACTTCCGTCATCAGATCCTTGTTTAATTTGAAATCCGGAGCTTTGCCGCCTGCTTTGACTTCGGGTCCGATGAGGGTGATGGGGTTGCCTTTGAAAGTGGCCACTCCGGTACGCTCTTGTGCCATCTGTACAACTCCTCCTTAGGAAATGAGAATCGTTGGTAATTTACCAAGTCTTATTATAAACTGATACCATGGGCCTTGTCCAACCCCGCAAACCTGGCGGGGACGGGCTTGAGCTTTGGAGCAAAAGGGGCATGGACCGGATGTTTTTTCGCTATGAAAGCTTCAGGCAGTACCTGCGCTTGTATCCTCTGACCTCAATGATCCTGGCGGCGAATCTGATCGTGTATCTGCTTATGCTGCTTACCGGACAGCCGAAGGACACGGACACCCTGATTCGTTTCGGGGCGATGGTCAATGAGCCTCCATACCGGAACGAATACTGGCGGTATTTCACGTCCATGTTCGTGCACATCGGATTTGAGCACCTGCTGTTCAACGGATTCGCTCTGTTCGTATTCACCCCGCCGATGGAACGGATCGCCGGCCGGCTGCGCTATCTGATTCTTTATCTTGGCAGCGGCCTGGCCGGCAATCTGGCCACAGTGCTGCTGAGCCCTGATCCGTTTGTTTCCGCCGGAGCTTCGGGCGCGATTTATGGGATCTTTGGGGCCTTCCTGTACCTGATCCTGCTTCGCAAGGATTTGTTTGACCAATCTGCGCGGACTACCGTGTATTCCATGCTGGGATTGGGGCTGGTCTATTCGCTGGCAGTGCCCGGAGTCAACTTTTATGCGCATGCCGGCGGTTTTGCCGGCGGATTTTTGCTGCTGCATATCCTCATGCACGCTTCGCGTCGTTCCTGAAATATTTACGGCACGCCCGGGAGTGGGTATAATAGATTGCGGTTTGACTGATTGTTGATGGAGGAAATCGTGGAGCTCAGACAACTGCTTTATTTCGTCAAGGTGGCGCGCAAACAGCATGTGACGCATGCGGCCGAAGAACTGCATGTGGCCCAGTCGGCGGTAAGCCGTCAAATCCACCAGCTGGAGGAAGAGCTAGGAGTTTCCCTGTTTGTCCAGAAAGGCAGAAACCTTCATTTGACCCCGGCCGGACAGCTGTTTTTGAAGCGGGTGGAGGGGATCCTGTCGGACCTGGAATGGGCGGTGATTGAGGTTCGGGAGTTTCTCGATCCCGAAGCGGGCGAAGTAAGGCTCGGATTTCCGCACAGCCTGGGAATCAGCATTCTTCCGCTGCTGGTTGCGGAATTCCGCAAAGGTCACCCCAATGTGAAGTTTAAATTCAGGCAGGGTGCTTACCACAGCCTGATTCAGGATATCAAGAACGGAGAAATCGATCTGGCTTTCGTCTCCCCGCTTCCACATCCGCAGGAGAAAGTCATCGGGGAGGAACTGTTCACCGAAGAGCTTTTCGCCATTTTGCCGGACAGTCATCCGCTCTCCGGAAAATCCTCCATTCGGCTGGAAGAACTGAAGGAGGATTCTTTTGTGATGTTCAGCGAAGGTTACTCCTTGCGTGGGATTGTGATGGAGGCCTGCGCGAAGGCCGGGTTCACCCCGAAGATCGGATTTGAAGGCCAGGAGACGGACACGATTCGCGGTCTGGTCGCTGCGGGCATGGGGGTGAGTCTGCTTCCGGAGACGTCCCTGAAACATCACCAGGAGATGATGCCGGCCAAAGTCCGTATCTCCGACCCGCATGTGAGCCGTCCGGTCGGGCTGATCCGGCGCAGCGGGGAGAAACTCCCCCTGGTGGCGGAAGTTTTCCGCCGGTTTCTGCTCGAACATTTCTCCAGCCGGGAAGCGGCGGCCCGCCAGCTGTTTCTCAAGGATGACGGGCCCACGCTGAAAGGCTGATCCGGCCGGTCATGACAAAAGCCCTTTGGCTGACAGCCAAGGGGCTTTTGTCTGGGAAGATTAATCGTCGGAACGGCTTCCCGCGAAGATCATAATGAATTTCAGCAGCTGCAGCACCGAGATCAACGCCGCGGCTACATAGGTCAATGCGGCGGCATTCAGCACTTTGGCCACGCCATGCTCTTCCTCGTTGGAAATAAACCCTTCGCTTACCATCAGCTGGCGGGCGCGGTTGCTGGCGTTATACTCAACCGGCAGGGTGATTAACTGGAACAGGACGGCAACCGAGAAAAAGACGATTCCAAGCAGGGCCAGCTTCGAACCCAACGCGGTGGCGATGCCGAGCAGGAAGCCGGCGATCAGAAGGAAAGGCGCAATCCCGGAAGCGAAGTTGACCAGCGGGAAAATTTTGTGCCGGGCAACCAGCATGGGGTAATGGACCTTGTGCTGAATGGCATGGCCGACCTCATGGCAGGCAACCGACACGGCGGAAATCGAGCTGTCGTAATAAACCGGTTCGGACAGCCGTACGACCCTGTTGATCGGATCGTAATGGTCCGTCAGGGCGCCTGGAATCGGTTCGATCGGAATATCGTACAGCCCGTTCGCATCGAGCATGCGTCGGGCAGCCTCGTAGCCGGTCATGCCGGAGTGGACGGGAACGTCAGCCCATCGGTTAAAGGTTCCGCGCACCCGGAATGAAGCCCAGACGGAAAGACCGAAGGCAATCAGGATGAGGAAATCCATTGGATGAAATAACATCTCTTTTTCCCTCCATACATGGAATTTTACATAAACGGATTTTTCCCGAGGAGGAGCAGCAGAGCTTCGATCACCGCAACACCGTGAGGCGTAAGCACTTTGTACAGATTTTTCGCCTGCGTCGGCTTTAATTGCTCAATCATGGGATGAATCTCCTTCACTTCTTTCTCCAGCTGGTGGAGATGAAGCTGAAGCGTGTTCAGACGATCCGCCATATGTTCGTTGTGGCAGACCTTCTCCCACTGATCGAGGCTCGCCTTGATTTCCTCCAAGGTATACTTTTCCCTTTTCAACATTTCAATACGTTTCAGCCTGTGCAAAGTTTCATCGCTGTAATATCGATAATTGGAATCGGATCGTTTTTCCGGGCGGATCAGGCCTAACTTGGTATAATAGTCGATTGTGCGTGGACTTACGGCGGACAAGCGGGCCAACTCTCCGATTTTATACAGCTTGCTGTTGCCCACTGGGAATTCACCTCTTGACCTTAATATTCCATATTCCTCTTAATGATAACTGAAAGGAAACCGTACAGTCAAACGTTCTAGTTTATTTTCAAATTTTTATGTAAGAAAATATTACATTTTACTTAAAAAATATGGAGAACATTTCCTTATATAGTCGTAATATTAAATGTTTCTCGAAATAATTGTAAATATTCATGACAAATTCAAAAAAATGATTGCCAAAATCCTTTGGATTCAATATAATGACAATATAATTTTCCTCACATGTAATTTAACATAACACAAACTTTCGGGGAGTGGTCAGGGTGATCAGAAAAGCAGCATTCTCACTTGGTTTCTTTTCTTTATTGTTCCCGGCATGCGCACTGGCGGCCGACGGGGAGGCGACGGGCACACAATTGCAGGCGGCGGTTGATTCGGTTTGGGTCATGCTCGCGGCCATTCTGGTCATCTTCATGCAGGCCGGTTTCGCCCTTCTGGAAGCCGGATCGACCCGCATGAAGAATGCCGGGCATGTCGCCGGCAAGACGATTCTCACTTTTGGCCTTTGCGCGTTGGCGTTCTGGGCGGCAGGTTTCGGCTTCGCTTTCGGCGGCGGAGGGAATCCGTTCATCGGCCTCGCGGGGTTTTTCATGGACGGTTCGGAAGAACAAGCCAAGACCGCATTTGAATCGCTATCCTTCTCGGATGTTCCGATTGCCGTAAAATTTTTGTTCCAGCTCGCGTTTGCCGGCGTTTCGCTCGCCATTGCCTGGGGCGGATTCGCCGAACGCGGCAAGCTGCCAGTCTACTTCGTCTTCGGCATTTTGTTCACCGTCATCATTTATCCGATCGTTGCGCACTGGGTCTGGGGCGGAGGCTGGCTGGCCGCCATTGGAATGCAGGACTTCGCCGGTTCCACGGTCGTCCACCTGCAAGGCGCCACCGCCGCCCTGGTGGCTACGCTGCTGCTGAAACCGAGGATCGGCAAATACAACAAGGACGGCTCGCCCAATATGATTCCGGGACATAATCAGGTGCTTTCCGTACTCGGTGTCATGATCCTGTGGATCGGCTGGTTCGGATTCAACTCGGGCAGCACCATGAGCGCCATGGGAGACGGATTTTTCGGCTACATCGCTTTGACGACGAATCTGGCCGCCGCCGCCGGCGGAGTCGCAGCCTTTATCGTTTCCTGGATCGTATTTGGCAAGGGAGAGATTCCGGGCATGCTGAACGGCGTTCTCGCCGCTCTGGTCGCCATTACCGCTTCCTGCGCATTCGTCGATCCTTGGGCAGCTGTTGTGATCGGGGCCTTGGCCGGTATTCTCACCTTTTTTACGGCACAATGGTTTGAGAAAGCCGGGGTGGACGATCCGGTGTACGCTTTCTCGGTTCACGGGATTGCCGGAATTTGGGGCACCCTTTCCACCGGCTTGTTCGCAACCCCGGAGCTTGCGGAAAAGGTCGGAGTCGGCGGTCCCGGCCTGCTGTACGGCGGAGGATTCCATCAGCTGGGTGTTCAGGCGCTAGGTGTTGCCGGGGCTTTTCTCTTCGTCCTTGTCTTGAGCTTTGTCATTTTGGGAATCATGAAAATAACGATGGGGCTGCGGGTTACCGAAGAAGAAGAAATTATCGGATTGGATTTGTCGGAGCATGGCGTGTATGGCTACCCTGAAGCAATGGCCGGACCGGAACCGGCTCCGCGCAGTGAGCGCACGGTTACGGTTTAACACCGGTATGCGGGAGGAATCTTGACATGCAGGGGCTATCACTGGATGCCTATCTCCGGCAAATTGCGGCGGCCAAACGGTTTGAGGAGCTGCGCTCGCTCCGCGGGAAGCTTCACCGGGCAGGCCTTGCGGAGCTGAACCGGACGGATCCCCTGCAATGGAACTTCCGGATGAACCGGATCCATGACCAGCTGATCATCCGAACAATCATTTTATCGGAAGACATGCTCAGGGAACGGGGGATGGGCGCCCCTCCGGTTCCCTATGCTTTCGTTCTGCTGGGCAGTGGAGGCCGCAACGAACAATCCTTATGGAGCGATCAGGACAACGGCCTGATTTACGAGGACGGCGAGGAGTCGGGACTCGCGGCGCAGGATGTGGAGGCTTATTTCCATGTGCTCGTCGGCTGTATTGTCCACGGCCTGGAAATATTGGGCTATCCTCCCTGCCACGGGAATGTGCTGTGCAGCAACGCCCGCTGGCGAAAACCGCTGCGGGAATGGAAGCGGATGATTGCCCATTGGTTTGATACGGCCGATTGGGAAGCGATCCGCTATTTGCTCATCCAGGCGGATCTCCGCTTTTTATATGGAGAAAGCCGTTTGGCGGATACCTTGAAGGAATATTTTATGAAGCAGCTGGCAGAGAGACCGCAGATTTTGAAGGGGATGCTGAACAACACCCTCCATCATAAAGTGGCCCTTGGTTTTTTCGGCCAAATGATCCGCGAGCGCTACGGCGAGCATGCCGGCGGAGTTGATGTCAAATACGGAGCCTATATCCCGTTCGTCAATGCCATCCGGCTGCTTTCTCTTTCCTGCGGGGCGGAAGCGACTTCAACCAGCGAAAGAATTCGCGAATTGGCGCTGCAAGGCATGCTGGATCCGGAATCCGCAGACCGATGCCGGAAAGTGTTGTCCATGCTGCTGCGTTTTCGGGCGATGACGCCTCTTCGGCAAACCGGGGGGATGTATTCCACGGAAGGAAAGCTTCCCCGTTCCATGCTTAAAGCCCAATACCGCAGAGACTGGGTGCAATGCCTGAAAACCGGGCGCTGGCTGCAAAACCTGGTTAAACGGCAAATACAGGTGAAACGTTTATGAAGGATCAGGAGATTCCCGGCGGAATGTGGCGCCTTTTTCGCATAGGGGGACTGACTCCCGCACTTCAGTCTCTGGTCAATCCCCAAAGCGCCCAACAAATGGCGTTCATCCGCTCCGTCATGAAGGAACAACGGAAACGTTCCCTGCACGAGCTATCTCTTGACACGCTGGAAGCGGTTGTTTTCGATCTGGAAACGACCGGTTTTTCTCCCTATTCTGGGGATGAAATCATATCGATCGGAGCGGTTGCCGTAGCGGGCAACCGGCTGCTTGAAGACAGTGTCTTCTATACACTGGTCAATCCGAAAAGGACAATACCGGAGCCTGTTTGCAAGCTCACCGGTATTTCCGGAGAGATGGCCGGCAGTGCGCCCGGAATTATGGAAGCCCTTCAGGCCTTTTTGAAGTATGTCCGCCATAGGGTCCTGATTGCCCATGGCACCGGGCATGACAAACCTTTTCTCAATTCGGCCCTTTGGCGAACCTCGCGGATTCATTTGTCGCATCGGGTGATCGATACGATGATGGTTGCGAGGTGGCTGCATCCTGATCTGCCCGGCCGGGGACTGGATGAAATGCTTGCTTTTTACGGCATTGAAGCCGCCCGCCGGCATCATGCCCTGGAAGATGCTCGGGCGACCGCCCTCCTCTGGTCCCGAATGCACAATGAACTGAAGGAGCGGGGCATTGCATCGCTGGGAGATCTTTACACTGCCCTTGGAAGCCGCTAAGCTTCCGTTCAAGGATGAATGACGGAAAAAGGCAGCTCCCGGCAATACCCGGCGGGGTCTTCGAGCCGGGGAACGGAGGCGGAATGCTCTGCCTCCGTTTTGATTTGGTAAGCAAAGATTTCAGGGTGATCGGCAGCGGCCAGCGAAACAATCAGTTGGCAGGAAAAAGGCCACCAACCGTTCAAATCCCGCCGGGACGGCCGCGGGCCACTGCGGGGGTGGGAATGATAAACCCCGATCAGCGGTTCGCCCCTGGCGGCGCCGTAAACGGCCTTTACCAGGGATGCCGGATCAAGCGTAAAGGAGGAGAGCGGATTTTCGGCCGCGTTAAAGACTGGTACGATCCGGCATATTCGGATTTCGTCGCTGCTTTCCGTGCCGTAAAGCAGCCCGCAGGCTTCATTCGGCAAAGCGTTCCGGCATAAATCGAGCAAGCGGAAATATTCCGTATCGGTGATCGTAATTTGGGGGCTCAGGCTTCCAACCTCCCCGCGGAAAGCGATTTTCGTAAAATTATATCACGCCAGGGCAAGGCGAGAGAAGTTTCAGCTGACTTTGGCATCGGGCTTGATCAGGAAAAAGACAAGTCCCAGGGAAATCAGCGACAGCACCGATACCGTAATAAATACGATCGCGTGGGATATGCCCATCAGCCAATCGAACAGAGGAGGGCCGAAGGCTACACCCAAAAACCGCAGACTGTTGTAAAAGGAGGTAATCATCCCGCGTTCTTCCTTTTTGACCGAACCGGTAATCATCGTGTTCAGGCAGGGAAGCAAAAGACCGGTGCCGATACTGCTCAGCGTCAACAGCCCGATCAGCAGGTAAATATTTTTGTTTAGAAAAATGGTCAAAGCCAGTGCAGCGGTCATCATCACCAGGCCGATATTCATCAGCCAGCGCATAAGGATGCCGTTCTTTTTTATGACACTTCCGGTCGTATAAGAGGTAACCACCATCCCCAGCAGCGGAATAGCAAGAATGGAGCCCTTGGTAATTCCCTTGATATGGTAAGGGGGATCCTCCAGAATGTTCGATAAATAGAACAAAACTCCAAACAAAATAAATAACGCCAGCGAACCCGAGAAAAACGCGGCGACCAGCCATCGGGCCTTCTCCTTGAAAATGCCTGCGATCCGGGAAGCATACTGGCCCAGCCTCGGCGGTTCCTTCTCTTTCTCCGGTTCCTTGATCAGAAACAGGACAAGCAAAAGTGAAGCCAGGCAAAATACGGGAAACGCAAAAAAAGGCGCGTACCAGACGATCAGAGCAAGAAGCGATCCAAGAATCGGGCTGATCACCTTTCCCGTGCCGTTGGAAGCCTCGGTCAAACCGAGAGCCTTGCTTTCTGTCCCGTTATCATACAGATCCCCGACCAGGGCCATGGCGATGGAAGCTGTGCCGGCGGCGCCGATTCCCTGAACGGCCCGGGCGACAATCAGCAGCCAGTAGGATCCCCATACGGCGGCCAGCCCCGCCAAAATGCCGGCAAGTCCATAAACGATTAGCGACGGGATAATGACTCCTTTGCGGGTAAAGCGGTCGGACATATATCCCGAGAACGGAATGAAAATCCCGGCCGTCACGGAAAACAGCGTAATTACCAGGCTTGATTGGAACTGGGAGATATTCAGCCGCTTTTCCATATCGGGAAGGACCGGAACCAGCATGGAATTCCCCAATACCAGAACCAGAGGGATAGATGCAATCGCGATAAATTCCCAGATCCTCCCCTTGGAACCATCGCCGTGCGAAGGTTTGGACCGGACTTTCTCCGGGGCGGGGGCTTCCATGTCGCTTTCGAACGAGATGTTCAGCTTTTTGGTTTTTGTTTGTTCCATAAAAAGCTTGCTCCCTTGTCTTGTCATAGTTGCGTTTCTAAGCATACTGTTCCCGATCGGAGGAAAGACCATTCGATTCTGCGAAATGGGAAAAATCATTAAGAACCAACAGGACATAAATTCCCCGGGCGAAGGAAAATCTATTTAAAATGAAGATTTGAAAGGGGACGATCAACATGCGGGGAAGAAAAATCATGGCGCTGCTCGGGCTCGGATTGCTTCTTCTGTTTATGGCGCCCGATGCGAATGCCGGCGGACGGACCGGGCCGGCAGCAAGACCTTTGGCCGGGCACCCTGCGCCCTCTTTTACCCTGGAAGGAACCGACGGCAAAAGTTATTCGGTCGGAGGGCCGCGGGAGAAACCGCTTTTGCTGAATTTCTGGGCTTCCTGGTGCGGCCCCTGCCGGCAGGAAGCTCCCGAGCTGGAGCAGCTTTACAGCAAATACCGGGATCGCCTTGACATCTATGCGGTCAATGTGACCAACAGCGAAAATCCTGCCCAAGTCCGGCGGTTTATTGCCGATTACAGCTTGACATTTCCCGTTTTGCTCGACTGGACGGGGGAAAAGTCGGATTTGTACGGAATCCGTTTTCTTCCCACCAATTTTCTGATCGACCGGAGCGGACGCATCGTGGCCATGCTGCCTCCGCTTCCCAAGGAAGCCCTGGAGCAGAAGCTTCAAGCGTTGATTCGGCGGTAAGCCCCGGGTGTTAAAAAGGGATGCTCCCGGGATCTGTGCGGATCCGGGACATCCCTCTGATTGTTTTGTCTATTCAAGCTGTCGATTAATGATTGACCAGTCCCAGCCGTTCCTTCGGGACAACAGGTTTGGGCTGGGCATTGGTTTTTCCCAGGAGGGCGTAGCGCATGGAATCGACGAGCGCTTCCCAGCTTGCTTCGATCATATTGGCGGAAACGCCCACCGTGCTCCAGGTGTTCTCCATGTTGGTCGATTCGATCAGCACGCGGACTTTGGCGGCGGTCGCTTCCTTCTCGTCGATGACCCGTACTTTATAGTCGGTCAAATGCATTTGTTCCAGGGAAGGATAGTGTTGAACCAGAGCTTTCCGCAGGGCGTTGTCGAGCGCATTGACCGGGCCCGCGCCTTCAGCGGCGGTGTAGACTGTCTCCCCGTGAATGTTGATTTTCACAATCGCTTCACAGACTACGGATTGATCCGCATTCTTTTCCACCAGAATTTTGAAGGAATCGACCGTGAACATTTCCTCAATCGTTCCGAACGCATCCCGCAGAAGCAGCTCCAAAGATGCGTCCGCACCCTCAAACTGATAGCCCTGGTGCTCCAATTTTTTAATTTTTTCGATGATCTCACGGCTTTTCACATTTTCCGGGTTAAAATCAAGCTGCAGCTCCTGCGCCTTGAAGATCAGATTGCTTTGGCCGGCAAGCTCCGAGACCAGAACCCTCTGCTTGTTGCCGACCAGCTCGGGCTGGATATGCTCGTACGTCTTGGGGTGCTTCATAATTGCGGAGACGTGAATGCCTCCCTTGTGAGCGAAGGCGGATGTTCCGACGTACGGCTGATTTACCGGCATATGGAAATTGGCAATCTCGGTCACATAGCGTGCAGTCTGGGTCAGGTTGGCCAGCTGTTCTCCGGTTATGCAGGAAAATCCCATTTTCAACTGGAGGTTCGGGATGATCGAGCACAGATTGGCGTTGCCGCAGCGTTCCCCGATTCCATTGATCGTCCCCTGAACCTGGCGGACGCCCGCCTGGACGGCAACCAGGCTGTTGGCTACCGCCAGCTCACAGTCGTTATGGGTGTGAATGCCGATCGGCGTGCGGTACATCCCGCAAACCTCCTGCACAATCCGGCGAATTTCGTCGGGAAGCGAGCCTCCGTTCGTATCGCAGAGAATGATCCAATCGGCGCCGGCCTCCTCCGCTTTGCGGATGCATTCAAGCGTATAGTCCCGGTTGTTCTTGAACCCGTCAAAGAAATGTTCGGCGTCAAACAGCACTTCCAGGCCATGATCCTTCAGATATTTGACGGAATCGTAGATCATGGACAAATTTTCCTCAAGCGTTGTCTGCAGCGCGGTGGTCACGTGGAAATCCCATGATTTCCCGACCAGCGTAGCCGCCGGAACTCCGGAAGCGATAATATTGTTCAGGCTGGCATCCGATGCTGCGCTGGAATTCTTGCGGCGTGTGCTGCCGAAAGCCACCAGCTTGGCGTGCTTTAGCCGCAGTTCGCGGGCACGGTTGAAAAACTCGATATCCTTGCCGTTGCTGCCGGGATTCCCGCCTTCAATATAATGCACGCCCAGATCATCAAGCTTGCGGGCGATCTTCAATTTGTCTTCGACAGAAAGACTGATCCCTTCTCCCTGGGTTCCGTCCCTCAGCGTGGTATCGAAAATTTTTACGGTGTCTGTCATGGCAAGTCCCCCTATTCCGGCTGTTCTTCCCCCGAACAGCGCAACTACAAAAGCCTGATACGAAAGCTCCGCCCCAACCCATTCGCTCCAAGCATCCCGGGTACGGAGTCGGGACGTGAAAAAAGCGTCCGGTCCTGGCCGATGAACGCTTCCGGTCCAATAAACAATAATAAGTAATTATAGCACAACTTCCCCCCGCGTATAAGGATTTTTGTGAAAATGGCCGCACGCCCGCGGTTTTCGCGGATCCCCCGTTGATTAGCCGCGCATGCCCGTGTATGCTGAACTTATCCGGAACAGTTCGGGAGGTCAAAATGCCATGCCGGTTTTATCAGATTCGGGACCCGAATACGGGCGGCCTGCCAAAAAAGGAAGGGTCATTCTGCACATTGACCTGAACGCCTTTTACTGCTCCGTACACGAGGCAGTGGAACCGGAGCGGTATCGGGGCAAGCCGCTGGCCGTAGCCGGCAGCGTCGAGCTGCGCAAAGGGATTGTTGTGACTTCGTCCTATCCGGCCCGGGCACGGGGGGTTCGTACGGGAATGCAGGTAAGACAGGCGTTAAGGGTATGTCCGGAGCTGATCGTAATTCCACCCGACTTCGATTTGTACCGGTCGTTTTCCAAACGCTTCATGAACATTGCCTATTCCTATTCGCCGCTGGTGGAGGCGATGTCCATCGACGAATGCTACGTCGATATTACCGGCTCCGGACAATTCGGAACCCCGCTGGAAATCGCCGGGACCATCCAGAGCCGAATCCGGGCGGAGCTGGGGCTTCCCTGCTCGATCGGTATCGCTCCCAACAAGCTGCTCGCCAAGATGGCCTCGGATATGAAGAAGCCGAATGGTTTGACCGTACTGCGAATCCGCGACGTGCCGCGGAAACTCTGGGACAAGCCCTGCGCGGAGCTGTACGGAATCGGCACGCGGACGGCAGAGAAGCTGCGGAAGCTGAATATCCGTACGATCGGGCAGCTGGCCGCGGCCGATGAATCCGCCTTGTTGCAGGCATTCGGGGCGATGGGCCCGGCGCTGAAGCGGGCGGCGAACGGCAGGGACGATTCTCCGGTACAGCCGGAACGGGAGCCGAACAAATCCATCGGCCATACCACGACACTGCCGCAGGACTATACCCGATTGTCCGACATCCGCCGGGTGTTTCTCAATCTCGCGGACCAGACCTGCCGGCGTCTGCGAAGGCATGGCATGCTTGCCCATACCGTGCAGATTACGATCCGGGATCCTCAGATGCGGACGATCACCCGGGCCTCCAGATTGGCTGTTCCGACCGAATGGGCGGATGAGGTATACAAAGAAGCGTGCCGGTTGTTTGAGCGGGAGTGGTCTGCCGGGGTACCTGTCCGGCTCCTCGGCATTACCCTGCAAAATCTGGAGCCGAAAGCATCGGCGGCGGTGCAGCTGGACCTCTTCAGCTACAAGGAACAGCCCCGGAAGCAAGAACTGAGCCGGGCGATGGACCGGATCCGCGATAAATTCGGAGAAGATGCAATTCTGACGGCGGGCATGCTGGGGGACGATCCGTCCACCCTGATCCGCAACCACAAAATGCGCGGAACATCGCTTCAGCTGGACCACCTGAAAGGGATGAAACAGGGAGATTCCCTTCAAGAATGACAGCCCGGGATCTGTCATCGGCAGCCCCGCATTACCGCTTGCGTGGCGCGGGCGGCGGATTTTCCTTCCATTTGAACTTTGCCGGCTTTTGTATTATATTGTGGGTTGAGCTCATGTCGAGGGGGAACATGAAATTATGGCAAAATTCACCTGGGTGGACAAGGACACCTGCATCGCCTGCGGCGCCTGCGGAGCGACGGCGCCCGACATCTATGATTACGATGACGAGGGCCTTGCGGAAGTGATCTACGGGGGAGATAACAACCGCGGAATTACCGAGATTCCGGAGGAACTTTACAACGACCTGCAGGATGCGCAGGACGGTTGCCCGACGGATTCGATCAAAGTGGCGGACGAGCCTTTTCACGCCTGAGGCTGCAAGCCCGTTCTTATAGAAGGCATCATCGGATTTTCTGATGGATTTACCCGGACCTGCCGGAAGGGGCTGTTCCTTTCCTGCGGGTCTTTTTGCCTTTTCCATCCTGCTGTTAAAACGATGCGGAGCCGCGCCGATACTTTTGTTGCCGGCGCCATCGGAACGATGGGTGGAAAAAGGCATAGGGGAGGAAAGCATGTGAGCAGGGAAGAGGAAACCAACAAGGACGTATCGGGACAGTTTCCGCGGGATGAGGACAAGCTCCTCCTGAAATCGTATGTGCGTTCCCATCCCGGCAACCGGATGGCCTGGTATTTGCTCGGAAAGGAGTACCAGGCGCGCGGGGAACCTGCCAAGGCGGCGTACTGCTTTCTTCGGGCGGGCGAGGTTTACGAGGCTTTCGAGCAGAAGCCCTTCCCGGCTGCGCCTTCTTTGGCGGGGCAGCCCTCCGCAGGGCGCCGCGCCCGCAGGCTGCGCGCGCTGGCCGCCGCCTGCCTGCTGCTGCTGCTCGCGCTCGCGCCCCCCGGCGGCGGTTCACGCGAAGCCGCGCCGTCCGCGGATGCCCCCGCATACGCGCCGCCGGAAACACCCGCAGCCGTCTATTACCTGAGCGGCAGCGGGCGGGCCGCCCTTGCCGCAGGGCTGGCGGCGGCGCTCCTGCCGGCGGCGCGCGAGGCTTTCGCGGTCATCGCCGCGCCCGCGCGCAGCGAAGACGGCCGCTGGCGGCTGTGGCGGCCGGCGCCGCGGCCGCTCGCATCTGTCGGGCGCGCAGGCGGGCAGGCCGTCGTGCGCTACTACGACGAGGCGCTCTGCGGCTGCCGGCCAGGCGACCCGCGGCCGGCGGCGGAGGCCATCGCGTCCCGGCAGCAGCGCGAGGAGGCGATGGCGGTGCTGCGCTCGGCGATGGCCGCCTACCGCCAGCGGTACGGCGCGCTGCCGGACAAGATCGACGCGCTGATTCGACCGTACCCGGACAACGTGCTGTCCGGGTATACGCCGCTGATGGAGGCGCTGTTCGCGGAAGCGGAGCGGCGGGCGCCCGGATCGGACGCTCCGGCGGAAACCGGCGGCGCCGCATCGGCGCTGCCCTCCGGCGAAGCCCCGGCGGGTTTGGACGCGGCCGCGCCGCGGGAGCTGCTGGCCGCGCCGCTCGGGATCCGGGTGGACAAGGATTCGCACCGCCTTGCGGTCGTCAGCGGCGACGTGATCCTTCGTGTCTATCCGGTAGGATTGGGCGGCGGGCGCACGCCCGAGGGCGGGTTTGCCGTATCGAAGAAAGTCCGCAATCCGCGGGGGCCGAGAGAGGGAGAATACGGAACGAGGGGAATGGTCCTGTCCGATTCCGCGTATGCCATTCACGGTACCGACAAGCCGGAGAGCATTGGCCGGGACGATTCGCAGGGCTGCATACGCATGCGGGAGGAGGATCTCGAGGAATTGTTCGATCTGATTCCGACCGGCACTGCCGTGTACATCGGCCGGGGAGACATCCCCGCCGTTCCCGCATTCGAAGGAAAACGGTTCCGGCTGCCCGCGATGGCGGCGGAGGAGACCCCTGATGTGATTTATCATTGGCTGGGATAAGCCGGTTTGACCAGGTCGTCCGCGGCATTCACACGGGCCGGGCCCGCCGCGGGCGAATTCCCCCGGCTGGTGCACATTTGCCCGGCGTCAAGGGTTGAAGATCAGAAGCAGCGCCATGGCGGCTACCACGACGGCCGCGGAGACGGCCGTCCACAGGATGGCTTTTTTGTTGATTTCATCCCTGGATTTGCGGTTGAGATAGGTCGGTTTTTGTTTGCGCATGGGAAGCCGCCTTTCCGGAACTGTTTTTCTATTACCTATTATGGGATCCCGGGCTTCTGGCTGTCAACGCTTTCGCCCTCTTTCTTTTTCCGGAAAGAAACGCTAAACTGTCTGTTAGTGGATCTCATTCAGAACGGAGTTGCGTAGTGGAAATGCTGTACGAACATATCGTCAAGCCGCTCTTGTTCCGAATGACGGCGGAACATGCCCACCATCTGACGATCGGGTGGCTGGGCCGGGCGGGTCGTTGGCCGGGACTTCCTTCGCTGCTCGAAGCCTTGTACGGAGTGGAAGAGTGTCCGGAGCTTGCGGTCGACCTGCTGGGACTGAGGTTCAAATCGCCGGTCGGACTGGCTGCGGGCCTGGATAAGAACGCCGAAGCGGTCCCGGGATTTTCCTCGATCGGATTCGGGTTTATGGAAGTCGGGACCGTCACTCCGAAGCCCCAGCCCGGCAATGAGCTGCCCCGGCTGTTCCGGCTTCCGGAGGACGAAGCGCTGATCAACCGGATGGGGTTCAACAATGTCGGGATTGAAGAGATGGCCCGCAATCTGCAAAAGGCCGGCCATCATAAAATTCCCGTAGCGGTCAATGTGGGAAAGAACAAGACAACGCCCAATGAGAAGGCCGAGGAGGATTACCGGTCCTGCATCCGGAAACTGTACGATTACGGGGATTTTTTCGTCATCAACATCAGTTCGCCGAATACGCCGGATTTGCGGAAGCTGCAGTACGGAGACGATCTGCGGCGGCTGCTCGGAGCGGTCCGCGAAGAGATGCAGCTGCAGCAGCGGCAGCGCGGCGGCAGCGGCAAGCCGGTGCTGGTGAAGATCGCGCCGGATATAACGGCGGAAGAAATCGGCCTGATTATGGACACGCTTCTGGAAAGCGGAGTATCGGGCGTCATTGCCACCAATACGACGATCAGCCGCGGCGGACTGCGCAGCCCGTTCGCCGGGGAAACCGGCGGGCTCAGCGGAAGGCCTCTGCGGAAGCAGGCCACGGAAGTCATTCGGGCCATCTACCGCCATACCGAAGGCGCCCTTCCGATCATCGGCTGCGGGGGCATTTTTTCCGCCGAGGATGCATATGAGAAAATACGGGCCGGGGCCAGTCTGGTCGAAATCTATACCGCCCTGATCTATAAAGGCCCCTTGATCAACCGGGAATTGCAGAAGGGATTGCGCAAGCTGCTCGCCAGAGACGGGTTTACGCACATCAGCCAGGCTGTCGGAGCAGATTGCCGCCTACGTTAAAGATGGGAGGAATGCGAATGGACGGAAGGGACTGGCGTAAATTTCTTCTTCCCTACGGTCAGGCGGTTGAAGAATTGAAGATCAAATTCAAAACGTTACGGTTGGAACTGAAAACCCGCGAGGAATATGCGCCGATCGAATTTGTGACCGGGCGCGTCAAGAAGATCTCCAGCATATTGGACAAGGCCAAACGCCTCAATGTTCCGCTGGACCAGCTGGAAACCGGCATAGAGGATATCGCGGGAATCCGCATCATGTGCCAGTTTATGGAAGACATCGCCCGTCTGGCGGAGCTGATCCGTGCCAGGGAAGACATGAAGGTCGTCTACGAGAAGGACTATATCACGAATTTCAAGCCGAGCGGATACCGCAGCTACCACCTGATCATTGAATATCCGGTGCAGACTGCCCTGGGAATGAAACGGGTGCTGGCGGAAATCCAGATCCGCACGCTGGCGATGAATTTCTGGGCCACCATTGAGCACTCGCTGAATTACAAATACCGCGGAAGCCTGCCGGAGGAAATCGGCCAGCGTCTCAGCCGGGCGTCCGAGGCGGCTTATCTCCTGGACAAGGAGATGTCCAGCATCCGCGAAGAGATCGTCGAATCGCAAAAAATGTTCGAGAACAGCTCCTACCTGATTTCGTCGCTGCTCAACGACATACAGGAGCTTTACTTCTACCGCCGCGTGCGTGAAGCCGCGCAGTTCCAGCGCCGGTTCAACGAGCTGTGGGAAAAGGAAGACACCTGGGGCCTCAAGCAGCTGTCGGACGAAATCGAGGGAGCGATCCAGCGGGCGAAGAAAGGTGATCAGCCATAATGCCTTACGACCGGCTCTATGTGGAATTTCTGTATTTCTTTAATGTAACCCGGGATTATTTCGAATGCCACGAGGTTATGGAGGAACTGTGGATGGAACAGGGGCGCAGCCCGTTCTGCCAGGGACTGCTGCAGGTGGCGGTCAGCCTTTATCACTTCCGAGGCGGCAACCGCTCCGGCGCGGTCAAGCTGATGACGGCGGCGATCGACAAGCTGTCGCCCTATCCGGCTGCGACCTGGGGCATTGATCTTGGCCGTCTTCTGGAAGAGTGCCGCGAATATCTGGCCAGGCTGGAGCGATATTCCAGCCAGCCGTTCGAATTTTACGATCTGGACATCGTGATTACAGATCCGGCGCTGGAAAAGGAAGTGGCCGCTCTGCAAAAAAATCCTCCCGCATCCGCGGACGAAGAACACCACTAAACAATCGGAATGTTCACCCCGGCAGGTATCGCCATGGATATCTGCCGGGGTGTTTTTTTGCGCGCGGGCAGCCTCGGCGGCCTCCGGAAGCCTTGTCTTTCAAGCCATTGTAAAGAATTGCAGACCGCGGAAAGGAATGCAGATGGAATTGTGTCCCGGTTTATTTTATGGTGGAAGCAGGGCGGCAATATGCCCAAGAATCGCCAGGGAGGTGAAGGCCGTGTTGAAACCGCTGTCCCCTCTTCCGTCAGCCCGGATCCGGACGGCGAAATGGTGGGAGTCCCGCGCGGCAAAGTCCTTCCGGAAATATTGGCAGCTGTACCTGCTGCTGTTTCCGGTCGTCGTCTATTTTGTTATTTTCCATTATATTCCCATGTATGGGGTGCAGATTGCTTTCAAGGACTTTATCGCTACGAAAGGAATCACGGGAAGCCCCTGGGTCGGATTCAAGCATTTCGAACGTTTTTTTCACGGCTACTACTTCTGGAGACTGATCAAGAATACGCTGGGCATTGGGGTGTACGAGCTCGTCGTCGGCTTTCCGTTTCCGATTCTGCTTGCCTTGCTGCTCAATGAAGTCCGGGTGAAATGGTTCAAACGCACGGTCCAGACCGTCACCTACGCTCCTCACTTCCTGTCCACCGTCGTCTTGGTCGGAATGCTGGTCATCTTCCTGTCTCCCGAATCCGGCATTGTCAACCACTTTCTTGAACGGCTCGGCGGCAAGCCGATTGCCTTCATGACGGAGCCCGGGTGGTTCAAGACCATTTATGTCTTTTCCGGCGTATGGCAGCAGATGGGCTGGGGGTCGATCATTTATCTCGCTGCGCTCACCTCCATCGACCCGCAACTGCATGAAGCGGCCCGGGTGGACGGAGCCGGCCGGCTGCAGCGCATCTGGCATATCAATCTGCCGGGCATCCTGCCCACAATCGTCATTCTGTTGATCCTGAGCACGGGATCCGTACTGGCCGTCGGCTTCGAGAAGGTGTTTCTCATGCAGAATTCTCTGAATATGGAAAGCTCCGATGTTATCGCCACTTACGTTTACCGCAGCGGGATTCTCGGCGCGGAGTACAGTTTTTCCTCCGCGGTCGGCCTGTTCAATTCGGTAGTCAATTTCATCCTGCTGGCTGTGGTCAATACGATTGCACGAAAAACGGGGGAGACAAGCCTATGGTGAAAAAGAGAAACCAGACTGCAGGGGAGCGGGTGTTTGATTATTTGAACACCTTTGTACTGCTGATCATCCTGGCAGCCGTGCTTTACCCGCTTGTTTTCGTGCTCAGCGCTTCGATCAGCGACCCGCAGAAGGTGGTCAGCGGGCAAGTCTGGCTCTGGCCGGAAGGACTTACCCTCCGCGGATACGAGAAAGTTTTCCATAACGGGGACATTCTGCGCGGGTACATTAACACAATTCTCTACACCCTTGCCGGTACCGCACTCAACCTGCTGCTGACCGTCATGGCCGCCTACCCGCTTTCCCGCCGGGATTTGTATGGACGCGGCGTGGTTACGGCGTTCTTTGTC
>Ga0310827_100700_pt1 | contig 22692 bp, 33 predicted proteins | sample WT_ome_2_FD_201309 | JGI IMG/M metagenome (GOLD analysis project Ga0310827, IMG submission 201309) | Sorghum-adapted microbial communities enriched on wild type (WT) sorghum from Joint BioEnergy Institute, Emeryville, California, United... ... | reverse complement strand
AAAAGGTTGCATTTGCCATGCCACGACGATTTTTCGGTGATTTTTCCACCGCCCATGCCTGAAGCGCCGGCTGAATGGTACCAAAACCAAAGCCGTAAAGAAATGCTGCAGTAAATAATATAAAGCTATTTGGCAACCAAGCCAAAAATAACATGGCAAGTAAAATAAGAAGCGTTCCGGGAATAAAAACAGCACGGTGCCCTTTGCGATCATATAATTGACCGGCAAATATTCTTGTTACCATCAATGCCATTGCGTAAATAAAAAAATACATTTGAATGCCTTCTACTCCTTTTTGTACGGTATATAGAGGTAAAAAGGAGGCAATTCCTCCAAACATAATGGTGATGAAAAAGGCAAGAATGGAAGGCTTTAACGCTGACTTTTCATAGAAATCCCATTTTTCAACATGAGCCACTTTTTCCTTTTGTTCCACTTTTTTAAACGAAATAAATGATGAAAGAATCAATGCCATCAAACAAAGGAACGCACAAATGATAAATAACGATTGAAAGGAAACATGTTCTACCAAAATTAATCCGAGTGACGGACCGAATGCCAATGCTAAATTTCCCGAAAATGCGTAATAACCTAATCCTTCACCTCTCCGTTTCGCCGGAATGATATCTGTCGCAATTGTTCCTGAAGCTGTCGTTGATAATCCCCAACCTAAACCTTGAACAATTCTCATGGCAAAAAGGAATAGTATGCTTACGGTAAAACTAAAAGATCCGACTGAGAGGGCAAAAATTATTAATCCGGATAAATAAATAATACCTCTTCCCTTTGTTTCTAAAGCATGCCCGGCAAATGGACGAATCAATAATGCCGAGAAAGTAAAAATTCCGACCGACAATCCAATTATCTGATCCTGCCCACCTAACTCTTTAACAAATAACGGAAGAGTTGGCATGGTCATTTGAAATCCTAAAAAAACAAAAAAATTGGCTAAACAGATAAAAATAAAATCCTTTGTCCAAATTTTTTCAACACTTGTGCCGGTAACTGTATCTTTTTCTATTACTAATTTGGTCATTATGATCCCCTATCCCTTTGTTTATCCAAAATGTTCTTGTTTGTTATATACAATTATATCAAAATTTTTTGTATTTAGAAATAGTTACACTATTAAAATTGTAATAGGAAATTTTTAGCAGCTGATTACAGATTTGTTCGGACAAAAATCATAAAAAATTTGGTTACCATTGAAATACAATTTGAATAATTCCACTTACTTAATATATAGGAGGATAGACACAAAAATACATCTAAATATGGTGTTAAGCAAATAATCTTATAATTATTTAGCACTTTTTATGTGGCCTAAAAAATTTGAACTGAAATGTGCCATACGTTTAACCAAATCCCGTTTTATGGAACAAAGCCGCACAGTTTGAAGCAAAACTTTCCCATAAGATCAATCAATTACTATTTAATTAAGTTGTACTCGAAAGACATCCTTCACTTCCGGTCATTTAAAAAACCCCTGCACATGACAGGGATTTACGCATACATCTTATTTTCTTCTTTATTAAAGAAACTCTTCATCGCATGAAACACATCTGCTTTTTGTCTTAATATAAAATAACGGAATCGCTCATCATTTATATTTTTATAGGCGGACATTAGCGTACTGTGGCGATTATATTGATTTACCTCTCCGTAATAAAACATGTTTGAAATTTCCATCAATTCATTAACCAATTTTACACAACGCATATTATCAGAAGTTAAATTATCTCCATCTGAAAAATGGAACGGATAAATATTGTATTGGCTCGGTGAATACTTCCCATGAATCAATTCCAACGCCAATCGGTAAGCTGAAGAACAAATCGTCCCACCACTCTCCCCTTTGGAGAAAAATTCATCCTCTGTTACAACCTTTGCCTCCGTATGATGAGCGATAAATTCAATTTCCACTTTTTCATATTTCGTACGTAAAAATCGGGTCATCCAGAAAAAGAAACTGCGTGCCATATATTTTTCCCAGATTCCCATACTGCCACTTGTGTCCATCATAGCTAAAACAACAGCTTTTGACTCATAACGTATTTTTTCATTCCATGTCTTAAATTTCAAATCTTCCGGGTAAATCGGGTGGAATGAAGGCTTCCCACTTAATGCATTTCGTTTAAAAGCGGAGAGCATGGTTTTCTTCTTATCAATATTTCCCATCAAACCGGTCTTGCGGATATCATTAAATTCAATATCTTCCACAATTAATTCATGATCATTTTTTCTTTGCAGATTCGGTAATTCCAGCTCACTAAACAGTGCCTCTTCCAATTCGGCAAGTGATACTTCTGCTTCGTAATAGTCTTCTCCAGGTTGGTCCCCTGCCCCTTGCCCTTTTCCGGGTCCCTTTTCCGCTGAACCGTCACGGGCAATGACATCACCAACTTGGCTGTCGCCATCGCCTTGGCCCACGTGTTTATTCTTATCATAATTGTATCGAATTTTATATTCATCAAGAGAACGTATTGGTATTTTTATGACATCTCTTCCATTTGATAAAATAATGCTTTCTTCGGATATTAAATCAGGCAAGTTTTTTTTGATTGCTTCCTGAACCTTTTCATTATGCCTTTGTTGATCTTCGTGGCCTTTTCGATGGAGGGACCAATCCTCTTGAGAAATGGTGAAATGGTGTTTATTATAATTATTCATCCTAATTCATTCCCTCCTTTAATTTTTTGTCACATAAAAAACTTCTATCGCATACAATGTACTGTATGTTTGAATGAAGTTGAAGGAATCGTTCATCCGTTTATGGTGATATGGTAAGAAGACAAAAGTTGATGTTTCAATAAAAGGAATAAATAGTATATTTTCAAAAATTACAAAGCGTCCATAAATTTAAACTATATTTTTTGTATTACTTTATACTATGCATAGTGGACAAAAAAATTTACTACCAATTTATATTTTTCATATAAAACAGCTAATGGATATTCCATAAGCTGTTTTTACTGTTATTCTATATTTTGCTGATATCGGTTAAACTTTATTTCTAAGCAGTATACAAGCGTCCCGGTTGTATCTCCCGCATTTTTAGTTGGTGTTCTTCTGGGTATTGATGGGATTTTCCTAAGTGCCGTGCAAAGTTCGGTTCCTTACTAAAACAGCTTTTGGATGAACTACTTTTGGTGTATTTGGAAGTAAGAGCCATGATTTTACAAAACACCAACATAAAATACATATTTCATAGCTTCCCTTTTAGAACTAGACAATATAACCTGTATTTTTTGACTTTATCTGCTAAAGAAAACTTGGGCGTCCGAGCCTTTAGGTGAGAGCAGTGCCGTAGTCAGCGAAAATACATTTTCGCTTGCGAAGTAATGCTACCGAAGCCTCTCTAGTTCCCCAAAAAAATATAAAATTTTTTCGGCTGCGATGTATCTCCGCGAAGCTTTTCTTGTGCACTTATGCATTAGGAAAGTAGAAATCCTGTTAGCAAAAAAAGCCGCACTTTCTGCAGTACGGCAATGGAAATTTTATTATTTTTGCTCCTGATTAACGATTTAACAGACTTCCTACATAGCGAAGCAGTTCATTTGCTGATGTTGAGTTATAACCATGCTCATCAATTAGCCTAGCAACTACTTCATTAATTTTCTTCAATTGTTGTTCATCTGGTGTCTTTGTTGATGTGGTAATTTTTACGACATCTTTCAGGTCAGCGAACAACTTCTTCTGAATTGCTTCACGAAGGCGTCCGTGAGAATTATAGTCAAATCGTTTTCCTTTTCGGGCATAAGCTGAAATTCGAATTAAAATTTCTTCCCGGAATGCTTTTTTCGCATTTTCTGATATGCCTATTTGTTCCTCAATTGACCGCATGAGTTTTTCATCCGGATTAATTTCTTCACCTGTTAACGGATCACGCAGCTTTGTTTTATTGCAATATGCTTCAACATTATCAAGATAATTATCCATCAATGTTTTCGCGGATTCTTCATAGGAATAAACAAACGCTTTTTGCACTTCTTTTTTCGCCAATTCATCATATTCCTTACGGGCAAGGGAGATAAAGTTTAAATATTTTTCTTTTGATTCAGGTGTAATTGATGGGTGCTGTTCAAGTCCTTCCTTCAACGAACGCAACACATCCAATGCATTAATCGATTTTACTTCTTTACGAATAATTGTTGAGGAAATCCGGTTGATTACGTATCTTGGGTCAATTCCGCTCATACCTTCATCTGAATATTCCTTTTTCAGTTCTTCCACATCAATCGCACTGAAACCTTCAACATTTTGCCCGTCATAAAGCCGCATCTTTTTAATTAAATCAATATCCCCTCGTTTCGGTTCTTTTAAGCGAGTTAAAATGGTGAACATAGCGGCAATTTTTAATGTGTGCGGGGCAATATGGACATCGGCCACATCACTTTCACGAATCATTTTCTCATATATTTTTTCTTCCTCAGACACTTTTAAATTATAAGGAATCGGCATCACAATAATCCGCGAGTGGAGTGCTTCATTTTTCTTGTTGGAAATAAAGGCACGGTACTCAGTCTCATTTGTATGAGCCACGATTAACTCACAGGAAGTATATTGATATACCCAAAAGATAGGAGTGTTCAAAATGACTGATGTTATAAGGTTTTTGTGGGTTTCACCAAATGGGAAATACAAAGTTTTGGTAAGAAGGTTTACAGGTGATAATCAAATTTTAGTTGATTACTGGAAGCTAGTAAATGGTAAACAAAAGGATATTCGGTACAAGGATCTACCTAAGTATGTAAAAAAACAAATTGTAGTACTTAAAGATCAAGTGATTAATTGAAACGCAAAAAAACCACTAAATAGTGGTCTTTTTGTTATTAGAGGGTTGTTTGCTGCAATTGACGATTACCTCCGCTACTGCCCTATGAAGCTCAATAACCTCTTCTTCTGTTGCCTTTCTTTTTGGAACGGCCAATTTTATTAAGCCGTGCTTACCCGGTATGTCAATATAATTGTAGTGGTCATCATTCATCTTTCCTCCCCTCCATTGTCACATTTATATTCCGAATCTGACTGCTTTATCACAGCCAAATTTAGATTGAGCGCTAAGCGGTAAAATGCTCTCCATCTTATTTTTGCGTATGTTTTAGCAGTAATCGGCGGTTGAAATTTAAAGCTATATACGTTGTAGTCAGTGATATAATCACTTTCGATTGTTAAATATCGTTCCTCAATTAAAAATCGTTCCATCTTAGGAAGTCGATTAACAGCCTTCTCAATCCGTTCGCAAAATTGCTTTCTGAAATTCTGTTGATCCACATTATAGATCGCGACAGAAGAAGTTTGGTCACTAATTTTATTCCCCTTGCCGCCTTCTGAAACATCATAGTTAGCGATTATGGAAGCCTCTCTTTCTTCAAAGCTAAGATATTTATACAATCTATATTTTGAAAGTGCCTCTTCAACCGCCTTTTGTGTTGCTTTGCGGTCAAGTTCAGGAAGTTCGAAACTCATACAGTGCCTCACCTCTCTTATGTAAGCCCCGGAAAATCCGGGGCAAACTTCTTAATAAAGTGTATCTTCATCTTCTTTGTCATCTTCTTCAACTTCATCAAAACTGATTTGGCCTTCTGATACTTCAACTGTCCCATCTTGATTTACGTTATATTCAATACCTTCATGTTTTTCTTCGTCGTAAAACTCGTCAATAGACATTTGTGAGGGTTCCAGAGTGATTTTTGCGTTAAATCCGGCAAATGGATAAAGTTTAATCATTTGTTCGTCGCTATCGCCCTTGACATTGAATTTTAAAACGGTTTTTTTGGAATCCCTCTGGATAGATTTGAATTCTGCTCCGAATTTACCGGCTTGGCTGTCCAGAACCTCAATACAAACAATGTTGCCAGCCATTTGGACAAGTTCTTGTGAGAATGGAAGTTCGTCACCTTGCACATGGAACTCCAAAACTTCTTTTTTATCATCCTTTTGAATCTTCTTAAACAATACATTTAGTTCTATCATTATTTTACATCTCCTTTTTCGTTAACGTATATATATACGTTTGTTGGGTATAGAAATTTGACGTTTTAATAGTTTCCTAGGGTGATAAGTACCCCAAAAATTAAAACGTGAATTTGAGCCGTTTATTTGCTTGTACGGCAGTTTTACCATTTAAGGATGTGTTTAGGTGTTTTCCAAGTGTCCTTATCAAATTTTAAAGTTAGCGTATTCCCTCGTATTACTACCGCATTTATACCTAAAAGACTTAGTTGCACATAACACATATGGACCGACTTTATATCGATGTCTTGGGCGACAACACGCATTACTTTTTGGTAGTTGTAACCTTTGTTTTTTAATGCGTTTGCCAGCCCGATTATCGTCGCTCCTCCACCGACTGCCGGGTCGTTAATTGAAATATACCCTTTTTCCTCAATCTTTTTTTCAAATCCCGGTATCATCAGTTCGGCCATCAGATGACTAATAGACATCGGTGTAAAAAACTGTCCCTGCCAACTATTCGATAACTCTAATTGCATGTATATACTCCCTAAAACATCTGATGGATTTTCTTCCAACTCATCTATTAATTCATCTAATATTTTCGGGAAAATTTCCAATTCTTCTTTCTCGTACCGTTTGATGATTTCTAAGTGCCGTTTTTCCCTGCTTGGGCGGTTTATCATGTCAACACTGTTAGATATTGCGATTGCCGACATCTCGAGAAAATCGCTGAACACCGAAAACATATTGTGCCGGTACCGGAGTTTCTCGAACAGCTTGACTATATTCTTTTGATGGTCAGCCATCTCTTTCACCTGCCAATGCCTCAATTAGTTTGTTTTTCACATCCGTTTGATTTCTTCTAATCTATCAATCATGGTACACCTCCTAAGTGTTATTGGCTCATAGATTTAGCGACCGCAAGTAACCTTTTTAATTCCTGATAATCCATGTTATATGTTTTTGAGATGTTAACATTGTGCTTTTTGAGTTGTTCTATGATGAAGTTTATTTTGTAGTCGTTTATTTGGTTCGATAACATTTTTCCAACCCCCTTGTATTATCTAAATTCTCCGACCCCTTCTTTTGCAAGAACTAATGCAAAGTCATATCTTTCCTTTTCGAGTGCCTCGACAATTTCCTTGAATTGTTTGTTAACTCGCAACAATAAATCTTCTATTTTTTCACGACGAATTTGTTCCTTTCCGGTAAAACCGTTTCTTGCAGTGAGTTTTTCTAATCTGACTTCAACTAATATATCGATTAGTAGATTTAAAATATCTTCTGATTTTAGATCCACTCGTTTACGTAAAATCTCCATAATTAGCAAGCTCTTTAACTCATTTTTAACTTCATTTTTCTTAGTCATGTCGTCACCCCCTCCTTATCCTAACTTTTCTAATTGGCTGATTAATTTATCATTATCTTTTGCTTCTAACTCTTTTAGGATATGTGTGTATACCCTTTGCGTAGTCGTAACATTCGCATGTCCTAGTCTAGCGGCAATCGAGTGGATGGATATACCGGCCGTCAATAGCATTGAGGCATGAGTGTGTCTTAGACTATGCAAAGATATTACGGGCACACCTGCCTCTTTGCATTTTCTTTCTAGTACTTCGTTGACAGTTGAATTAAAAACTCGTTTGTTACTGTCAACGAAGATAAGCTTATCTGGAGCCATATCTTTTGTTAACATCTTAAATTGACTGTTAAGAATAGAATCTATCGAGATTGTACGTATAGACGCTTTGTTTTTCGTTTTTGCAAAGCCTCCTTCAGGATATTTGTAGTTCCAAGTTTTATTAACAGTCAGTGTTTTTTCCTCAAAGTTAAAATCATTTGGTGTCAGTCCTAGAGCTTCCGAAAACCGCAATCCCGTTTTTGCTAGCAGAAGAATTAGCCAATCGTAATTAATTTGCGTGCCTAAATCTAAAACGCATATTAATTTTCTTAATTCCTCACCATGCAAAAACTTCATCTTCTTCTCTGATTCTTCTTTTCCTTTGATTACCACTTTGTACGTCGGGTCTTTTTCCAAGTCACCTTCGTGTAATGCGTCTTGGATACATGCTTTAATTTGTGTATTTAAGTCTCTAGTCGTTTGTTTTTCGTGTGTTTTAGCAAATTCGTTTAGAAACTTTTGATATGTTTGCCTATCTAACTCATTCATCCGGACCGCAGGAATTAACTTCCGTACCCACTTAGCTGTGTTATAATACTTAAGTAAAGTTGCTTTTCTTATGGCTCCGGCCTTATATGTTTCTATCCAGTCATCAAAATAATCTGCGAATAGAGGACTGCTTTTATCTTGTTTAGTCACCAATGGTTCTCGTCCTCCTTCATACGTTCGTTCGTTTTCATAATGAGATCACTAATAATTACACCTGTTTTCGTTAATTCCGGATTATCAAAAATTAGCTTATTTTTGTTGATCACTGCCAGTTGTGCTCGAGATACAAGTATTAGATTGTCTAGTCTAAAATCACGTTTGTTTCCATTTGCAAAAATAACAACGTGATTTTTTGGTACTGGACCATGTTCCTGTTCCCATAAATGACGGTGCTTCGGCATCCATTTTCTATCATCAACCTTTACAAAAATATGGCCATCTTTACCAATCCGCTCACTACCAATTGGTCGATATTTTGGGTGCCGTTTGCCGGGTGGAAAACTTGTTTTATTTGTGTGTTTGCTACACAATAATTATCCCTCCAACATCTTCGGCTTTTTTGTATCAATATCTAGTAGCTCGTTGTCATAAAATTGTTGTGCTTTTAATACGAGATTGCCATTAGCAATAATTTGACTAGCAATACTCGTAACAGCTTTCGCCCGTTCAATTTCTTCAACCAATGCTTCACCTTTAATATCCTCATCACTCAAACGTTCTAATTGAGCAAATAAATGGTTGTTTAAGTCTCCAAGTGTGTTTTTCATATGATCTTCCTCCTTACCTAGTAGACTTATTCAACTACTCTATATCTTCCCATCCGCCGTCAATTTGGTCGTACATCCAGTCTGTATATGCTTGTTGAATTTCTTCATCTGTTGTGTCATCATCAAACTCGATTACCTCATTTCTTTTGCATCCAACTAACCCCAATGAGATTGTGAATTCAATTTTTCGCACTCTTATCATCTCCCGTAATGCACCAATCTTTTGATACTGGATAAAAATAGAATAGTTGCCCATCCACTTCGTATTCAGGTATAAGCCCGAATTTTCCTTTAAATACTACCTCTTTGCCATCCAGATTATCGATATGTGATGATAATAATTTTTTAATTTCTAAAGGTGCATGCTCTCTAAACAAGTGCTTATCAAAGACCATAATCATTTGTCTTTTTCCTTTCTGCACAAAATCGAATTAATTACTCCCTGCTGGTATATCGGCAAAAATCTTTTGACATTCTGTTCCATCCATATTTCACGTGCGATTTGTGCCATTATATAAGCGTCCACTACATTATCACTTGGATGAGTAAAGTTATAATGTTCAATGACTGCTGCCATTACTGCTTTCTTTTTTTGTGTACCAGTCAATCGCTTTTTATTTCCTTTCTCGCCTACCCATCCGGTAACGTTGACAAACTTTTTAACGGCATTTGGAGCAACTTCAAAATATTTAAAACCTCGTTTAAAAAGTTCGTTTCTAATGCCATGATGTAACCCACCAGCAAACATGGCTCGCTGTGTTGCAAACGGGAAACCTTCAATGACAATCAGATCGTCTTTTTGGACGTGTTCCATTATGTCGTTGATAAGAGTAACCATTCGTTTCGGGTCCTTGTCGCCAATTCCCATTAATTCCTTTGCCTTTAAAACCGTTCCATCACCGGCAAGGGCTACAAACCCCGTCTTTGTACTTGGGTCTATACCGACAAATCTCATATCCTCAAGCCTCCTTCTTTTGAGGTAATTCCTCAAATTGTTGTTTCCACCCTTTAAATAGCAACCTAAATTCATTTATTCCGGTGTCTCTGCCCTTTGCAATAAACTGTTGAACAACTTTACCTTGTTGGTGCGTATCCTCTGGATCGTGCCATAAGAACTCAACTACATCAGCGTCCTGTTCAATACTCCCGCTCTCTTTCAGATGTGATAGCATAGGTTTCTTGTAAGTTTCGCTGTCTCGAGTCATTTGGGATAACATCATGAAACAACAGTTCATTTCCCTTGCTATATCTTTAGCTGCTTTCGTCACATTGCCGATAGCTTGGGCTCTGGTCTCCCCTTTTTTTTGAGTAATATTCATGATTTGCAAGTAGTCCACTGCAATCATGGCGATTTGACCATATTTTCTTTTAAAACGTCGAGCGTCCGCTCTTATTTCATCAATAGAAACATTGCTCCGATCTTCAATGTAGATTGGCAATTCCTCTAGCAATTCCAATGAAACTTCAATTTGTGAAATATCATTATCCGATAATTTCTTTTGCTTGATTCTGCCATATGGTATGCCAGTTAAATTACTTATCATCCTGTCATAAAGTTGGTTTCTATCCATTTCTTGCGAGTATATTAAGACAACACCTTTATTTTCTTTTGCTACACCGATTGTCCTTTGAAGTAACATTGCCGTTTTCCCAACACTTGGACGACCGGCAGACACGAAAAGCCAACCACGCCATAAACCATGTGCCCACCCATCAAAATTCTTAAATCCTGTCGGAATAAACTCTGCTTTTTTATTCAAGTATTGAAAATAGCTTACTTTAGTTTCAGCGACACTTAGCAATTGGCTATTATCATCAGGCCGCATTTCAGCAACTAGTTCCTCAATGTATGAGAAAAAATCTTCGTCGCTTTCGTAGTCGTCCCTGCTCATTCCAGTTAGGATGTAGCCCATATTTTTCACTCTTCGTTCGAGTGCTTTGGACCTTATTATCCTTGCATAATATTCAACGTTTGCTGTTGTCGGACATGATTCGGCTAAATCTCTAAAGTAAGAGACACCGCCAATATTTTCAATCCGGTTATGTTGAGCATAGACTTCTGAGACAGTGATAATGTCGATTGGTTTATTTTTCTTATCAAGCCATTTCATCACTTTAAAAAGTTCTTGATGGACTGGATTTTTAAAATCTCTTGGTTCTAAAAAAGAAATATCATCCAACACATTAGAGTCAAGAAAAACTGCACCTAGAACAGATTGTTCGGCTTGTTCAGTAACAATATCAATCTCTAATTCACCATTTAAATTCATTTGGATCATTCCCCTCTGCTATCCATCGTTGCAATGCTATCTCCCTATCTCTTGTATCTTGCTGTTTTTGTTTCGGTTGTTTTTTGGCGGTCATTTTTATGGCCAACTCTGCGAATTTTTCACGTAATTTTCTTGCGGATAGGACGTTCGTTTTCCAAAAATCGTCAGTCACAACCCAATCCATTACCTCTTTGGCCAAACGCTTGTCTATTTTGTCAATCTCGATTAGCTTTCGCATATCATCCGCCCATGTTTGGAGATTCGACTTTTTGATTAAATGTTCTATACCTGCTTCTTTTGCAACAGCAGAAACTTTTTCGTAAAAGTAAAGAGCCATTTTATAATATGTGCTGTCTTCGTCATATTTCTTTTTAGCCTTTGGCTTTTCTACTGGTTTGGATTTTTTCACAGGCTTTACCTCCTTCTTAGAAATAATCCATTCCGAATAATTTTTGTTGAATGATAATATCCTCGTCCCCCGCTTGCCGATCCCATTTACTTTTAATATTTTTTTACTAATCAAGGAATCAAGTTCCCTATTGACTTGACTCCTTGAGGCGTCTATCAAACTAGCTAAATGACTGATGGACATATCGTGTTGTTTTCTTCTAAATCCGTATGTATATCGCCATATAGCCATTACTAGCCGGAATTGCGTGCCATTTAGATTCGTTTTTATAATCTGTTCAAGAATTTCATTTGCTATGGGTGTATAACCATTTTCTTTTTGTGGATTAGCCATAAGCTTTCATCCGTTCATGAGTTATAAAAAAACTTTGTCAGCCTTTCAGCAAACATTTCAATATCCTTCATTTCGTCGTTTTCGGCAATTGGTGATTCTAACCAATTGTGTATCATGTTTTTTAGTACTTCCTGTTTATCCAACGTATATCCGTAAACCAAACATTTAAGGTACTTTGTTGGATTTTGTTTTGCGTACTCTTTCAAAATTTTTAAGTCTCCGGCATTGCCAATCGTGAAAATGTTTAGAAATAAAACATTTAATTGATCTTGACCTAAGTGTGGCATTGCCTTTTTTGTATTTTCAAATGCCCTATATACTTTTTCGGGAACTAATATTTTTTCCATCTATACCACCTCAATTTCGTAGTGTATTTTGCGTTTTAGACTTTTTTTAGAAAGTGCTTTAATCACATTCATTTCCGCTAATGCAGGGACGTTATTTTTGCTAGATAAATGGGTAAGATAGATTTTTTCGCCTTTCCCTTGAATCAATTTATAAAGAGCCGCCGCCGCTTGTTGATTCGACAGGTGCCCATTTTCCGATAGAATCCTAGCTTTTACAGAGTCCGGATAGTCGGATACATCAACCATCCTTGGCTCATGATTTGATTCGATAATATAAATATCGCTATTGGCCATTGATTGAATCATTTCATCATCAACACGACCTGTATCTAAACAAATTGAAACTTTACCCTCGTTGTCTGTTAATGTGTAGCCTACTGGATCATATGCGTCATGATGTGTACGGAAAGACTTCACTATAAAATCATCAATTTGAAATTCGTTACCGGCATTGATGTTCCATCTGTTTTCTACACCTTCAATGCTTTTCCACTCATCCCTTCCAGCAAATACCGGGATTTTATATTTGTTTGCCAATGGCAGACCTTTTGTATGGTCAGCGTGTGCATGTGTGATTAAAATAGCTTTAATTGAATCCGGACGGATACCAACATCCAATAAGCGTTTCTCGATTTTTGTCTTGGCAATGCCAGCGTCTACAAGTACGGTTGTATTTTCGGATCGAACGGCTATACAATTGCCGCTCGATCCGCTTGCTAAAATGTCAACTTTCATCTTCATCATCCAACCTAATTGCCACTTTGCATTTTTCTGGATTTTTTCTTTTGGCTATCCGCCTTTTTGCAGTTGGCATTGTTAACCAGTAAATATATTCCTTGGTTACATTCAACTGTTTAGCGCATTCTTCTAATGTACCGATGGCTAGCAACTCATCACCTTTGTAGACGGCATATTCATATGCTTTTTCTTTTCCCATATCAATCACTCCAAAGAATCCTCGTCCGAAAATGGAAGTTCATCATCTGACATATCCTGCATACTCATATCAATGTGCATATCCAAGAGTTCGCTAAGCCCTACATAGTCAGACAAAGTTCCTTGGAAATTTGGAACATGTTGTTCCATATATGCTTTTTGCTCCTCTTTCGAAATGCCAAGTGTTTTAAATTTAGCTGAAATTTCTGCTCGAATTTTTTTGATTTTAGTACCTTCGCCATCCTCATTTGTTTCCGGAGCGTCGATTACATCCGGTTGTGGTGTAACATCTTTCCGTTGTGTTTGATATTCCGGGATTCCATCACCACCATTAACCACTTCTTCATCTTCAAAATTCAATTCAAATGCCGCTTTTAATGCCCGACGAACCATGTGTTTTTTGAACATATCGTTGAAGTAATTCGTCCACATTGTTTTTTGCATTCCAATGTTAGACCGTTTGAAATGTTCGACTTCTTCAACCTCCATAACGACTGTGAAGGGCTTGTATCCTTCCCGGTAGGCGATAGCGTAGCCACCAACTACTCGACCTCGAGGGAATCCCCATGAATGTTTGTCAATCACTACATAATACCGTCCATCTTCGTCTTTTTCTTGGTGCATTTGAAACTCGTCATTTTCATGTACCAGTTGAACATCATAGCCTTGATACCCATCCGATTCTTTTGCTTTCCGGACAAAGAAATCAATGCCGAATTGTACAGTTAGTTGCCCTTGGCGAACAGTTGGGTAGATTTCATTCATAATTGGATTTGCACCGGAAGCCTTCGCAATAGACATGAATAGTTTAAATTGTTCCTCGTTGCAATCTTTTGCAATTGTAGCCCTAACTGTTGTAATGTCCTGAACTGTTAACTCCCCATATGCTAGACCTTGATATACTTGAATTTGATTTGCCATAATTATTTTTCCTCCTCGATTTCTCTAATTGTAAAACTTGTTACATCTACTGTTCTGTAGTACCAAGGGGTTTTACTTAATTCATCTCTTAAAAAATCAAAAGCTTTTAAATCCCGCTGTACCATTTCAGCTATACCATCTACCGTAAATTCATCAGGGACCTCATAAATTTGCGTAAATTGATCCGAATCTGCACTTTCTGCTGTTGGATAAATAACATTAGTGTAAAAAGTAACCTTAAATTTTTTCATACTATTTTCACTCCCACTGTGGAATAATTTTCAGGGTCCCGGTTTCCCGGTGGACAATATGCAACTCGTCGGGAAGATTTTTTACTATTAACCAATTGTCAGGATTTAACTTTGCCCACTTGATAGCTTGCTTTTGTCGGCGTGTGGGACGTTTACCGGATTTCATTATTCGTCCTCCTCTACCTCATCTTCATAAACAAACTTCACTTTTTTACCTTTATGCTCGATTAAAAACCGTTCAAGAAAACTGGCAATTTCACCGGAAGAAATCAAATCTCTACCAATTACTGCATCCTCTGGGCATTCACATAATGGATGGACACCAAATACCTCTTTGCCATTCACTTCTAAAATATCGTGTGTGTAATAGTCACTATCCAGCCAACTTCTTACTTTTACTGTAACAACTTCGCTCATGCTATCACCTCAATATCTACTGTTATTTCATCTGAATCATTTGTCACTGAATCAATTTTTAATTCTTGCCCGGCAACAACTTTAGAAGTAATCAATTGCCCTGTAGGTTGTTTAAAACTCGTGATTGATTCCGCATTGTCAATAAACACCGGAACAATCAGATCACTTTGTTTCGAAAGAACTTCACGTAATTCCAACCCGGCGCGAATAGATTCTGAAAGTGATAGTTTGCTATAAGGCTTACCATCCATTTCAATTTCAAAAGTTGGCTTTAACTCGCCATTTTTAAGTTGGTCAAATAGTTTAATAGATAACTTATCAAATAATGCTTGTACCTTTTCACCTTGCAATTCGGCTTCTTTTGCCCGAAAAGCCTTGATTGAATCCAGGATAAATATTGATTCGTTTAAAGATTGAAGTATTTCTTTTTCTTCTTTTTCAGCTTGTTCCACCTGTTTTTTCAGAATTTCTAATTGTTTATGCTTAGCAATCTCAATTTCTATTTGATTAATTTTTTCTTGTATTTCATGGACTTTTTCGAGTTGTTCAGAAATGTCCACATATTCAAGTGATTTCAATTCCGCTTCAAGTTCTTTTCTCTTAATCACTGCTTCATCAAATTGGTTCTTGACTTTGTTCATTCGTTCTTGCTTTTCTTGTTCAGCGGCCGCAATTGATTCACCTTTCAAAGGCTGTTTACATACCCGGCAATGGTCCTCAATTTTTTCATTTTTTAATTGGGTAAAGGTTTCTTTTAGATGTTCACGCTCTGTTAATAGAGCTTTAATTTTGTTCTGTAAAACATTAATTCGTCCGTTAACAGTTCCTGCTTCGTCTGTTATTTTTTCGATTTCTTCCCGTTGCTTTTTCAACGTATTTAATTCGGCTAGTAAAGAGTCGTATGGTGCGGCAGGTGTAAAATTTTCAAGTTGCTCTTTTAATGTTTTTGTTCGGCTCTGTGCCGCAATATACTGCTTGTCTAATTTCTTTTTCTTGTCTCTATTGATTGCTTCAATATCATCAAGCGAATGCTTTTTTAATAACCCATCTAGCAATTCACCTTGTGTTTCCGGCAGTTTTTTGATGACATCTTTTTTTAAAGGTGCGGAAACATATTGCAATAACATTGCCCTTTGTTTTTCCCAATGCAAACTTGGAAAATAATTCGGGTTAAAAAGTGACATGAACAGTTCTTTGTCGAACATTTTTTCAAGCAACTCATTAAATTCGCCCGCTTTTGATGGTACTTCGTTTATGTAGTACTGGGCTTTACCTTTTTTTAAACCACGACCGACAAGAACATCTTTCCCATCTACTTCTAGTAAAAGCGAAACCAAAGTCTCTTCTGAATCGTAAGTAATAGGCGTCGGGTCCAACTTGCTACCAAGTGGATCAGTACCGTATAATAACCATGTAATAGATTGTGCAATGGTACTTTTACCTTTTGCGTTGTCCGCCGTGATTGCCGTGTGCTCGCCAAAGTTTACGGTTAAATCACGGTGAGACTTAAAATTCTTTAATATTAGTTGCTTAAATAAGATTTTCAAGATGTTTTCCTCCTTTTTTCTTCATACTTTGTTACCACATTTCGGGCAAAATGGCCCATTAAATTTTTTTCTTGAGTACCTAAAGTTGGCTAAATTAATATGAAATTCAATTCCACAATGTTTACAATTCATATTAATTGGTGGTAAATATTTCAACAGACGATTTATACCTGTATACCTGATTCCCAATGTTTTCACCTCCTCCCAAGTTTGATAAGCCTTAATTAATTTTCGTGCATAAAACCACCAACCATTATGCCTATCAAAAACACAAACGCTACATAAAACAATTCAGCTAGCATTTTCTTCATTCACCTCCTCGACGTAAAAGAACTTTTCGAATGGCTCACCCTTAAACAGATTCAAAACTCCTGCAATAAATTTTGTTCCCGGGGAACAATATCTTGGATCGCTTGGTGGTAATTTCGCTCTCGATACTTGACTTGGTGATACACCAATTAACTTTGCAAGGGCTTTGTCTGTTTCGATATTTTGATCTATCTGTGCCTTCATGAGTTCTTTCACGTTTAGTCTTATGATGTAATTTTGCATGTTTGACACCTCACTTTATATACATGACGTATATATATACATCCGTTACATCAAAAATAGCACGTATATATATACATTGTCAATTATTTTTACGTATATAATTGCATACATGCAACTTTATGTGTATAATCAAATTTGAAATTGACTATAGGCAAAGGAATAAAAGGGAGGACTATAGAAGATGGAAATTAAGGAACAATTCGGGGATTTTTTAAGAAGGTTGAGAAAATCTAAAGGTTTTAAGTCTCAAAAGGAATTTTCGGAAGCGACAGGTGTAAGTCAAGCAAGCATATCAAGAATTGAAGATAACTCACAGACTCCAACCCCTGACACGTTGAAAGTTTTTTCTAAAGTATTAAACTTTTCTTATGCTGATCTTATGGTAAAAGCAGGATATTGGGACGAAGGTGATTTACTCGGAGATTATGCCGAATATAAGGAGGATAATAAACGATTATTAAAAGAGGATGTAGCTAGTTATTTTGTGGATTCTTTGGCATTAGATGATGAAAAACTACTAGATAAATTTCAATTGACATTAGACGGAAGGCCTCTCACTGGCGAAGAGGCGAAGGGGATTATTGCGTATCTTCGGTCTTTAAGGTCTTTAAAGAAATAAGAAGTACTTCCTTAAGTCTTTCTACATCAATGTTTAGCTGTTTGGCTACTTCTTCAAGGTCTACTACTTCTTTTTCCATACAGATCGCTCCTTTTTTGTGTCGCTTTTTATTATTGGGCCACATATGCAATGTACGAGCAGGGTCGCAGAGAAATGGACTATGAATTACTCATTAAGTTAGCTGACTTTTATAATGTTTCTTTAGATTATCTTTTCGGAAGAACAGACAATCCAATACATAACGAAAGCTATACAGAAGATGAAGTTGAATTTATGATTAAGTCTTTAAACATTTACAAAGAAGTTAAAGATAAATTTTTCCCTTAAGCACATTCATTGTTTTTGAATGTGCTTTTATATTTATATTCTACACAAACATAGGTTCGTTATCAATAGGATTTTTTATTTTTTGGTATTTTTTACAAATAAGCCGCAAGCAAGCGACTTTTCTCTTTATTAAAGGATTTTTTCAATTTTTGTCGAAATAAGTAATATAATTTATATAAGGAGAGTGTTAAAAATGGCGTTTTTAGGTGCTATAGGACTTGTTGGGTTTATTGTTGGTATTGTATTGATTATTTTAGGGAAAATCAAAAAGAAAAAGTATCGGGGCGGTTTAATTGCTTTAGTATCGTTAGTCGTGTTTATTGTTGCTATAGCATTGTCGTCAAGTAATGAAGAAGCAAACACAAATGCTGATGAAACAGATACATATAAAGTGTCTACCGGGGAAATTACAAATGAAAAACTACTAATTAGTTTGGCAGTAAGAGCTGAAACACTTATCGAGAAATACGACAAAATTGACAACGTAACGGTAAAGACCGAAAACATCACTGCGGAAAAATTGAACGACATGAAAGATAATGAAACAGGAGAAATTTACAAGAACATATATCATGTGTCGGGACAATATTCTTGGCAAGAAAAAAGATATGACTTCGAACTCGAAATTTCTTTTGATGAAAATGATGTTGAATCAAGCGGGAAAATTATAATGTACGCATCAAACATGCCCGGTGGTGATAGAATACAAGCAAATAGATCTCCAGTTAAATAAAAAAAACACCCCTCACCGGGTGTTTTTTTCTACATACAAATCCTGTAAGGCAAGTTTAACCGCACTTTCACGATTATCACTCTCCCCTACCCCGACGATCTCATCATCTGTGTCAAAGTGTTCAGTAGCAAATGCCTTGTATGTGCCGTCGTCCATTTTGTAGAGTTCGATAACTTTTCCTTTTCGCTTAAATAATTCCCTTTCTAATGGTTGCATGGTATCCACTCCTTCATCTATAAATTTTCGACGTTTTACAATTAATTTCCTCTTATATAAACAAAAAAAGAGGGGAATCGCTCCCCTCCTTATTTATTTTACACGTAATTTTTGTCCAACACGAATAAGGTTTGGATTTTTAATACCATTCAAGGACACTAACTGATTAATCGTAGTACCATATTTTTTAGCAATCTTTGTCAAGTTATCGCCGCTGACAACCGTATAATACTGCTCACTTGGCATTGTTCCGGTTAATTTAAGTACTTGTCCTGGATAAATCTTATTTGGGTCTGCGATAGTATTTATTGCGGCTAAAGTACTTACGCTTGTGCCAAACCGTACCGCAATCTCGCTAAGTGTATCCCCCGGTTGGACTGTGTAGGTATCACCGGGTTGCGGTTGTGGTTGAGGTTGTGCTTTTTGTTTTAGTCCAAAAATAATTGCTAAACCATTAGCGTGGCCTTCTGCAATTTTATCTAAAAAGCTATCTTGTCTAAGGAGTGCCGCGTCATTGATGTTATCAATAAATAGGTTTTCAGTAAGGACGGATTCCATTCTTGATTCACGTACCATATGCAGATTCGCTTCTTTCATTCCTCTGTCCCTGACACCAGAAAGTTGACGCATGATTTCTGCGTGTAGGATTGACCGTTTCCGGTTTGTTTCTTGTTTGCCTGCATATGACTTATTGTAGGTATAGCTTTCAAATCCCGTTCCGCCCCCCGCATTAATATGCACACTGATTAAATAGTTCGCTCCCCACGCATTCGCCATATTCGTGCGTTGTGGTAGGGATAACGTTCGGTCGCTTTCTCGACTTAATTTTATTTGTACATTTTCATAGTTTGCTAGTTTTTCTTTAATTTTCTTCGAGATTTTTAACGTTAAATCCTTTTCTTTCAATCCATTTCCCACAGCCCCAGAATCCGTACCACCATGTCCCGGATCAATAAAAATTTTAACCATTATTTGTCCTCTCCTTTATTATTTAGTATTTCGATAGCCTTTTTTAATACATTTGGTATAGGTAAATTTGTTTTTCCAACTGTTTCCAAAATACTCAATGATTCGTTGGCAATATAAAAGAAGATGACAGAATCACGAATCAGACTGTCATCTCCTAAAATCATGTCTACTTGGTGTGCAACAGCGACCAATACCAGTATTGCTACCTTTTTAGCGATACCTTTGAATCCAATTTTACTGTTTAATTGTCCGTTTACCGCTGCGACTATTACCGCAAATGCATAATCTAGTACGATGAAAAATACAAGTGTTTGAATCAAAGCTGACCAACCCCCAAACAAAAAGGAGGCTAGTCCGCCCCCGACTCCTAAAACAATTTTTATTGTGTTATCCATTTCATTACCTCCTAAATAAAAAGTGTCCATACAGTGTGGACACTTTTGTTACCGCAGCTTATGTTTTTGTTACCGCGCAATTTCTTCCGTTACACCAATTAAATTGTCGCCTAGTTTAAACTCAAGACCATTATTTTCACCACGTTTAGACACTAAACTAGCAGTGTACTTTGATCAAACAAGTTCACCGCCGGCTACTGATATGATTGTTTGATAAAGTTTATCCAATTTTTTCACCTCGTTTTAATGTTAACCAATCTCAATAATGTCAAAGTATCCGATAACTACACCGTCCACCACCATCACATACAACCCTGTCATGTCACCACCATACGGTGGTTCCAAAGAAGTTAAACACTTATACCACTTACCATCATCAAGTTGACAAAACATTACATCCATACCAATTTCATCCCAATTGCGTTTATAATCTATAACTCTACCATACTTAACCAAACCGTCACTTTTATCTTTACTACTAGAATCAACTAACTCATCTTTTACGTATCCCGTGAAATCACGAATAATATTTCCAATGGAAACCCGTGGATTAATCTTTTGAAACGGGTTGTAATCACGTGATACGATTCGTAAAGTTTCATTAATATCTAATTCCGGGTCAAATACTCTAACTGTATCGCCAAGTTCGACCGTTTTTAAGTACTCATACCCGGGAACACGTGCTAAGTCCAAAACATCCACTTCTAAAGCATGTCGAGGTTCGTCACCCGTTGTGTCGATTTCTTCCGTGACACCGATTAAATTTTCACCTAGACGAAATTCAAGTCCTTTATTTTGACCACGTTTAGCTACTAAACTAACGGTAATCTTATCCCAAACAAGTTCTCCACCTACTAAGTTAGCAAGTTCTATGAGTGCACCCCGAATATTATCAGACTTAAAATTTACATGATAATAATCAAAAAACTCAACGGTATCAACTGAAAATGGTGTGTTCTCTAATAACGACCGCATAATTTCAAATGGGTCATCTTCCATTTCTGTAAATGACATTGGGAATTTTTTATTATCTAGTAACACATAAGATACATGTTCACAACTTACGGACATTGATATGGTCGTACTACGTTTTTTTACAATTCGGCTAACCTGAAAATAGTCACCATCAACTTCAATTATGCTACCGCTATTAATATACTTAGTTTTATCATCATATACCGTATCAAAAGTAAAAGTGTAATGGGCATTAATTTGTTCGGATATTAATGGATTGATAATGTTTTGTATAGGTAATATCCGGTCTAAGGTTGCCGGGTCTACGATATAAATTACATCACCATTTTGAGTATTCCAAGTAATTTCGGCCTTTACGTTTAATGTTGACTTTATGATAAAATCAAACTTTAACGGTGGTTTTTCTATAGAAAAGTTAACTCCAAAAACCTTGAAAAATGTTGTGTCAAATAGTGACTCGTCGCTAAAATATTCAGAGTATGGACGTTCAGAAACTACCAATAAGAACGTGTCATTGTTTACTTTTGGTACTTTAACGGAACTTAATCTATTATCTGGAAGAAAATATACGAACACATTGGATGTATCACCTTGAATATTAAACAATGTTAAATTAAAAGATTCATATGAATCTTTTAATTTAACATCAATACCAGTTAAGCTTTCAATGTCAGCGTAGTATGTTGTGGAAGGTATAATAGACATTAATCCTCCACGTAATACGCTCTTAAATAGTTCCGTTACATCGTCATTTATTGATAAAAAATCAATATTGCCAATTGCGAACTTAGAAAGATAACTACTTAATTTTTCCTTGATTGTCAACTCAAAATTAACATCTAGAACGATTTTAATTCGTTTGTTTGGTAAATCTATTAAACTTGGATATGTTTGCCCCTCAACAAATACCCAAGTGTTTAAAATGTCCCATCCAGCCGATTCATAGGTAGAAATATCTAACGCTTGTTCAGGTGTAATGAACGTGTTAATCCCATCTTCATGTCCGTTACCTTCTATGTCATTTAATGCATATATATTTTTCATAGTTGAGTAACGGTCCGTCTTCCCATAAAATTTACCAATATTATTACCTGTCCCGGAAACACTTGTTACTAAAGAAAATATATTGACCATCTTAAATTGTAAATAGCCAATTACACCACCAACATCATCTTCACCAATTACACTTCCAGCCGCATATGCGTTTTTAACACTAGCGCTTATACCAAGACTTCCAATTAATCCACCGACGTTTATATTCCCAGTAGTGGTACATGTTGCAAAAACATCTTCAATATTTGTATAGTTGACGACTTTCCCTATCAACCCACCAACATCTTCTTCACCAGTTACATTAGATGTTGACGATACTTTAGCGATTGTGCTTTCATCCGCATAACCTATAACACCTCCGGTGCAATTTCCGCCCATAACAGTTCCGAATTTTACATGTACATTCATAACCGTCGAATCCCATAAAAACCCGACTAGTGCCCCAACATACATACCTGCTGTTACTATATTAGGATTTTCAATTGTTAAATTTTTTATTAAAGCACGCTCGATATTCCTAAATATAC
>Ga0310827_100698_pt1 | contig 22748 bp, 18 predicted proteins | sample WT_ome_2_FD_201309 | JGI IMG/M metagenome (GOLD analysis project Ga0310827, IMG submission 201309) | Sorghum-adapted microbial communities enriched on wild type (WT) sorghum from Joint BioEnergy Institute, Emeryville, California, United... ... | reverse complement strand
TTAATATTCTAACGGCTATCTTTTATTTTGGAATTTCTCCATTTTCACCTTCCTATAATAATATTGCCGGTGACTATGTGAATATTAATGAGACCGTTAAGGAAAATAACCATGATGCAACTGAAAGGGCAAAAAAAGAGGCTGAAAAAAAGAAGGTCAAAGAAAAACGTGGAACACATTCTGAAACTGAAAATGATTCTATCTTAAATTCAAAAATCTTAAATATTCTATTGAGTTCAAGAGATGCTTATTTCGATCCAATCTATAATGATTATAAAGATGCAAGTTTGGCTCATAAATTATTTGGTTTGGGCTATGCCGGTTTTTATGAAGGTGAGCCGAAATTAATTGAGATGGATTTCTTTGATATATTCTTTTCTTTTGGAATACTCGGGTTTACTTTAATTTTATTGCCATTGCTTATCGTTTTTTGGAAATTAATTAAAACACTTTTTACTCACTTTTTTACTTTCTTTCGCACTGAAAATATCCTATTATTATTTTCCTTAGGACTGGGGCTTGGTGTAGCGTTTCTGGCGGGTCATGTATTATTTGCCCCTGCTGTAAGTATATATTTAACAATTACAATGGCTCTATTATTTCATTTTCATACAACAGATAATTCAAGTTCCTCTTTTGAATGAGTTAAACGTAAAGAAAACTCTGACGTCCGAGCCTTTAGACAACCAAAGGGCTGTAGTCAGCCAAAAAACATTTTTGCTTACGAGGTAATGCTACCGAAGTCTCTCTAGTCACCGAAAAATATAAAATTTTTTCGGCTGCGATGTATTCCCGCGGAGCTTTCCTTGTACACTTATTCGTTAGGAAGATAGAAATTGGAAAATTTATACTTTCCTATTAGCTATTAGCTAAAAAACCACCGAGAATTATTTTTTCGGTGGTTTTTTTACTTATTTTGGATTATTCCCTTTGGTTACGAGGAACAGTTTTTTAAATGAATTGATAAACGGTTTTTTCCCTCTACCAACCAATCCGACAAGTTCAGCCATGAAAAAGATCATTATACATGATAGAAATGCAATCAAAAGAAGTAGTCCTAATGACGCTCTTGAGAATATAATCGCTAATATCCCAAAAATAATACTGATTGCGTACATGATTAAAACGGTTTCCCGATGGCTAAACCCCGAATTAAGAAGTTGATGATGAATATGCTTTTTATCCGGATTCATGATTTTTTCACCGTTTTTTGCTCGCCTGATAATCGCGAATAAAGTATCAAAAATCGGCAGTGCCAAAACAATGACCGGAATGATAAAACCTAATAAAGTTACCTTCTTGAACAAACCTAAGATGGAAATAACTGCTATAGAGTAACCTAAAAACAACGATCCGGTATCACCCATATAAACTTTTGCCGGATGGAAATTATGAATTAAAAAGCCAAGATTACTTCCAATCAACGTAATACATAGGGAAATAACAAATAATCGGCCATCCAAAAAAGCCATCACCATTATGCTCGCCAATGCAATGGTCGATACACCGGAAGCCAACCCATCCAGTCCATCAATCAAATTAATTGCATTTGTTATACCAATAATCCAAAAAACGGTAATAACAAAACGCAGAGGTACACTTAATTCTACGATTCCAAAAAATGGTAGGGCTATCCGCTCAATATCGATGCCGGCAAAAATTAGAATAACGGCAGGAATTAATTGGCCGACCAGTTTTATGAGTGGAGGTAGGGAAAATTTGTCATCGAGTAAACCCGTTATAACAATAACGAACGCTCCGATGGCAATTTCTAATAAATGCTCTTGAAACGGTCGTAAATAAAGCAATCCAAGAGTCGTTCCCAATACAATTCCCAGACCACCTATTCGTGGAATCGGCACTTTATTTACTTTTCTCTTATTCGGGATATCCATAATATTAAATCGAATCGCTAACTTGATGATTGGATATATAAGTAAGAAAGTTGTAAGAAATGAAATAAGGAATGCTATAATTAATTTTTTCAGTAAAATCGGATCATGAAATACATACATAGTAAACCTCATCGAAATATGATTTTACTTCTATTTTGTTTCTAATTGGACAAATTTAAACATACTTTCGCCCTGCTCATATGAAATGTTATTTAAAATTTATTGCCTGCGTGAAATACATGATTGAGGTTTGTTATATGCATCGGTTATTCTGCTAACAAATGATGGCGGATTTTAAGTACCTTTGTTATATGTAATCGTTTTTTATGCCAACAAAAAAAGCCGCCCCCGCATTCGGGAACAGCTTATATGAATAAAATTTTCATTACTTTTGATTATGATTCGCTTTTTTTCCTCCACCGATAAAGTTTAATAACGGGCGATACTTCACACTGATTAAACCTGTCACTTCTACAATTAATTCGATAAAGACTAATAACAAGACAATGAGAAAAGATGCACCCCATATCGTTGCCCTTGTAAATAAAATCGCCGCTAAACTAAAAATTCCACTTAATAAATAAATTAAAACAACCGATTGACGGTGGGTAAATCCTAAACGAAGCATATTATGATGTAAATGGAATTTATCCGGTGCCATCAATGGTTTTTTCTGTACAAAGCGACGAATAATCGCAAACGCTGTATCGATCAGCGGCACAGCAAGAATAATCATCGGAATAATCAACGAGAAAAATGCTGCACTCTTTGTAAGACCAATGACAGATAAAATACTGATCATATATCCTAAAAATAATGAGCCGGTATCACCCATGAAAATTTTCGCAGGATAGAAATTGAATACTAGAAATCCTAATGTGCTTCCCAGTAAAACAACTCCTAAAATTGGTGCCAGTGGATTACCCATCATAAAGGAAATCATACTAATTGTAAAGATTGCAATGGATGATACCCCTGCTGCAAGTCCATCCAAGCCATCTATGAGATTAATAGAATTCGTAATTGCAACAATCCAAAAAATAGTAAGTGGAATAGCAAACCAACCAAAGTAAATAAATTCTCCATTCGGAACTGCAAAAAAGTCAATTTGTATTCCGCCTAATACTGGGATTGCTGCTGCAAGAATTTGCCCAACAAATTTAATTTTTGCCGATAACCCATAAATATCATCCAAAATTCCAATCAGGGCAATTACTACACCGCCTGCAATAATCGGCCAAATTTGAAGTTCATTTGGTACAAACAAGTAACATCCTATTAAAAAGCTAATAAATATTGCTAATCCGCCTAAACGGGGCATAATTCTCGTATGAACTTTTCTTTCATTTGGTTGATCAGTAGCGCCAACTTTAATTGCAAATTTTTTTACTAAAGGTGTTAATAGGAGTGAAATAATAAAGCATGTAATCACTGGTACAATAAAGAACACCATATGCAATTGTCCTCCTAATAGATTCCTGTTATCATAGATTATATTGCAGATAGAATTAGTTTCCGTTTAAAATTTAGTATAATTTTTTCTACATTTTCCAATCTACATCATCATAAATGATTTTATATAAAAAATCAAGCTAAATTAAAAGTACGATTATATGACTTTTTTTTAAATCTTGTAAAAATGTGGCGAATTCTATAATTGGTAGGTTCATGCCTTTTGTCTCTAATGTTATCGGTGAATTAAACATTTTTGCCGGAGCCAATGTGCAATCATTCAATTTATTATGTATAATATAGAGTATAATTTACACACTGATTAGCACCAAAAAAGTTTTACGGAAAATGTACCTCAAGATTTGCATGAGACTATAGAACGATACAAATATTTTACTTTGTGCGTAGATTTTTTAGAACCAATATTCCGCATTTAAAGATAAAAAGCTTGTTTGCAACACAATCAACAATTTTTGACTTATTCCACTCGTGTTCGGGAACGCCGGCTAAAATTTTTCCCGTATGTTAGCCGTATGCGGATGATGGTCGGAAATTAGGCCTTTCGCCTATAACTTTTGATTCCAATAATTAGACGAATGAAAATGCTAAGGGTTACACATTTATTGAAAAAGTTTTTTGGAGGAAAGATCATGAAAAAAGTCAGAAAAGCTATTATTCCTGCAGCAGGTCTTGGAACACGTTTTTTGCCGGCAACTAAAGCAATGCCGAAAGAAATGCTCCCGATTGTGGACCGGCCGACCATAGAATATATTATTGAGGAAGCTGTCGAATCCGGCATTGAGGATATTATCATTGTTACCGGAAAAGGGAAACGAGCCATTGAGGATCATTTTGACCGCGTTCCGGAGCTGGAGAAAAATCTTGCCGATAAGGGTAAATTTGAGATGTTGGAAAAAGTGCAGTATTCATCTGAACTGGCGAATATTCACTATATTCGGCAAAAAGAACCAAAAGGGTTGGGACATGCGGTTTGGTGTGCCCGGAATTTTATCGGTGATGAACCGTTTGCTGTTTTGCTTGGTGACGATATTGTTCAACACGATGTCCCTTGCTTAAAACAATTAATCAATCAATATGATGAAACATTGTCGTCGATCATCGGGGTACAAGAAGTACCGGAAAGCGAAACGCATCGCTACGGGATTATCGACCCGTTAACTCATGAAGGAAGATTGTATCAAGTGAAAAACTTTGTTGAAAAGCCGGCACCCGGTACCGCTCCTTCCAATCTTGCCATTATCGGCCGTTATATTTTAACACCGGAAATTTTTATCTTTTTAGATAAACAAGAGGTTGGTGCAGGTGGAGAAATTCAATTAACGGATGCGATTCAGCAGTTAAATAAAATTCAACGTGTTTTTGCCTACCGCTTTGAAGGCAAGCGGTACGATGTCGGAGAAAAAATTGGCTTTGTCAAAACAACCATTGAATTTGCCCTAAAACATGAGGACTTGCATGATGAAGTGATTGCATTTATGAAGGACTTATTAAATCAAATGGAAATGGATCATTGATTTTTTAAGCGGGGACATAGACAGCCCCGCTTTTTTGCTTGTTTGAAGATTCGGAAAGATGCTGTATTTGACGGTATTGGTAACTTTGAAGCAAACCCGAAGATCATGACTTTTTTGGCGATTTTTTTGTAAGCAGACTCAACCTTCTTTTTTAAAGCAAAATCCAAAAATAGTTTTGACGAATATCTCTTGACGATTCCCTCCCTCATTAATTTTATTTAAAACCCACAAAAAAATTTTTAAAATCCGTTCATAACAAGGATGATTTTGGGCAATTTCAAGTATAATGAAAAAAGAAGTGTTGTAAGGAGGTTATTTTTTGAAAAAAGTTTATCTTGAACAGTGGAATCTTTTTAAACAATCTTATTGGAAATTATTTGTCGGACTTCTCATTTTGTTTATTTTAAGCAGTGTTGCTGTATATTTTTTTATGTTGAAAAATGAGGCGCTTGTAACAACTCTTATGAAGCAAGTGTCAAAAATGTTTGAGGAAAAAGACTTAATTGATCCGAATACATCTGCAATTGAATTGGCATTCGGTTTGTTTAAAAATAATACAATGGCTTGCTTACTATTGTTTGTAAGCGGGTTTCTGCCAATTTTTTTACCGGCAATCGGAATTATTGTGATGAACAGTGCCATTATGGGGATTATGTTTGCTTATATGAAATTGAAGGGACAAGCAATTTTGCCTATGTTGTTCACCGGGATCATCCCACATGGAATCTTTGAAATTCCTGCCATCATCCTCGCCGGAACCCTTGCTTTTTATCTATCAATCGGGATTTTCCGAAAAATTAATGATGCCCGATTTTCATTTAAAAATTGTGCCATGAATAGTTTAAAGACCTTTTTATTTGTTTGTGTTCCATTGCTAGTCATCGCAGGAATCGTGGAAGCATTTATTACTCCGATTTTCCTTGGCATGCGCGTTTAATTTTTGAAAATAAGATGGACGAGAGCCGGGTTCATTGCCAAAAAAGTGGGTCTTTCCGGCATGCTCGTTTAATTTTTGAAAAAGAGAATGGACGAGAACCGGGTTCATTGCCAAAAAAGTAGGTCTTTCCGGCATCAAAAAAGACATAGGATACTTCAACATATTCGCCGGAGAGGTTTGCTTTCCGGCGAAGACTTTAATATGTACCGGCATTGGGCATCATATCCAACCTCTTAACCTAATGTCCCTTAGTCAAATCAGATACAATTTCCCGAGTTCTACTCCTAAATGACTAAACAATTCAGCCCCCTTCTTTCCTTCACCCTAAATTGCTATAATAAAAGAATATGGATTTTGTTTGAAAACCCCCCGTACGATGGAGTGAAAATTCCATCTGGGAAAGGAGTATTTTAATGAGCGATTATTATCATCGTTGGGTTGAATATACAGATGAACTTTTTAAAAATGACATATTGAAAAAGAAATCATTACCACCATACTTAGTAAATTTATACGGATTGATGATTTTAAAAAAATTAAATCGGGATGATCTATTTAAAGTAAGGAGAGAACAACACAGCCTGTATAAAGTTGTCGTTAATGTCCGTCTTCTGCAAAATTTACAGAATTGGTTTGAAACGAGCCGCTACAGCAACCAAGAGATTGAAGATACTTGCAAGCAGCTGTTCGAATTTATTTTTGCCGATATTCAAAACGCATTGAAACATTTACCGAGTCCGATGCCTTTTTCTTATGACCCGATTTGCGAAAAACTTCAGTTGGATGTAAGGGAATTGCTGTTTTTAGAAGGTGCCTTTAAACATGAAATCTTGCAAATATACTGGTATTTATGGAAATCTCTATTTACCCGTCCACAATTGCGAAACGAGGAGCTTGATTTTGCGGAAAAGACGGCGAAAAAAGGCGCAAATGCTTCTTCTTGGCAATTTGCTTACATGTTCCAACTCTTTTTATCCGGCCGGGTGGATGAATCGTTAGCTTTATTAAATAATATCGGTAGCAATTATTTATCTTATCTCATTCAATTCATGGATTATTATTCTAGCGGGAAAAATTGGAACGGCTATACAAAATTAGCACAATTCCTGATCGAACATATAAAAGATTATCTAGATAAAATTAGTTATTCGGTTAAACAAAAATTTTTCTACTCAATTGATGCAGTCTTTCATCAATTTGCCAAAGAAACGGGAAGATACGATTTATATGAGCAACTGTTAATTGCTATGTATCCTTTTGCGAATAGAGAATTATCATACTTTTATTTTGAACGGAAAGAGTACGGGAAATTGATCGAGTTTGTCCAACTTTCCAACTTTGGTTATTTGAGCAGCGATATTTTACGGACAATTCAAAAGGAGGAACCGCAATATCTTCTTCCCTACTATCATCGAAAAGTTCAGATGGCGATTGATCAAAAAAACCGACAAAGCTATAAAGAGGCCGTGCGCTATTTAAAAAAGTTGCGATCGATCTATAAAAAGTTAAAAAAGGAAGAAAAATGGGAAGTCTACTTTGATCAACTTTTGCAAGAAACAAAACGACTTCGAGCATTTCAAGAAGAGTGTCAAAGGGGTAAGTTAATCGATGTTGAAAATGAAACAGCTTGAAATTAATTGTATTCAATTGAAAGAGGGAAATTTCTTTCTGTACGCTTTTGAAAACGGTGAACCCGGTGTACCGCTTCCTGCCTGGACTTTCCCGTTGTTTCAATGGCATGAAAGTAGTTTTTACGGCTCAAAATTAAACGTGACTACCGTCCATTTTCAAATTGGAAACCGTACCATTGCCATTGATGGTGTGCTATTGGATCCTTTTGAAACCCTTGAGTTATTCGGAACCGAGCCGTTTAACCAGTTCATTCAATGGGAGTTTGATGAACTTGCAAACTCGCTCTTAGCTATTTCCCCTGTGATTTATGAAACCATTGTGGAAAAACGCTTTAAACCGGATTTTGAAAGCTGGAAAAGTGGAGAATTTCGCTGGGAGGTTCCGGACCAAGTTTGGTACGAGTTTTTGCCGGAATTTTGGGAAACACCAGTGACTGAACTTTTTGTTGATCATGAGGAAGATGTCGGTGGCGAACCGATACGGATGAAGGAGTTTGCGCAACATTTATTCCATAATGGGGTGGAATCGTATTTATCCCGGCTACCGAAATTAGGAAAACAGTGGCGGGAACGAAAAGATTTGTTGCAAAATGCTATTGCCGACGGGCTCGATGCTTCCTTATTTTTTGATGAAAAAAAATTTTTGCAATGGATCGGTGCCAGTGAGACAGACTTACCGTTTAAAATCGGACTTCATCTTGAGGAACCGCATGAAGACGGTGAAATGTGGCAGCTGACAACGGTATTGCGGGATATAAAGAAACCGGAAACAGTCGTTGTCTTCAATCCATCGAAACGGGGCAAAAAACGGCTGCCGAAAAAGTGGGAACCGTATCTTGAGGAAGTCGTTGCCGAACAAAAGCGAATTGCAAGGCTGATTCCTTGGTTGGCGAATGAACATTTCGAAGACAGCGAACAAGAGAAAATGAACAATGCTACTCCTTCAGCGCCCCCAATTGTAAAGGAGGAACTGACTGAGGATGAAGCATGGGCGTTTTTGACCAATGCCAGTGAAAAACTATTGCTTCTCGGTATTGATATTCTTTTGCCGTCTTGGTGGGAAGCGTTAAAAAATGCCAACATGCGCTTAAAGGCCAGAGTAAAATCGAGTTCCGCCGGGCCATCTTTTGTTGGCTTGAATGCTTTACTCGATTATGAATGGCGGGTTTCTATGGCCGGCGTGGATCTGTCAGAAGCTGAATTCCGCAAACTGGTTGAGGAAAACCGCCGCCTGATTAATATCGGCGGACAATGGATGAAGCTTGACCCTGCTTTTATTAAAAAAATGCAGTCAATTATGGAAAAGGCAGAAAAAGAAGGGATGCGGGTTCAAGATTTTATTGAGCAGCAGTTGCTGTACGGCGGCGAAAATGAGGAGCCTGATTCGCTTGATGAGGACAATGATCAGCGAATTTTTTCCCGTATTCAAATTGAATTGCATCCGAAATTAAGGAATTTTGTTCACTCCTTAACCGACTTGACCGATATTCCGAATTTGGAAGTGCCGACGAGCTTCCAAGGTGAGCTTCGTCCATATCAGAAAAAAGGAATGAATTGGCTTTATTTTTTGCGACAATATGGTTTCGGGGCATGTTTAGCCGATGATATGGGACTTGGAAAGACGATTCAGCTGATTGCCTATTTGTTGCTCGTAAAGGAGAATAATTCGGAGTCCGGTCCTAGTTTAATCATATGTCCGACCTCGGTGCTTGGTAACTGGCAAAAAGAGTTGGAACGATTTTCACCGGATCTGAATGTATACTTGCATTACGGAGCAAGTCGGTTAAAAGCTGAACAATTTACCGAAACATTAACCGGTGAGCACTTATATGATGTGGTTCTGACGACTTATGGCTTGTCACACTTGGATTTTGAAGAACTCTCTTCACTAAAATGGGAAACAATCATTTTAGATGAAGCACAAAATATAAAAAATGCCGCAACGAAACAATCGCGGGCTATTCGCAAATTGAAGGGCAACCATCATATTGCTTTAACCGGCACACCGATGGAAAACCGTTTAACTGAACTCTGGTCGATTTTTGATTTTATCAATAAAGGTTATCTTGGCAGTCTCACCCGCTTCCAACAACGTTTTGTTCTGCCAATTGAACGGGAAAATAATAAGGAAAAAATTCAAGAGTTGCAAAAGCTCATCCGACCGTTTTTGTTGCGACGTACGAAAAATGATGAAGAAGTGGCCCTCAATTTGCCTGATAAAATTGAGCAAAAAGAATATTGCCCACTTACTGTTGAACAAGCAAGCCTATATGAGCAAATCGTTAAAGATACGTTTGACCGCCTAGCAACCTTGTCCGGTTTTGAACGAAAAGGCTACGTGCTGAAATTGCTTAGTATGTTGAAGCAGCTCTGTAATCACCCTGCCCTCTATTTAAAAGATCACCAGGCACGTGGCGAAGAATTGATTGAACGTTCAACAAAGCTGGAAAAATTAGTTGAACTTTTCGACACAGTCATGGACCAAAACGAAAGCGGCCTAATTTTTACCCAATATATTGGTATGGGGGAAATGATTCAATCTGTCTTGGAAGCCCGTTACAGATTAAAGGTGCCGTTTTTGAACGGTTCAACGAGCAAACAACAGCGGGACACGTTAATAACCAACTTTCAAAAGGGTGAATTCCCGATTTTGTTACTGTCATTAAAGGCTGGCGGCACCGGACTGAACTTAACGGCAGCGAACCATGTGATTCATTATGATCGCTGGTGGAATCCTGCTGTTGAAAATCAGGCAACCGACCGAGCCTACCGAATTGGGCAGACAAAATTTGTTCATGTCCATAAATTTATTACAACCGGAACACTTGAGGAAAAAATTGACGCCATGCTGGAGAAAAAGCAAACCTTAAACGACCAGATTATCCAAAGTGATCAATGGCTCGCCGACATGTCCGATGAAGATTTGTATGATATTTTAAAGTTGGACTAAGGAAGGATTTCTTTAGGGAAAATCTACCTTCAGTTCTTCCCTTTGGAGATGTGGGAAAAAACCCCACCAAAACCGATTCGCTTTTTACTTAAATGCTCGGGAACTCGTTCTAAGCTCCCGAGCACTTGAAGACCACATTTCACTCTTTTAGTGGTGAATTTGTCGCAGAGGGCCGGTCTCGAAACCACATTTCACTTTTTTATCGCTGAATTTGGCGCAGAGAGGCGGTCTCGAGAACACATTTCACTTTTTTATCGAAAAATTTGGCGCTGAGAATTGGTCTCGGAACCACATTTTACTTTTTTATCGAAAAATTTGTCGCAGAGAATTGTTCTCGGAACCACATTTCACTTTTTTATCGAAAAATTTGTCGCTGAGAGCTGGTCTCGAAGCCACATTTTCCTTTTATATCGCTGAATTTGTCGCAGAGAATCGTTCTCGGAACCACATTTCACTTTTTTATGTCGCTGAGAGCTGGTCTCGAAACCACATTTTACTTTTTTATCGGAGAATTTGTCGCTGAGAGCTGGTCTCGAGACCACATTTCACATTTTTATCGGAAAATTTGTCGCTGAGAGCGATTCTCGGAACCAAAAAAAGCTTTACAGGTCCTTACCGAGTTTACCAACAAAAAATTGTGGTGCTGCATACTTTAACTGCCCTATTGCTTTCATGTTTATGAAAAAAACCGGTCTCCCCAAAACCGGTTTTTTGAAAAGAATTGTATGTGGCTTTTTTTGTAGCGATAAGTATGTGCTTTTCTTTGATCTAGACCTATGGTATGATAGTTTTACTCTAAGTTTCCTTCTTTTGAGTGGCAAGGGGCTTCATTTGGCCAGACTAGTGACCGAATGAAGAATTTCCTTGCTGTTTTCTTTTCATGCAACATTTTTTGATAATAAATCTTTTTCATCCCCAAAAAGATTTATTATTCAAGAAGTTCCTATTTTTTTCAACAATCCATTTCACTTTTTAGTTGTTCATCCTCATCGTTTTAGCCTACATCCGCTTTTTTAACCTTATTCCTCACTTATTTTGTATGTTTCCCTCTCCTGATTCGATTACGATATCTTCCAGTTTTTTCAATTTTTCTTCCAAATTCATAATCCTTTCATTCGATTTTCCTACAATTCGAATCAGAAGCTGAATCATCTCCTCCAGCTGAAAATAATTCTCTAATCTTGTTGACATAGTCACCTCCGCAGAAATGTTCACAATACTGTTAAGGATTCTTCCCTGTCAATTTTCTCAACATTATAAAATTCAAACTGCTGCGATATCTCCCTTTATCAGATAGTATCAGTACTATCGATTTTGTCTATGGTTTGTAAGATTCAACTTTCCTCCAACATATTAACTTCCAATATGATGGCCTCGACGAAACTCATAAGTTGCATGAGTTTTTCATCATAAATTCTTCAAGAAAAACATCGGCCTATTTGTCTTTTACTTCCAAAATCTCTCGCTTTACATAATCCCTCTCTTTTAAATTTTTCTAACCCTTTCATAATTCCGTACCGTTCTTGTATTTTAAAAACAGTTAAGTCCCTTTTGTCTATAAATCCTTTTCCTTTTTTCGGCTATCACCTCCTTAATGGATTGTAAACGAACTATGCATTCGTTGCGGCGATTTCCTTGTCCTCTGCCGGCCTGCCACCCAAAAAACGGACACTATCAGCAACAACTTCCGTGACATAAACTCTTTTCCCTTCACTATTTTCGTAATTTCTCGTCTGGATTCGACCAATAATTCCAATGATTGAACCCTTTTGGCAATATTGTACGGTGTTTTCTGCTGCTCGCCGCCAGAGTGTGCACTGAACAAAATCTGTTTCGATAATGCCGCTCGTGGACCGATAATTTCGATTCACTGCCAGCGTAATATTTGTTAAGGCAACCCCTTCTTGTGTCAATTTCAATTCCGGGTTCCTCGTCAGTCTTCCTACCAATGTTACTTGGTTAATCAACTTTTCACCTCCAATCAATTCGTTACTATAATCATAGGACAATTTTATTATATTGTAAAATTTTGATTTGCCAGTTATAGATACAGTTTTACCTATTTTTTACTATGTTTTACTTGAAAAATGAGCTTTATTTTTATAAGAATCGCCTCTATAAGTGGAAAAATGGAATTTATACTTCTTTTTGCAAGTTAAATTTTTACTTGTTTATTTAGTAAATTTTATCTCATTACTTTGACTAGTACTCTAATTTTTATCATGGTAAAATGTTGACAAAAGAATTTTGCGGGGAGGTTGATGTTTTTGAAGACATTTAAGTTGATTTCTTTTCAACTTGTAAATAAAAGTGATGAGATGATTCAAATTCCATTTATTGATGCTTTGATTATAAACAAAGAAAATGAAATGAATACATGGCTAATTGAACTTTTTATCGAACGAGCCTATTTTTCGTTTTTTGAGAATTACCAACCACAGGAAAAATTTCCGGTCAATGTAATCATTACAAAAGCTGAGAATGATCCCGCAACTTTTCTTGTTAATATGATTAATTCAAAAGTAATTGATGAATATGTAAGCATTTTGTTGGAGGGAACTTTAAGTCGCTCAAGAGGCTACGCTGAACAATTATTGGGGCTCCTTTTAGATAAAGGACTAAGTGGCAATGAACTATTACTCGCCTTTAAAGAAGAAATGAGAACAAAGAAAAACAAAGTAGGTAAATAACATAAGAAATAAAAATAAGACAGGGATGACATATTTGCCCCTGTCTTATTCATCCTATTTACTCATCCTTTGTATCGTTATCTTGGATATCTTTTCTATCTTCTATTAAGTCTTCGGTATTGTTATTATTGTTATTGTTTGTCCGGGTGTTATTTGTTCCGTTATTATTGACCCCGTTATTACCATTGTTATCGCCGTCTAAGTTACCACCATTACCTGTGTCGTTGTTATCTTCATCAATTACATTGTTATCATCATTTACGTCATTATTATCCGTTCCATTGTTATTGTCATTTCTGTCAGTTACATCATTATCCGGCGGTGCAGGGTCGTTATCATCATCATTATTCGCACATCCCATTAAAAGAACCGATGCAAGCAGTGTACTACCAATTATTTTCAAGAAACGATCCATTTCATTTCTCCCTTCTACCTTTAGATAATTTTGACCTAAAACCAGGTCTAATGTTAGGTTACCCAAAGTATAAAAAGGAATTTGCAATAAAATTAGGCAGTTTCATCCAAAGGAAGTCATTATGTTTGAACCGTTTCATTGCATGTAATAAGGTGAATTTTTAATCAGTGAGGGGGATTGATCCATCGCTTCTTTTTCTACACCAACATTTTTATTGGAGGGCAAACATCATTTCAGTTTCGCATGCAACCTCACCGTTTACCGTAGCAGTTCCCTTCGCTTTGGCAATTGGCCCCCGTAACCGCAAAATTTCCACTTCCAAACGTAATTGGTCGCCCGGCTTAACTTGCCTTTTAAACCGGCAATTGTCGATTCCGGCAAACAACCCCAGTTTTCCTTGATTCTCTTCTTTTTTTAACATCGCCACTCCACCAACTTGAGCTAATGCTTCCACAATTAAGACACCGGGCATGACCGGGTAGTCCGGAAAATGACCTTGGAAAAACGGCTCATTGATCGTTACATTTTTTATACCGACTGCCCGCTTCCCCTCTTCCAGCTCAACAATCTGATCGACCAATAAAAATGGATAGCGGTGAGGAATTATTTTTTTGATTTCATTAATATCAAGCATAATAACACTCCCAAATTCATGTTTTTACACATCTATCTCATGAAAGGAAAAATCCCGTTCATTCATTTTGAACTTGTACCATCATTAACAATTTCGAGGATATGGGTCCATGTTGATTTTTTAAACACATCTGTCGGCTTGCCATCACCGATTACGCCATAGCCAATCATTGCCCCTATAAAGAAAAGGAGCAATATTAAAAACAGGACAATGATGAGTCGAAGCCATATCGGGATAAGCCGAGTCCGGAGCCGCTTTTCCTTTTTATCTGCCTTTTCTTCTTCATTCCCTTTTTTGATTTTCTTTCCGCTTATACGGTATTTAATTCTTCCTTCTCGCGTCTCTCTATGATCATCTAAATTTTCCACAACTGTCCAATCCCCTCGATAAAAGAATTCTCTCTGACAGATAGGGTGTTTAATTCATATTCAATCCGACAGCTTTGTCTTTCCGAATTCTCATTGATTTGATCCGAACCTAACGAAACATGTGGCCAATCATCATCTCAAACTTACCGAATCCCATTGATTAAACTCTTCACTTAACCGTTTTTGGGCAAAATATCTACCGGATTCCATTAATCAATCCCTGCATTTGATCGGCAATCGTAATCGCTCTTCCTTGTAATTGATAAGCCCTTTGAGTCTGTAGCAAATTCGTCATTTCTTCACCGATATCAACATTAGATTGTTCAATTGCCTGATTTTTTAATCCAATTTGTCCGCGAAGATTTCCTGCAAGATTTTCCAATAAGTCAGCTTCTGTTACACCTAATTCCGCCAAATTATCGGGCACAGTCATCAAGTTATCGCCAACCCGAGCCATCGTTTGCGGTTTATGTATTTGGGCAATTCCCAGATTAAAAGTCGCATTATTACCAGCCTCGTCAGAAAAAACGATCTGTCCATTTGGATTCAAATTTACATTTTTTAAATTACCATTAAAAATAATCGGATTATTGTTTTCATCAAGTACTTGATAACCTTCACTAGTGACGAGCTGAACTTCATTTGCATTCACTGGGGACAAATAAAACGATCCGTCTCTCGTATAATGGACGGCCATTTCGTTCCCTTTTGGAGCCAACACTTTAAAAAATTGATTTGGTTCAGTTAAAGCGAAGTCCAGGGCACGATCGGTTTGCACGATTGAACCCAATGTCAAAACGGTTTGTACTTGGGCAACACGTGCACCTGTTCCAACTCGAATACCGTTCGGTGTCAACCGATTTACTTCCTCTTCCAGATTCCGCTGGTTATTATATTGCTGGTACATGAGTTCACCGAATGTTGCTCTTTGTTTTTTATAACCTGTCGTTTGTGAATTTGCCATATTATTAGCAATTATATCCATTTGTTTTTGCAATTGGTTCATGGTGTTGCTTGCTGTAATTGAAATCCGATTCAATGATTTCACCTCATTTTTCTCTAAATTATAAGGGTCGAGTAGGGCAGTTGTTCAAATTATAAAAATCGTTTAACTTAATCGTAAGCCCGCTTAAACAAATGAATATCAGTTAGCATGAAAAGACCTTTTGGTGGCATGATTTTAACCGCCAGTTTCTTATAATTTTCCGATTTCATTGACCGCTTTATCCATGCTGCGATCATAAGCTTGCAATACTTTTTGATTAGCCTCAAAAGATCGGTAAGCAGTTAACATGTTGGTCATTGTTTCTGCCGCATCTACATTGGATCGTTCAATATAACCTTGTTTTACCGAAAATGCGATTTGATTATTTACATAAGCAGATGGAAGTACCCCACCGTCCATTTGATATAAACCGGTACTTGTTTTCGTTAACAGATTTGGATTTTCAGCATAAGCTATTCCTAAGCGGGCAACATTTTGTCCATTTTGTTGTACCCAGCCATCTTCTGTTACAGTAAAGGAATCATTAACTAAGGCAATGGGACTACCATTTGTATCCAGCACATATTGGCCGGTTGCCGCTGTTAAAAATCCCGCACCGTCAATCGTAAAATTTCCGTTCCGCGTATATTGGACACCGCCATCGGGATTTTGTACGGTAAAAAAGACACTGCCTTGAACCCCATTTTGATTCAGCGGCATCGTTATATGTTTTAGGGCCAAATCCGTGTTCAAGCTCGTTTGTGTTAAGTCACCTTGTTTAAAATTTGGTGTAATGTCTTGTATGTAAACTCCGGTATTCAACCGACCGACAGGCGTCATTGTCGTTGCTACTGAGTTTCCCGGAACATCAGGTGACTCCATTTTTTGGATTAACATTTCAGGAAAAGCACGGACAGATGATTGATCCGCCTTGTATCCGGGCGTATTGATATTCGCCATGTTGTTGGTCAACATCTCAGTTCTTCTTTGTTGTGCCAGCATTCCGGAAGCAACCGTGTAAAAGCCTCTAAACAAGTCCCCCACTCCTCTTACCATTTTTTTAGTTAATAGGAAAGTATAAATTTTTCAATTTTTACTTTCCTAACGCATAAGTGCACAAGGAAAGCCTCGCAGAAATACATCGCAGCCGAAAAAATTTTATATTTTTTCGGTGAACTAGAGAAACTTCGGCAGCATTACCTCGCAAGCGAAAATGTTTTTTCGCTGACTACGGCTCTGCTCTCGCCTAGTTTTCTTTAAAAAATATATGAATAAATCATGTTACCGTTCCATTTATATAGAAAAAGCAGTTTAGCTATACAAAATAAAAATCCTTACTTTTCTTATTATAAACGATTTTTCCACTTTGGACATTATTATTTTTCAATAACACTTGAGAGTGGTCATTTTTAAGGTATAAAAAGTTTTGGATAATAAAAAACGGGACAAACCCATAGAACGGCTAGCACACCAAAAGCCTATTTTCTAAAAAATTTACGCTTAAAAGTCACGTATTAAATATAATTAATACTAATCCTTTTGAGTGCTAATCATTGGATATGTTCCCGTTTTTATTTTATTGCCCAGCTTCGGCGCTACTCGCGCTTTTCTTTTTAAATCAAACTGCGGCGGTCAATTTTATCAATATTGTCGAGCATAATACCCGTACCGACTGCAACACAATCCATCGGGTTGTCTGCAATAAATACCGGTACTTTTAATTCTTCTGCCAATAACGTGTCAATTCCATGAAGTAAAGCCCCTCCGCCGGTTAAAATAACCCCGCGGTCAATAATGTCTGCCGATAGTTCAGGCGGTGTTTTTTCAAGTACACTTTTTGCTGTTTGGACAATCACTGCAACCGATTCCCTTAAAGCAAATTCAATTTCAGTCGAATTTATCGTTATTGTTCGTGGCAAGCCTGAAACAAGATCGCGACCACGAATGTCCATTTCCTCGTTGCGTGAATTTTCAAACACTGTACCTACGTTGATTTTTATACTTTCTGCTGTTCGTTCACCAATTAACAATTTATATTTCTTTTTAATATACTGGAGAATTTCCATGTCAAATTTATCCCCTGCTGTTTTAATTGATGCGGATGTGACAATATCGCCCATAGAAAGAACAGCAATATCTGAAGTGCCACCACCAATATCGATCACCATATTCCCGCTAGGTTGGAAAATGTCCATACCGGCCCCAATTGCTGCCACTTTTGGTTCTTCTTCCAAATAAACTTTTTTTCCGCCGCTTTTTTCGGCTACTTCGCGAATCGCCTTTTGCTCAACACTTGTAATATTTGTTGGACAACAAATTAAAATGCGTGGTTTCGATAAAAATCCTTTTACATTCAACTTGTTGATAAAGTATTTTAACATTTGTTCAGTAACTGTAAAATCTGCAATAACACCGTCTTTTAACGGACGAATGGCAACAATATTACCGGGTGTTCGCCCAACCATTCTTCTTGCTTCTTCACCAACAGCCAATACTTTATTCGTATTCAAATCAATGGCGACAACTGACGGTTCATTTAGTACAATCCCTTTTCCTTTTACATAGATAAGCACATTAGCTGTTCCTAAATCAATTCCAATATCTCTGGCCAACATAAAATATCCTCCTTAATTTTCCCGTTCAAAACGCTTTCTAATTGCATATTCTACCATAAACGAGGTGAAATATGGAGGACCTATGTCATTTTTTTTTACTTTTTGTCGATTTTTTTAACAGTTTGTAAAATACTTGGAAAAGATCTCACATTTTGGCTTACTATTCCGAGGCCACTGGAAAGCGCGAAATAATCTTGCTAAACACCGTATTTAGATGCATTCCTGAGTTTTATCATACTATATATTGTGTTAGTAAATCTATTCAAATAGTTTTTCAGTGGCCTCTAATTTTCCACTAATATTGTTCAATAAGGCCGTTTTATTAGACAGTTTTGCTCCAATTTCTGATGGTATTGTCCATTAAAGGGAAAATCGACCACTTCTAATATTTCATTCGTCATCCTCTTTACCCGGGTATCCGCTAATAATGAGTGCTCCTAAAACGGGTTAACGTGCTTCAATCTGAAATAAAAGTTGGAGACCTATCTTGATTTTCGGATGAGAAATGGATCCATCAAGTGAAAAACGAAATTATTTTTCTAAAACCGGCTCTTCAGAGGTTCCTTTTTTATATTTCATTTTTGTTGCTTCTCCTCCCCGTAAATGACGAATTGACTTATGATAGTCTAATATTTCTTTCACTTCATTCGCTAATTCAGGGTTTATTTCTGGCAATCTTTCTGTTAAGTCTTTATGAACGGTACTCTTGGATACGCCAAACTCCTTCGCTATGACGCGAACCGTTTTTCTCGTCTCCACGATATATTTTCCAATCTTGATCGTCCTTTCTTTGATGTAATCGTGCACACCACTCGCCTCCTTGATTTGGATGTGAGAAGTGTGAAATGAGACACGCGCTTGCTCCATCGAATTACTGCTTCCTCCGCATAAAGAACGGTTCGTATAGAACTTGATTGATTATCACGTACTTTTGGCATCATTTATGTATCATTTTTTTAAAACTTTATGCGGCAGAAAGTAGATACTTTCTGCGGATTCATTTTTCAATATGTCTCTAACACCATCTAAGCTGCTTTAATACGATTCCTCACCTCAAACACTCTCTTTTGAAATGATTTCACTTTAAGTAATAGGAAGGGAAATTGGTTTTGCTTTCCATTAAGCTGAACCAAAATGCCCTATAATTTCTTAAATTTTGTAACAGTTTATTATTATAAGGACTAGAATATGCACAAAAAAAGCAATAAGGACAAGTTTGCCGGGCATTTTTTCTGTTTAACCTAGAAAGTCAACAGCAAATATGCAGAGAAAATATTTTCAAATGAATGGTTCGTTGAATGAGGAAAAAAAAGATAAAGTGACTGTGAAAAATTGTTGGTGGTCAATGTAATATTAGAAAGAAGGAAGCTTTTCGACATAAATTTGAGAATGCAAGTAAATTTTTTGCGGTAGCTTTATTAAAATTTTTGGGACGAAGAAAAGTGTCGGAATGCGCCATCCTATTAGCAAATTTCCAATGCTATTAACATAGATTTTTCATCGGTCAATTTTTCAACAAATTCTTTTATTTCCAGACAAAATTATAATTATTTCCTGAGAAATATGTCGGAGTTTGAATTTTGAAAAGATAAAAGAGAGATTTTTCTATAATTTTGTCCACGTTTAGAAACGATTCGTCAGGATGGCTAATATTTGAAAAAAAATATGCCTGAGTAGGGTGATGAAAGAATAATCAATTATCAACTCAGGCATTCTTTTATTCAAATGATATCCAGTGGTACTTTTTTATCCGGTGCCGGGAAGACATGGTTTAGCTTTTCCAATTCCTTTTCTGTGAATTGAACAGATGCGGCTCTAGCGTTAGCGATGACATGCTCCACTTTTGAAGCCTTAGGAATAGCAATAATATCATTTGTCCGGATACACCAAGCAAGCAAAATTTGGTGAGGATCAACCTCTTTCTGGACCGCTAATTCCTTTATTATTGGATGGGTTAATAAATGATCCCGTAATGTACCCCCTTGTGCCAAAGGACTATAAGCCATGACCGGGATATGATTTTCCCTTTGCCATGGAAGGAGATCGTATTCAATCCCTCTGGAACCGAGATGATATAAGACTTGGTTGACGGTACAGTTCCGACCATTTGGACAATTGACAAGCTCAATCATATCGTCTGTATCTAAGTTCGAGACTCCCCAACGTAAAATCTTCCCTTCTTCCTTCAACTGTTCCATCCCCTCAATAACTTCCGCAAGTGGAACCGTTCCACGCCAATGCAAAAGGTATAAATCAAGATATTCCGTCCCTAACCGTTTCAAACTGTTTTCACATGCTTGCTTAATCCGATTTCGACCTGCATTATGGGGATAAACCTTTGAAACAAGAAAAATATCGTCCCGTATACCTTTTACCGCTTCACCAACTAATCGCTCCGCATTCCCATCTCCATACATTTCCGCTGTATCAATCAGAGTCATTCCCAGCTCAATTCCGGTCTGTAATGTTCTTACTTCTTCCTTCCAAGCATTTGTATTTTCGCCCATATACCAAGTGCCTTGTCCAAGAGCGGGGACTTTGGTACCGTCGGGAAGTTGGACAGTGCGGTTTGCTATATTATTATAGATTTGTTCATATTCAATATTCATAGTAATATCCATTCCTTTCATTTCACTTAAAAGTACAAAATTTATTTCATAATTTAAGTGCGTTGCTATTATATTATCCTCTTTATATAATGTGGCTACTGCTGTTGTCAAAAAGTGAAAAACACCCTCAAATTTCAAACCGCAATTGGAAAGAAGTCGTGATTACAAACGAGCAAATATTGCCACTTTAACAGCAATTTGCCATATTCTTAAAAAGAAAGGACCCTATAATCCATAATTATATTGGAAATCAGATGTTCTTTTATTTATCCGACTGATTACAGTGGAAGAAGCAATTTTATTAGCAAAGAGTCAAGATTTTAAAAAACAGTCACAACTATTTGATATTTGTATTCCTTTATATTTCTATAAATATCATTAACAGATGACTAGTGTTGCTAAGCTTGTTTACTTGGTACCAAGAGTTTTATTCCAGACTTTCATCTCAAAAGTTGAATAAGGTTAATTCAATTTTTATGTGCAAACTAGTTTCAAGGCAGTTTAATTAATAGTGAATACACTTGTTATGACATCATGATTAAGCTTCCTTGATTGCTTCATGCAGCTTTATAACAAGTTGAACATTGCTCTCTCGTATTATCTGTGGAGCTGGAACACTCTTCTCGTAAAAAAATCTGTTTCTAAAAAGTTGGGAAATACAACCTTTTTTATAGAAACAGATTATTATATTGAATTATTTTACTTTATAAAAAATTACCATAGCCCAATTACTTTCCACCATGCGGAACCGACAATACCAAAGACGAGTAAATACAAAACAACTAGTTGAAGCCCGAGCTTCCACCATGTGCGCTGTTCAACATATCCTCCACCAAAGAAGATGGCTGCCGGACCTGAGGAATAATGTGTCATCGTTTGATAAATCGCTGATGCAAATGCTAAAACTAAACTCGCTAAATATGGTGGAGCACCAACCCCAACCGCTAATGTTAAAAATACTGGGTACATGGTTAAAATATGAGCTGTCCCACTAGCAAAGGCATAGGTTGAAAATACATAAATCAATGTTAATATGATTAGTGCCTGTATCCAAGGTACATCATTAAGGACTTGTCCTACATTATCTGCAAATGCTTTGAAAAATCCCATATTTGATAGATTATCAGCTAATCCATACATACCACCCATCCAAATCATTGTATCCCAAGCATTCGCTTGACTTGTTACATCCTTCCAATTAATTACATTAGCGATAAGCATAGTACAGACTGCAATTAATGCAATAGTAGTAGCATCGATACCTGTTATGTTTGTTGTTGCCCAACCAATAATGGTGATGACTAAAATTACTGCTAAGACTTTTTCTTGCCATTTCATCTTACCCATTTTTGCTAACGCTTCACCTGCAATGATTTTTGCCTGTGGCGTTTCTTTCATTTCCGGCGGATATAATTTGTATATAACGAACGGGATAGCAATAAAGCAGATTAGGCAAGGTATGATTGCTGCCATAAACCAGCCAATCCAACTAATTTCGACATTGGCAATTTGCGAAATGAATCCAATAATTACCAGGTTTCCAGCCATTCCCGTTAAAGTTAAACAGCTTGTAATATTCTCTGTTTGAACAACGGTCTGAATTAAATATGCACCGATTTTCCTAGGGTTTTTTTCCGGAGTTGAACCGGATACTTCTGAAATACTGTGAACGATTGGATACATAATCCCTCCGGATCTTGCTGTATTAGAGGGAATAAATAGACTTAATAATAAATCCCCTAATGATAAAGAGTATCCTAATTTTAATGAGTTTGACCCAAATTTTTCCATTAAAATGTATGCTATTCTTTCCCCTAATCCTGTTTTGATTAATCCAGCAGAAAAGAGGAATGCAGCAACGATTAACCAAATTACTGATGCAGAATATCCCTTCATTGCGTCGCCAATGGTCAGTGTCCCAGTCAGTACTGATAATGACAAAGCGATAAAGGTGACGACTCCCGTTGGTACCGGTTGAAGCATAAATCCCATCGCTGTTGCAAAAAAGATAGCAAATAAGTGCCAGCCTTTC
>Ga0310827_100697_pt1 | contig 22758 bp, 18 predicted proteins | sample WT_ome_2_FD_201309 | JGI IMG/M metagenome (GOLD analysis project Ga0310827, IMG submission 201309) | Sorghum-adapted microbial communities enriched on wild type (WT) sorghum from Joint BioEnergy Institute, Emeryville, California, United... ... | reverse complement strand
GCCCTTTTGACGATTTGCAGCCTGTTTTCGGTTGCCGGGGAAACGCTCGCGCCGAAAGTGATCCAGTACATGATCGACCACGTGGTGCAGCAGCAAAATGTCAAGCTGTTCTGGATCCTGTTGACCGCATTGATCGCGATTCATTTGATCATGCTCGCAGCCAAAAACTTCAGGAACATTCTCCAACTGACGATCGGCGAATTGGCTTCCAGGGACATCCTCAAAGCCATCTTCATCCAACTGCGCAAACTCGGCTTTGAACATTACGAGCGGCAGCCCGCTGGTGAAACGCTGGCGATGTTCAACACGGAAGTGGCGAACGTCAGCAAAATCTATCGGCGATTTTTGCCCGGCATTCTGGAAAATTTCTTTTTCGTCACGGTATCCATTGGCATCATGATCGGGATCAGCGGCTGGATGAGTCTGGTCATCGTGCCCACCTTCATCACCTACTATCTGTTCGGTCCCTGGTTTGAGCGAAAGGCGGCCCATTACGGGAAACAATCCGGCGAAGGCCGGGTGCAATTCAACCAGAAAGTGTTCGAGGCCGTATCCGGTCTCCGGGAATTTCGCGCCTACGGCGCGCAACCGTGGTTTCACGGGTTGGTCCTTGCCGCGCACAAACGGTGGGCCGGCGTGTACCGTTCCGCGGCGACCTACGGATTTGCCAGGGGCAGTTTCCGGCAGTTTTCCTACTACCTCGGCGCGATTGCCGTCATCCTGATCGGCGTGTCCCTCATTCGCAACGGGTGGATAACCGTCGGCGGCTTTGTCGCCTTCATGCTGCTTTATCTGAACGCCATGTATCGTCTGACGATGCTGGTGACCCAGTTTACGGAGCAGCGATTGACCGTCCACCAGACGTATCCGCTCTATCAATTCATGCATCGGGAGATCCATATCCGGGAACCGGAGCACCCCGTCAGGCTGGAGCACGTGAAGGGACGCATCACCTTCGACAACGTCAGCTTCGGCTACCGGGACCGGCCGGATGTCATCCGCAACTTTACCCTGGACATTCGCCCCGGCGAGAAAGTAGCCTTCGTGGGGTTCAGCGGCAGCGGCAAGACGACGCTCATGAAGCTGATCGGGCGTTTCTACGATCCGGCGGAAGGCGAGATTCGGCTGGACGGCATCCCGATCCGGAGTCTGAAACTGGAAGATCTCCGCAACGCCATCGGCTACGTCTTTCAGGAAACGTATCTGTTCGGCTCGTCCGTCAAAGACAACATCCGGTTCGGCAAGCCCGACGCCACCGACGAAGAAGTCATCGAAGCGGCCAAGGCGGCGTTCGCCCACGATTTCATCACGGCCTTGCCGGACGGCTATGACACGATCGTCGGCGAGCGGGGCATCAAGCTGTCCGGCGGACAGCGCCAGCGCATTTCGATCGCCCGCATGATCATCAAGCAGCCGGCCATCGTGCTGCTCGACGAAGCCACCTCCGCCCTGGACAACGTGAGCGAACGGGAAGTGCAGCGGGCGCTGGACAACGTCCTCGCGGGACGGACGGTCATCGCCATCGCCCACCGGCTTTCGACCGTCAAACATTTTGACCGGATCGTGTTTGTCAAAGACGGCCGGGTGGCCGAAATCGGCCCCTACGGGGAACTGATCGCCCGCCGGGGGTTGCTCTACGAACTGGAACAGGGAGAGGAGAGCGCATGACCGCGATCAAATACATTTCCCGTTTGATCTGGCAAACGAGAAGCACGTATTTCGTCGCCCTGTCCTTCATCGTGCTGGAATCGTTGTCCAACTACGCCCTCATATTTGTGCAGAAAATTTTGATCGATGACGTGTTCCATGCGGGGAACGATCACCTGCTGCCGGCGATCGTTGCCGTTTTCGCGGTCGTCGGCACCGTCCATGCGCTGATGTTCACGCTGACGAGCCGGTATCTCGTCTCCAACGAATTCAAGGTGGGCAGCGTTCTGCTCGGCCGCATGCTCCGCTCGTTGGAAAAGACGAAAGTCGGCGTCTTTGCCAGGGAGCGTTTCGGAAAATTTGTCCACATCATGACCAGCGACCTGTACTTTGGATCCAGTTTCGTCGGTTGGCAGCTGCCGCGGGCGTTCCAGGAGGTTGTCAACCTGGCGATTCTCGTCGCCATCCTGGCCTGGGCCAGCCCGGTTTTGTTGCTGCTGGTGCTGCTCCTTTGCCTGCTGTATCTGGCCGTCACCTGGTATTTCATGCCGAAGCTGCGGCAATCCAACAATGAAGTGTCAAGCCGGCGTTCCGACCTGCTCGTGCAAATCGAGGAAGGCATCTCCGCGACCCGCGAGGTGATCGCCTATCATCGCCTGAAATGGGAAGAGGAACAGTTTGACCGGAAGTTCGATCGGTTCTTCCGGAAGGCGCTGGACCACGGAAAGCTGGAAAACCGGCAGCTCAGCTGGAGCGATCCGCTCAAATGGGGCGTCGGCATTGCCGTGCTGGCCTACGGCGGTTATCAGCTCATGCAGGGGACGATGACCGTCGGCACGTTCGTGATCGTTTTTCAATTTGCCAGCCTCCTGTCCGATTCGTGCTTCCGGTTTTTCCAGGCGATGACGATGGTTTCGGGGAATCTGGCCCATCACGACCGGATGCAGTCCATCGTCGACATGGAGAAGGACCCGGAGGCTGATGCCGGGCTGGCGGAACCGGTGAAGTCAATCCGGTTTGACGGGGTCGCATTCCGCTACGAACCGGAACTGCCGCTTGTCCTCCGCGATTTTTCGGCGGAAATTCCGGCAGATCGCAAAGTGGCCATCATCGGCCACAGCGGCAGCGGGAAATCGACGATCGCCCAGTTGCTGGCCCGGTTTTACGAGCCCGAGGAAGGGGAAATTCTCGTCAACGGCATGCCGCTGAGCGGGATTTCGCGGGAAGACTGGAGCCGGCGGATGACGGTGGTGTTCCAGGATCCGTATCTGCTTCCGGACACGATCCGGATGAACATTTTGCTCGGACGCCCGGAACTGACGGAAGAGGACATGATCGAAGCGTGCAAAATCGCGCAGATTCACGATTTCATCTGCAGCCTGCCCGACGGTTACGATACGCTGATCGGCGAACGGGGGATCCAGCTCTCCGGCGGGCAGCGGCAACGGATCGCCATCGCCAGGGCCATCGTAAGCGACCCGGAAATGCTGGTGCTGGACGAAGCCACCTCGGCGCTGGATTTGGAGACGGAGCGGCAGCTGATGAAGCAGCTGGACGCCCGCAGGCAAGGCAAAACGACGATCCTGATCGCCCACCGCCTGTCGACGGTCGAAAACGCGGACCTGATTCTGGCCGTCGAAAACGGCACGCTCGCCGGCAGCGGCACGAGCCTGGAGCAGCTGGCCGATTTGCCCGCCTACCGGGAAATGCTTGCGGCGCAACATGCCGCATCCGACACCACTACCCGAAATTCAAAATGAATCGAGTGACATCGCCAACAGGAATGCAAGAACGAAAATGGCCAAAACTGCAACCGCACTGATCGATATGGACAATATGGCCAATTTCGGGTACCTTTTGAAGCTGATTAAACCTAGCACCACGCTGATCAATGCCATTGCGTAAACGGCATATGTCGAAAGAACGAACACGCCAAGCAATGCGGTCAGACCGAGAATGACCGCGATGGCAATCGAAATTGTGATTGAAATGCCGCTTCTCAATCGATTTCCCCTCTCCTGCAAAAAAAGAATCGGAGTCAATATCTCGTCATTTTGATGTCGACCAAAGCATAAGCAATGAATCCTTGCGCTCGCAAGGGTTCTCGTCATTTCCGATAAAAAAGGGAAGCCTGCGGCTTCCCGATTTTGATATGTATGGTGCGGTCGGTGGGATTTGAACCCACACGGGTTGCCCCGCCACCCCCTCAAGATGGTGTGTCTGCCGTTCCACCACGACCGCAGGTGCAGAAGCTATTATAGCGCATGACTGAGGGGAAAGAAAGGTGTAAAAACTGGTGAGCCATGAAGGACTCGAACCTTCGACACCCTGATTAAAAGTCAGGTGCTCTACCAACTGAGCTAATGGCTCATGAAAAATGACCCGTAGGGGATTCGAACCCCTGTTACCTCCGTGAAAGGGAGGTGTCTTAACCCCTTGACCAACGGGCCGCGATCAGCTGTTGTCATCGGACAACGAAACTTATTATATAGGAATCGGCATGCAAAATGCAACCCTGTACCGGAGATTTTTTTGATGCGCCGTCCATTTCCGTGAAGTGTTGCATTTGTCCCGGTATCGTTCCCCGATTCCCAATGAAAAGCCCCCAGCAAGGCTGGAGGCTCGGCGCCTGCATTCCACTGGCGGAGAGGGAGGGATTCGAACCCTCGCGGCTGTTACACCCTAGCGCTTTAGCAAAGCGCCCCCTTCGGCCTCTTGGGTACCTCTCCACAAAAAAAATGGCTCCCCGAGCAGGACTCGAACCTGCGACAACTCGGTTAACAGCCGAGTGCTCTACCAACTGAGCTATCAGGGAACGGCAATAAAAATGTTACCATGTTCTTTTTTCGTCGTCAAGACCGCCCGGCCGCCACCCTCGCAACCGTCACCGATGTTGCGGCTCGATCGCCACCAGCTTCAGCCGGCCGTGGCAGACGCCGCACCGGTACCGCCGCGGGTCCGTCTTACGCTTGCGCAAATATTCCGTTCGGCAGGCGGTGCAAACGAGCTTGTAGCGGTGAGGCTCCGTGCGCCGTTTGACGCCGGGGAGTGAGTTGCAGTGCCGGGTTCCCCCCACCTTGCGGAGCAGCTCTTTGAAGTCTTGGTCGCGGTGCCGGAATCCTTTTCTCTGGAGATGGAGATGATAATGGCAGAGCTCGTGTTTGATGATTTTCTCCACTTCTTCCGGACCGAACGCCTCCAGTTGCCGGGAACTGATTTCGATGTCGTGGGAACGCGTGAAATACCGTCCGCCCGTGGACCGGAGACGCCCGTTGAACCGCGCCCTGTGGCGAAAAGGCAGTCCGAAATCCCGGAGCGACACCCGCTCGACCCACGCCTGCAACTGTTCATCGTCCATTTGTCCGACCTCCTCCGCATTTCTTGAATTGTAACGCATCGGTCTGCTACACTGTCAAGTAGACTGCCCAAGGATCCAAGGAGAGGAGCCGGCAAACCGATGGCAACGTATCGTTATGTGCTGCTGTCCGATCACGAACCGACTTTCGTCGAAATGCCCGCCACCCACGCCTACCAATTGACCGCTCTGCTGCACCGCCTGCACAAGGAAATCGGCAAGCTGACGGCGGACGGCGTACCCCAATTGCCCAGAGCCCTGGCGGAATGCGACAACGTGGAGTTGACCGGCAACGGCGGCCGCATCGTGAACGGGCTGGATTACGTCCGACAATTGGAACAGGATTTTGCCCGCATCAGGGAAAAAGAAACGGCATACCCGCTCGTCTCGCTTCTGACGGAAATTCGCGCTTTGTTCGCGCAGCTGGAGCAATGGTACGAGGAAGAAGCCGGCGCCTGACGCGGGGTGCCCATATTCCCTGTGTTTGATGCCTGATGCCCGAACGCCGCCGTTGCGGACGCATCGCTTCATGCATGCCCGGATCGGGCTTTTGGCATGCGAACACGACGCCCCCGAATCGAACGTTTTGTACGAAATTTCATACAAAAGGGCCGACACACACACCGAATTATTCCTTTTTGTACGAAATTTCACACAAAATGATCCCGATCCCCCCTCTGAAACGGCTGTTTTGTATGATTTTTCGTACAAAACGGCCCGAAATCGCCGCATAACCGATCGTTTTGTATGAAATTTCATACAAAACGGATCAACGCGCCTCCTTGTCTTCCACGAGCACCGCGGGCGCCCAGTCTTTTTGGCGAAAAATCGACCAAACACGATACGCCCGCACGGAAACCACGCATCCCCGAGCATTCGAAACATCCGTGTGCGGACCAGCGTGCCCAGGCACGAACCTGCGACCGACACATCCTTCACGGCCTAGGCATCCCCGCACATAGCGGTCACTTCTACGGTACATCCGCGACTCATCCACGAAACATCCGCGTGCGAAGCGGCATACCTAAGCACGGACCTGCGCCCTGCGACCGGCACATCCCGTTCACCGGGCATGCCCGGACACGTTCCTGCAGCCCCCGCCAAGCGAACGGGCACCAAACCGCCTTGCCCGCCATACACTGGTCAGTAGTCGTGATCAGTCAGGCGAGGAGGGCGTTTTACCGTGCCGCAATGGTTGTGCAACCAGCTGCAACGGGCTTTTCAGCGGAAAGACCGGCGGCAGATTCGTTACCTGAACGAATGTTGGTTTTTTTACCATAATCACCGTAAAGAAAAGCACATCCGACCGTAACGAAGGCGGATGTGCTTTTCCGATGATCGGGAAAACCCCGGTCAAACCGGCGACAGTCCGGCACTTGTGCCGGAGCATCCGCAGCCGGTCTGCGCTCGGCATGTGTGTGCGGCGCAGGGATCTGATTCCGCATGCATTTCCGGTGTCAATGCCGGTTGCCCGCGTATCACTCCGGTTTTCGCATCGTGAGCGAAACCCGGCCTTTGTTCACGTCCACGGCGAGCACCCACACGGTGACGATGTCGCCGACGGCGACCACGTCCATCGGGTGCTTCACGTAGCGATCGGACATCTGGGAAATGTGGACAAGCCCGTCGTTTTTGATGCCGATGTCCACGAACGCACCGAAGTCGATCACGTTGCGGACGGTGCCGGCAAGTTCCATGCCGGGTTTCAGGTCTTCGATTTTCAGGACGTCGGTGCGGAAAATCGGCGGCGGCAAGTCTTCCCGCGGATCCCGCCCCGGCCGGAGCAAACTGTCGATGATGTCGCGAAGCGTCGGTACGCCGACCCCGATCTCCGGCGCCAGCACCTCCGGATCGACCGCGTCGAGCGCTTCCTTCAGCTCCGGCTTGCCCAGGTCGCCGTAATCCATCCCAAGCCGGTCAAACAGCCGCTCCACCGCTCCGTACGATTCCGGGTGAATGGGCGTGTTGTCCAGCGGATGGTCGCCGCCGGAAATGCGAAGGAACCCGATGCACTGTTCGAACGTTTTCGCGCCGAGGCGCGGCACGTCCTTCAGTTGCGAACGGTTGGCAAACTTGCCGATCGCTTCCCGGTGTTTGACGATGTTTTTCGCAAGGGTGGCGTTGATGCCGGACACGTAGGAAAGCAGCGACGGAGACGCGGTGTTCACATCCACGCCGACGTGGTTGACCGCCGATTCCACCACGAAGCGCAGGCTTTCCTCGAGCCGCTTCTGCGTGACGTCGTGCTGGTACTGGCCGACGCCGATCGCCTTCGGTTCAATCTTGACCAGCTCCGCCAGCGGATCCTGCAGCCGCCGCGCGATGGACACCGCGCTGCGTTCCGCCACGTCCAGATCGGGAAACTCCTCCGCGGCAAGCTTGGAGGCGGAGTAGACACTGGCCCCCGCTTCGCTGACGATGATGTATTGCAATTGCCGCTCCGGCATTTCCTTCAGCAACCCGACGATAAACTGTTCCGTTTCGCGGGAAGCCGTTCCGTTGCCAATGGCGATCAGGTCGACGTTGTGTTTTTCGATCAGCCGGGCCACCGTCTTCGCCGCCTCCGCCGTCTTGTTGTGCGGCGGCGTCGGATAGACGACGTCCACCTCCAGCAATTTCCCCGTCTCGTCCACGACGGCCAGTTTGCACCCTGTCCGGTACGCCGGGTCGACGCCGAGCACCGTTTTGCCCTTCACCGGCGGTTGCAGCAGCAAATTGCGCAAATTCGCCGCAAACACCGCGATCGCCTGCTCTTCCGCCTTCTCGCTGAGCGCCGCTCGCACTTCCCGTTCGATGGACGGGAAGATGAGCCGCTTGTTGGCGTCGGCAATCGTCTGCTCCAGCAGTTCCCGCACGACGGACGGGCCTTTCACGACCTTCCGCGCGATGTAACCCTCGATGCGCGCCATGTCCGCTTCAATGGCCACTTTCAGCACGTCTTCCCGCTCCCCGCGGTTGATGGCCAGCACGCGATGCGGCGGAATTTTGCGCGCCGGCTCGCGGTAATCGTAATACATTTCGTAGACGCTTTGCTGTTCCTTGTCCTTCGCTTCCGTGATGATCGTGCCGTTGTCCGCCACGAATTTGCGCACCCATGCCCGGATGTCGGCATCGTCGGCGATGTTTTCGGCGATGATGTCCATCGCGCCCTGCAGGGCATCTTCCGGCGTCGCCACGCCTTTGTCCGCGTTGACGTACTTGCCGGCTTCCTCCAGGGGCGATCCGCTCCGCGGCTGGGCCAGCATCCATTCCGCCAGCGGCTCCAACCCGCGCTCCCGGGCGACGCTGGCCCGCGTTTTCCGCTTCGGCCGGTACGGCCGGTACAGGTCTTCCACTTCCTGCAGTTTCGTTGCGGCGCGAATCGCCTCCGCCAATTCCGGCACGAGCTTGCCCTGCTCCTCGATCAGCCGCAGCACTTCCAGCTTGCGCCCTTCAAGACTGCGCAAATATTGCAGCCGTTCCTCGATGTCGCGCAGCTGGTTTTCGTCAAGCTCCCCGGTCATTTCCTTCCGGTAACGGGCGATGAACGGGATCGTGTTCCCCTCTTCCAGCAGCTGCACCGCCGCCTTCACCCGGGAAACCGCCAGCCCCGTCTCCTTCGCGATCCGGTTGATCAGCGTCCGGACATCGTACGCTTTTTCCGCCGTTTCCGCGGCAACCGCCGTTCCGGTCCCGTTCTGCATTTCCTGTGCATCCGTCTGCGTATCCGTTTCCGTCCGTTTCGTCATAGGTACGCCGCACCTGCTCCTTCCCGGCTTTTTTGATCGTCCGTCTGCCTTGTTCCATGAAAACCCGCACGACGCCGTGCGGCCGAATAACCCGCATTCGATTGTAACAAAATTACCGGATAAGGCAAAAATGTTTTTTGTCCCTCGCCGCAACCCGCAAACAAAAAAAACACCGGTTGACCGATGCCGCCAGCCGATGTTTCCGCTTTCGATTTCGCATCCCGCACCGCCCGCCATGACGATGCCGCAACCGCCCGTCTATGTATCCGCGCGTCAAAACTCGATCAAACCGAGACTGATCTGCAGCGCTTCATTCACGCGTTGCATCGTTTCCTCGTCAAGGTGGGTGATTTTGTCGGTAAGGCGCTGCTTGTCGATGGTCCGGATTTGTTCCAGCAAAATGACCGAATCCCGCTCCAGTCCATGGGTCTTGGCGTCCACTTCCACATGGGTCGGCAGCTTCGCCTTCTGGATTTGCGCCGTGATGGCTGCCACGATGACCGTCGGGCTGAAACGGTTGCCGATGTCGTTCTGGATGACGAGCACCGGCCGCACCCCGCCCTGTTCTGAACCGACGACGGGCGATAGATCCGCAAAATACACGTCGCCCCTTCTCACAATCAATGGCTACACCCCGCTTACCAGACGGTCCAGAATCCCATCGGCGTCTTCCTCCGCGTGGAAAGCTTCTGATGCCATGCGCAGATTGATGTTGGCCATCTCCATGTAACCGCGCTGCATGGCTTCACGCAGCAACCGTTTCTTTCGCTCGTTCAGATAAAGCTTCATGGCCTGACGAATCAATTCACTCCGGTTGGAATTTTCCTTCTCAGCCACGCCGTCTACTTCCTGCAGCAAGTATTCCGGCAAGCTGATCATGATTCGTTTCGTGTTGCGCGCGCCTTCCACGAACTCCTGCACCTCCAACGGTTTCCAATGCAATATTTTCATTATGAATCCTGAAAAGCAAAATTATACAAAAGCAAATATATGTCCGGCGTCTATCATTTATGACATCAATGGGAACGAGCCGCGTTCTCCGCTTGGGAACTCCCGGCTGGCAGGCCAGGCGCGGCGTCGTTGGCAAAGTCGTTGTTGTGCACACCCGGTGCAACCCGCGCACGATTGGCGCGGCGTCGCCTGTCCGGCATCCGTCCTTCGGCGGAACGGCAGGGAGGCGTGTCCTTACAAATTCGACCCCAAAACATGAAATCCTTGTGGACAGTTCCATCTTTCCGACGGTAAATGTTGCCTGCGCCAAACAACCGGTCCGCAGGCGTTATCCTTCCGGCAGCAGACCGCGTGCACCGGGGCCATCCTGCGGCAAGTTTTGCCCTTCGCTCAATCGTCTTCCCTGGTATACAAGCCGTTGACGATCCGCTTCACCGTTCCGTCATCCCGGACATACATGCGCGGCACCCGATGGTTCACCATGCAGGTGATCTCGTAGTTGATCGTCCCCATCCACCCGGCCAATTCGTCGGCGGTGATCTCCCCGTCGCCCTGACGGCCGAACAGCACTGCCTCGTCGCCGATGGCCGCATCCGGAATGTGGGTAACGTTGACCATGCACTGGTCCATGCAGATGCGACCGACCACCGGCGCCCGCCGGCCGCGAATCAACACTTCCGCCTTGCCGGTGAGCATCCGGGAATATCCGTCGGCATAGCCGACCGCCAGGGTGGCGATCCGTTCGACGCCTTCGGTCCGATAGACGGTGCCGTAACTGATGCCGCTTCCGGGCGGCAGTTCCTTCAAATGGATGATCCTTGTTTTGTATGCCATGACCGGCCTGAGGGAAACCCGCTCCCGCACCACTTCACCGGACGGATACAGGCCGTACAGGCTGATGCCGAGTCGCAGCATGTTGAACGTCCATTCCGGCGTGTCGATGCCGGTGGCGCTGTTGCCGGCGTGCAGCCATGCAAAGGCGATGCCTTGCCGGCGAAAATGTTCCACGATATCGGCAAATTTGCGGTATTGCGCTTCGGTATAGGTTTTGTCGGCTTCATCCGCCTTGGCGTAATGGGTGTAAAGCCCTTCCACCACGAGACCCGGCGTTTGGAGCGCCCGCCCGATGAAACGGACCGCCTCTCCGGCATCGGCAAGGCCCAGCCTTCCCATGCCCGTATCGACTTTGATGTGCACCTTGACCGGCTTGGCGCGCCTTCCGGCGCCGGCGGCGATCGCCTCCAGCACCGTCTCGTCGTACAAGCCGATGGCGATGTCGTGTTCGGCAGCCAGATCCAGTCCGTGCGGCGGGGTGTATCCCAATACAAATACGGGCGTGCGGATCCCCGCTTCCCTGAGTTGCAGCGCCTCGTCTAGGAAAGCGACGCCCAGATAATCGACCCCGCAACGCTCGGCTTCCCGGGCGACCTCCACGGCGCCGTGCCCGTAGGCGTTGGCTTTGATGACCGCCATCAACCGGATCCCGGCAGGCAACCAACGACGAAATTCCGCCACATTGTGAGCGATCGCATCCAGCGAAATCTCCACCCAGGTCGGACGATAAAAGTCGCTCAACGACAGCCCTCCTCCCGGACCATAACCCTATTTTACTTCTTGGGAGCAGGGTGTCAATGAAGCGGATTGGGCCAAAAGGAAAGGCGCCGGCGGATGCAAAACATCCGTCGGCGCCGGGTTGCAGAAATGCCGCCTGACGATGCACCGGACCGATAGCGCCGATTCAGTTCAGGGCCGGCATGACCGCCTTCAGTCGACAATCCGGCCGAGCCGGATGACGTTCCACGACAATCTTGGCAACCGGGCCGAGACGATTCCGCCGTCCACCGACGCGTCGCCGCGAGTGTGGGGCGTCACCTTGTACGGTTCGGCCTCCGTATTCGCCGCCTTCGGATCGTCGTGCTCCAGCACGAGATGCTCGATCACCCGCATGCCGGGGAAGCTGCGGACGTCGCATTGCAGATGAAGCGTTTCATTCAGGCCGCGGTTGACGGCAAACAAGGTCAGTTCTTCATTCTCTTCATTGTAGACCGCGACCGATTCCAGATACGGCACGTCGGTAAACTCTTTGCTGTCGTACACCGGGCTCTGGGTGATCGGACGAATCGCCTTGCCCCGCCCGTACCTGGAAGCGTGCATGTACGGATAGAAAATCGTCTGCCGCCAGGCAGCGCCGTCCTTCGCGGTCATGATCGGGGCGATCACGTTGACGAGCTGCGCCATGCAGGCGATTTTGACCCGGTCGCTGTGCTTGAGCAGCGTGATCAGCATGCAGCCGACCAGCACCGCATCTTCATGGGTGTATACATCCTCCAGAAGCGGCGGTGCAACCTGCCATGGTGCCATGGCGCGATCCGCTTCGTTGGAGTGATACCAGACGTTCCATTCATCGAAGGAAAGATGAATCGTCTTTTTGCTCCGTTTCTTGGCCTTCACGTAATCCGCCGTCGCCACAACCGTGCGAATGAACTCGTCCATGTTGAGCGATTTGGCGACAAAGTTGGCCGTATCCCCTTCCTTGTTGCCGTAATACGTATGCAGGGAAATGTAATCCACATGTTCATACGTGTGGTCGAGCACCGTCGCCTCCCATTCGGGGAACGTCGCCATCTTGCTGTTGGAACTTCCGCAGACGACCAGCTCGATGGACGGATCGACCCAACGCATCGCCTTGGCCGTCTCCTCGGCGATGCGGCCGTATTCCGCCGCCGTTTTTGCGCCGATTTGCCATGGACCGTCCATTTCGTTGCCGAGGCACCACGTCTTGAACCCGTGCGGCTCCTTGTATCCGTGCCGGATGCGCAAGTCGCTCCAGTACGTGCCGGAAGGATGGTTGCAATACTCCAGCAAATTGCGGGCAGCGTCGATGCCGCGGGTGCCCAGGTTGACCGCCATGTTCACTTCCGCGCCCACTTTCCTGGCCCAATCGGCAAATTCGTTCGTGCCCACTTCGTTCGTCTCGATGGTGCGCCAGGCGAGATCCAACCGCCGCGGGCGATCTTCCCTCGGGCCGACGCCATCTTCCCAATTGTAACCGGACACGAAATTGCCCCCCGGATAACGGACAAACGGCACCCCGATTTCCTTGACGAGTTCGATGACATCGTTCCGGAACCCCTGTTCATCCGCCTCCGGATGTCCCGGTTCATAGATGCCCCCGTACACGCACCTTCCCAAATGTTCGACAAACGATCCGTAAATGCGCTTGTCGATATCCGATATCGCGTTGTCGCGATCCAGCTTAACCGTTGCTTTGATCATTCCTGGAATCTCCTTTTCCCAATCATCCATTTTTGTAACGTTGCGCATTTCTTCTGCATGGAAAAAAGGCAACTCCTACCCTTTCAAACCGCCGACTGTCAAGCCGGAAATGAAGTACCGTTGGAAGGCGATGAACAAAATGAGCAGCGGCAGCACGGAAACGATGGCACCGGACAGCAAAATGTTGTAGTTGTTTCCGTACGGCGTAAGCAGTGACGACAGGCCGATGGGCAACGTAAACTTGTTGTTCGAACGCAGAACGATGAGGGGCCAAATGAAGTTGTTCCAGCTGTTCAAGGACGACAAAATGGCCATTGCGGCGAAGGCGGGCGTCATCAGCGGCACCATGATGCGGAAAAAGATGCCGTAATCGTTGCAGCCGTCGATGCGGCCGGCGTCCATGTAGTCTTTCGGAATCGAAACGGCAAACTGGCGGAAAAAGAACACGATGAACGGCGACACCGCAAACGGGATGACGACGCCCCAATACGTGTCCAGCATGCGAAACGCCACCGCCATCTTGTAGAGGGGCAGCATGACGATTTCCACCGGAATCATCATGACAAAGAGCACGAGCACAAATACCGCGTTCCTGCCCCGGAACTGGTACTTGGCCAGCCCGTAGCCCACCATGGAACAGGTGACGAGCGTCAGCACCGTGTTCAGCACGGTAATGATCACGCTGTTGAAAAACCAGGTGAAATAAATTTTGCCGGTCGTGAACAAATACAGGTAGTTGTCGAGATTCATGATCTCGAAATCGAGGCGCAAATTGAGCCCGTACCGAAGCAGTTCCGTCGGCGGTTTGAGCGAAGCAAGCAGCAGCGCGTAGAACGGAAACATCGCCAGGATCGCCAGGAATACGAAAAGGACGAAGATCAGAATGCGCAGCACCAATGCTTTTTGCGTCGTGTTCACGGCCTAATCCTCCCTCCGGAACTGACCGGACAACGCCAGCTGAATCAGATTGATCACGAGCACGCCGACCAGGAGCGTAATCCCGATGGCTGCCCCGAAACCGAGATTGAAAAAAACGAGGCCTTCCTTGTACAGGTATCCGACGATCGTCAGCGCGATGTCGTTCGGGGAATTGACGCCCCAGAACACGTAGCTTTCCGTAAACATGGCGAGACCGCCGTAAATGCTGATCGTGAGCACGTAGACGGTGACCGGTTTCAACAGCGGCACGGTGATGCGCAAAAACTTTTGCATCGGCCCCGCGCCGTCAATATCCGCCGCCTCGTACAATTCCTGCGGGATGCTCTGCAAACCGGACAGGAAATAGACGATGTTGATGCCGAGCCAGCGCCAGGTCGCCAGCGTCACCATCAGGAACATGCCCGTGGCCGCACCGCCCATCCAGTTTACCGGTTCGAACCCGACCAGCGACAGCAGGCTGTTCATCGGTGCGCCCGGCAGCTCGCCGAAGACGAGGCGGAAGATGGCGCCGCCCACGACGATGGACGTCAGCGACGGAATGAACAGGGCCGAACGGAAGACGTTTCTGAACGCCGACAATTTGGAATTGAGCAGCACCGCCAGCACGAGCGGCAACGGAATCAGCACGACGAGTGTCCAGAACGTGTACTTCAGGCTGTTGGACACCGCGGCATAGAAGTGGGAATTGTCCAGCGCCCGGTAATTTTTCAGCCCGACGAACGTTTCCTGTCCCGGCAAGATTTCCTGAAAACTCATCAGGATCGAACTAAAGACCGGGTACGCCTGAAACAGGATGAAGGTAATGATGAAAGGCGCGATAAAGACGTATGGAGCGAGTTTCTGGGATTGAATCAGCGATTTCACGGTTGCCGTCCAGCCTCCTTTCTCGGGCGGAAAAGCCCGCCGGGCTCCGGTGCCCGGCGGGCTCTTCCCATTACCGGTTGCGCAGTTCGTTCGCGGCGTCCTTCAGCGCCTGCTCCGGAGTTGCGCTCTTTTCTTCAAGCGCCCTGAACAGGACGGAGGTTTTCACCAAATCGGAAGCATTCGGCGTCAGTTCGCTCGTATTCGGCGAATTGATTTCTTCGCGGATTTCGAGCAGCATGTCGAAGATGCCTTCGCCGAAATAGTCGGAGAACTGGTTCGGTTCTTTCACCTCGGGGGAATCCCACACGTCCCAGCGCGGCGGATCGAAGCCGAACTCCGTCCAAATCTTGATGTTGCCTTCCTCGGAAAGTTTGACGTACGCCAGGAAATCTTTGGTCAGCTCTTTGTTTTTCGCTTGCAGCGTGACGACCGTGCCGGTACCGCCCATGCCCGCGGAACGCTTGCCGCCGGCTCCCCAGCTCGGCAGCGGACGAATGGCGATCTTGCCCTTCAGATCCGGCATGTACTCGGTGAAGCGGTTCATGTACCAGATCGGCATCAGGACGGATGCGGAGTTGCCCTGGGCCATGTAGCCGTAATATTCCTCGGCGTGGTGGTTGCCGCCGGGCGTCGGGACCGCCAGCCCTTCATCCACCAGTTTGAGCTGGTATTCCAGCACTTCGATGTTGATGTCGTTGTCCAGGGTGATGTTGCCATTGGCATCCAGGAAGTCGGAACCGCGTTGCACGATCATCGGCCAGAACGTCCATTGGTCCGACGTTTCCACCGTCGTCATCACTTTGCCCGTGGCGTCCTTCACCTTCTTGGCGGCTTGATAAAAATCGTCCCACGTCTTGATGTCATCGACGTTGACGCCCGCCTAGCCGAGAATCTCCGTGTTGTAATACATCACCGACGCGCCGACGTGGGTCGGCAAGCCGTAAACGGTGCCGTCTTTGCTGTAAATGTCAAGCCGGGATTGAATCATTTTGTCTTTCACCGGATCGACGATGTCGTTCAGCGGCTCCAGTTGCGGCGTTCCCTTCAAGAAGTTCGCGAACTTGCTGATCTCGATGTCGGCCATGTCCGGAGCACCGACGCCGGATTGGACCGCCAGCAGCAAATTGTTGTGCATGTCCTGGTAAGGATACGTCGTCGCTTCCAGCTTGATCGGCCGGTCCGGATTCGCCTGGTTCCAACGTTCGGCCGCGCCTTCGTAAAACTCCTGGTGAAGGGCGTTGAACGTCCAGAAGGTAATGACCGTTGCTTCGCCGGAAGACGAAGACGATGACGAACCTCCTCCCGAAGAGCCGGACGAGCCCCCGGTCCCGGACGAACCGCTGGATCCGGTGCCACTGTTGCCTCCTCCCGAGCAGGCGCTCAAAATCAGTGCCGTCAGCATGACCGTAATGAGCGCCAACAACGAAAGCCGATTTTTCCGAAGCATGTTTGCTTCCTCCCCTTTTTTGCAGTTTTGTATACAAACCTGAATCAGGTTTGCAACCCGGTTTGGTGTGCGCGCCGCCTTATGTAAGCGCTTTTAATTGTTTTGGCCCCCGAGTCACTGTTGGCTTGAGGGATGTTTGTCCATTCAGCCTGACAGGCGAATCATCGGGTTATTTGGCGTTTTCTGTTGTCGTGTGCGCACACGACCCAGCAAATCGAAAGATCTTGGCAAATTCGATTGCGTTCTCGCTTCTCTTTTCTTTATCGATCTTATGTGAACAGAAGGTCGGCTATTCATGGAAGGGCATAATCGTGTGCGCACACGACGACATTTTCAACCTTTCTTTGCCGTCATGTTCGCGGTGTTCCCGGCAAGCCGGCAAGTCCGGTTACAGAGAAGCTCCCTCGATCAACCGGTAGTTGAGAAGGGGAATATCCGGACGGCTGCCGGTCTCCAACTCGGTGACGAGGCTGTCGACGGCCCGCTCACCGATTTCTTCCACGGCATACTCGATGGTGGTAAGAGAGGGATTAACGTATTTCAGGAAATCGACGTTGTCAAATCCGACCAGCCCGACGTCGCCGGGAATGCCGATGCGAAGCTGCCGAAACATGTTCACAACTTCCAAGGCATAGTAGTCGGTGGAACAGAGGATCGCCGTCCGCGGACCGTTCCGCAGGTCGATGCGCTTGATCGAGTCCAGATAGTTTTTCTCCTGGACGATGATCGGTTCATGCCGCAGATTGCCTTCCTCGCATCCCGCCAACAAACCCTTCAAGCGCTCTTCCTGGGTGTAAATGTTGATCGTTTGGCGTTTCCTCAAGGGCGGGCAAATGTAAATGATGCGTTCATATCCTTTGGCAATGGCGTGAAGTGTGGCATCCTTCATCGCCTGGCGGTCGTCGATGCCGACGTAGGCCCACCGGTCCGACAACCGGTTGCAGATCGTCACGATCGGCAGGCGCAAATGTTCCAAATACGCTTCAAATTGCTCGCCTTTGTTGACGGTGAACAGAATCAGCCCGTCGACGTTGCGTTGCACGAGGCGGTCGATCAGCGCGATTTCCTTGGCGGGGTCTTTGCCGGACAACGCCAGGTCGACAAAATATCCGAGCTCCCTGGCGCGCCGCTCGATGCCGTTCATCATCTGGGCAAACGACCGGTTGCGAAGATCGAACAGGATGACGCCGATGGTCATCGTTTTGCCCCGGGCCAGGCTGCGCGCACGGTGGTCGGGCCGATAATTCAGCTTTCTGGCCGTCTCCAAAATTTTCGCCTTCGTCTTCGGGTTGATTCCCGGGCGGTTGTTGAGCGCCCGGTCCACCGTTCCGGGCGAAACGCCGCAAATCTCCGAAATGTCCTTGATGGTAATGCGCATGAACGATTTCTTGCCCTTTCCTCCCCGGACCGTGTGCGCACACGATCGAGGAAAAAAAAGATTGCGGGGATTCGCCCCTCGTTATGTCATTATCATAATTGCAAATCTTTTCCCGTGTCAATATCCATTTTATGCGCTTACATTGTGTTTTTTTGGATACGTCTTCCGATGGAACGGGAAAAGCCCGTCGTTGCGCGGATGTCCCGGCGCACAACGTTTGACGAATTCTCGCAACTGTTAGATGATTAAATTGTTCAACACGAATGAGGTTGGCATCTTCAATTCAACCATTATCATGATGGAGGCTCGTTACCCGTGTTGAAAAACCGCTTCGGTGACTATTCGTTCAAGCACTTCCAACGGGACTTGACGGCTGGGCTGATCGTGGGCCTGGTGGCGTTGCCGCTGGCCATGGCTTTCGCCATCGCTTCCGGCACCGAACCGGAAGCCGGCCTGTACACGGCGATCGTCGCGGGCATCCTCACCTCCCTGCTCGGAGGCTCCCGCTTCCAGATCGGCGGACCGACGGGCGCCTTCGTCCCGCTGCTGCTCGGCATCGTTACCGTATACGGGTTTGAGAACCTGCTCGCGGCAGGCTTCCTGGCAGGTTGCTTCCTCGTGCTGATGGGGGTCTTCCGGCTCGGTTCGCTCATCGATTACGTGCCCCGCCCTGTTGTCATCGGATTCACCGCCGGCATCGCCGTCATCATTTTTACCGGACAAATCGCCAATTTCCTCGGCATGACGGGCGTGCAAAGCCATCCTCGCTTTCTCGACAACATGGCGGAACTTCTCGCCCATCTGAACACGGTAAACCCGTATGCGATCATCACCGCGTTGTCCTGCCTCGCCGTGCTGCTGTTTTCCGGCAAATGGCTGCGCAAAATCCCCGCCCAACTCGTCGGGCTCGTGGTTTCCACCTTGCTGGCGTACTTCCTGTTTCCCGGCAAAGTGGCAACGGTCGGCTCCGTCTACGGCACCTTGTCCGGCTCGATCCCTGCCCCGCACCTCCCCGATCTGAGTTGGGACACGATCAAGCTGATGTGGCTGCCCGCCCTCATGATCGCCGTGCTGGGCGGCATTGAATCGCTCTTGTCCGCCACGGTGGCCGACAACATGACCGGCGACCGGCATCGCAGCAACCGGGAACTGATCGGGCAGGGGGTGGCCAACATCGCCGCGCCGCTGTTCGGCGGCATTCCCGGTACGGGGGCCATCGCCCGGACGGCCACCAACATCAAAAGCGGGGCCGCAAGCCGCCTGTCCGGCGTCATCCACGGTCTGGTCGTGCTGCTCGTGCTCCTGTTGCTCGCTCCGCTCGCCACCCACATTCCGCTGGCCGGGTTGGCGCCGATTTTGATGGTGGTGGCCTGGAACATGAGCGAGCGCCGCCGCATTGTTTACATGTTGAAATGGAAATCCGGCGAGTCCGTCGTCCTGGTGGCTACCTTCCTCGCCACGGTGTTCGCCGATCTGGCCGTCGGCGTCGGCGTCGGTGTGGCACTTGCCTTCATCCATTTCATCCACCGGATGAGCCGGTTGGACATCAGCGCATATCCCGCTTGCGACCTGCGCCGGAACACGATGCTGTTCGTCAAGATGAAAGGTGTGTTGTTTTTCGGCGCCGCGCGCCGCACGGAACGGGAACTGCTCGCCGCCATGAAAGACCGGCCGAAGTTTGTCATGCTGGACATGACCAAAGTGCTTTACCTGGACACCACCGGCGTCGCCTACCTGTCCGAAGTGATCGTGCACGTGCTTCGCTTCGGCGGGGAAGTGTTCATCATCGGCGCCCAATCCCAGTCGTTTGAAACGATGGTCAAATCCGGGCTGGCCAGCCGTCAGGGGGTCCATTTCTGCCACGACGTGACCGACGCCCTCCGGCGATCGTCCGGCCGATCGTCCGGCCGCGAGCCCGCTCCGTCCGAAGCCGTCCCGATCGCCGGGTCGGAGGCCATGTAAATTTCGTTTGCCGTTCCATCCGCAAATTCATATCCCCTCCTCTTCGTCAGTTTAAGGTTGTTCAGGTTCCGGATCGTCAGATCCGCCGGCCGCGGCTCACGTAACGCTGTAAATCCGAATCCCGCCCCCGTTCCGGGCAGCGGCAAAAGCGTGCGACCGGCGCTTCCGGCACAAAGACTGGCAAGTTGGTCACAGCCTGCCGGAGGACGATGATGGTAAACTGTTAGGCACATCGTCCCAACTTGCAGCCAACCGACGACGAATCTGGAGGGGATATGTCATGAAATGGTTCAGCAGAAGGATTCATGTTGCCGCCGCGACCCGGTCATCATCCTCATCCCCCGCTTCAAAGTCCCCGAAATGCGTACAAGCTCTCCTGGAACAATCGAGACGTTTGCTTGCAGCTGTCGAAAACGGCGATTTGTCCGCGGCCATCCATCCTCCCGCGAACTGCTCGCCGGAAGCAAACGAAATCATCGCTAACATCAACAAGGCCGTTGGCATTCTCCAGAAAACCGCTTACGAAAACCGGCTGCGGCTCGAACTGATCACGCGGGCGGTGCAAGCCGGCATTTGGGATATGACGGTCGTCGCCGGCGATCCGACCAATCCGGACAACCAGTTCACGTGGACGCCGGAGTATCGGGCGCTGCTTGGATTCGAGGATGAAACCGACTTCCCGAACGTGCTTGGCAGCTGGTCGAACCAGCTTCATGACGGAGACCGCGACCGGATTACGAAAGCCCTGGCCGACCATCTGAACGACCATACGGGCAAAACGCCTTACGACGTGGAATACCGGATCCGGAAGAAAGACGGTGAAATCCGCTGGCATCGCGCCACCGGCACCACCCTGCGGGATGAACGCGGTGTGCCGCTCCGGATCGTGGGCATCAACATCGACATCCACGAAAAGAAGCTGAAAGAACAGGAAATGAGCGCGATCGCGGAACGGTACGGGCTGATCAGCGATGCCCTGGACGAGTCGACCTGGGATTTTACCGTCAACAACGGGGATTTGGACAATGTGAATGTCTGGTATTCAAAACAGTTGCGCAGAAAACTGGGCTACACGGACGAGTCCGACTTTCCGAACGTGCTTTCCAGCTTCATGGAGAACATTCATCCCGAAGAACGCGAACAGGCGGTGCGCCGGTTTCATGCCATTTTGAACGATCCCGCCGACAGCATCCCCTACGACATCGAATTCCGGCTGCGCCGAAAGGACGGCAGTTATTTGTGGGTTCACGCCTCGGGCAAAACGCTCCGGGACGACAATGGCGTCCCGCTCCGGTTTGCCGGAACCGTCCGCGACATCTCCCTGGAAAAAAACAAGGAACGCGCCCTTGTCGAGATGAACCGAAACATGGACCAGTTGTCCGTCTCGATCCGGGAAGTGACTACCGCCATCGAAAACGTCGCGATCCAGGCGCAGCAAATGGCCGAAGCCCAGGCGAAATCGCTGGAAGCCGCCCGGGAAGTCAAAGAGGGAATGAAAGCCAGCCAAACCATTTCCTCCTTCATCAAAAACATCGCGGATCAAACCGGCCTGCTAGGTCTGAATGCCGCCATCGAAGCCGCCCATGCGGGCGAGTTCGGCCGCGGTTTCGGCGTCGTGGCCGGCGAAGTCCGCAAATTGGCGGATCACAGTTCATCCGCCGCCGTCCAAATCGATAAGAGCCTCAACGACATGAACGGGCGCATCGACCAAATCGTGCACCAGATCAGCCAGATGACAGCCATGACCGAGTCCCAGGCGGCAATCACCCAGGAGCTGAACGCATCGATGGAAGAAATCAGCGCCATGTCGCAAAGCCTGGTGGACATCGTGAAATCCATCTGAGCGCTTCCGCACCATGGAACAAGGCCCTTCGGACACCCGTCCGAAGGGCCTTGTGACGGTTCGGGAATTCCGTTTCACTCCCGTCCGGTTGCGGTCGGGCAGCCTGTCGTCTCCCCCGGCTTCCGCCCGCTCACTTGCCGACCTGATTCTCCATCGACTGCGCGATTTTCACCATTTCCTCGTAAGGCAATCCCGCCGCAGCGAGACGGAACTCGATGCCGTCGTGCACCCAGCTGAGCGTCTTCCATGCGTCGCCTTCCAGCAGGACGCCGACCGCGAACCCGAGATCGAGATCGACGACGGTGCCGGAAGCCGCCGACACCGCCCGGTCCTTCGGCCGGATTTCCGTCAGCGTGAACGGGTAAGTTCCGTCGTAACGGAGCAACACGCCGCGGTCTTCGCCGGACCGGATTTCGCTCACATCTTTCAGCGACACCCCTTCCGGCAGATAGGCCGGGTAGAGGATGCCGAAATCGTCCCTGCCGCCGGCATCGTCAGCCGGCCGCCCTGCCAGATCAGCCAACGCCGGGGCGGTTTGCAGCTGGTAGCCGGTCATGTTCCGCTCCATGTCGAAGGAATCGTCGTCAAACCGGGGATTGAACTGGAACGAATCGAACTCCATTTCCAGCAGCACGCGGGCATTTTCGTCCATCGCCTGCATGCGGATCGGCGCATAGTTGTCCTTGTCCAGCCAAATCCGTTGCCGCTTGATGGACCGGTTTTGCAAATTGGACACCACATCGAACACATAGGCGTCGCCTTCCGTGGTGAATTGCCGGTTTTTGTCCTGAATGATGCTGTCGGCCAGCGTCTGGTACATGTAAGCCTGCCCGTGCTGCTCCGGCCACGTGCTCTGGAAGCGGAAGCTCTTGTTCAGATGCGGCGTCAGCACGAACACGCCGTCATCGTTTTTCAGCACGATCTGGGTGACGTCTTTCCCCGCGTTGGTCAAAGCCACCCGGTAATAATGGGGAGCCTGGTACCAGATTTCCACCGAATAGGCCTGGGGCTGTTTCGTCGTGTGCAGCGTCATCGTTCCTTTCCCCTGGTAGCTGACCAGTTCGTCCATCACCTTTTGCAAATCTTCCGCCACTTCTCCCGCATCCTTCTTGCCGCAACCGGCCAGCGCCAGCACGAGCGCCAACCCGAGCACGGCGGCCTTCATCCACCTCAGTCTGCGCATGGTTCCATCCCCTCGTCCTCACGATTTCAACATTGGTACATGTCTATGAGGGGACTTGGCCGATTATGCGGACGGGTTTGACGAGCCGGGGCATTTGTCGAATGTGGAATGGCCGCGAGCAGTGGCATGTGCACGCCACGAGAACGCTCACGGTGTACACGTCAGGAACTGCGCTAAAGATGCTT
>Ga0310827_100688_pt1 | contig 22939 bp, 23 predicted proteins | sample WT_ome_2_FD_201309 | JGI IMG/M metagenome (GOLD analysis project Ga0310827, IMG submission 201309) | Sorghum-adapted microbial communities enriched on wild type (WT) sorghum from Joint BioEnergy Institute, Emeryville, California, United... ... | reverse complement strand
TTGGAGTATTCCGGGTACATGCTCATCAAAGAGGATTCGTTTCAACACGTTCGTCCCCATACCTTTACCTTGCCAAAAACAAAAGAAAGGCGGAAGATCTTCTCCCACCTCGAAATTTTATAAATTCTTATATGTTTAAAAAAACCGGCCCCCTTCGGGACCGGTTCGATGATGCGCCGGGCGCATCCGGTGTTATTGAACCACCAGCTTCGATTTCATATTCGCGTGTCCGGCGCCGCACATCAGGACGCAGTGCATTTCAAATTCGCCCGCTTTGTCAAACGTCACTTCCTGGGAAGGATTCTGCTGGTCCAGATGAACGTTGTATCCGACGATCTCCAGAGCGTGCACGCCTTCTCCGTTGGTGAACGTAACCTTCAACGTTTCACCCTTCTTCACGGTGTAAACCGGCTTGTCAAACTGGAAATTGGTAGCGGTCACTTTAAGCGACGGAGTCTTGGCCTCTTGTTCGGCGGCGGCACGTTCCTTGGCTTTCTCGTTGACATCGGTGAAGAGAACGCCTACGCCTACCAAACAGGCTACGATGAATAGTGTGAACATGACCCATTTATGCATGGCTTCCTATCCCCTTTAACGTTTTGTAGACTTTCTTATTTTAGCAAAATCGATTTTTAATTTCCTTATCTTTGGAACCGCAATCGCGTGAACATTTTGTGACAAAAAGGCAGGATTCTCCATACTCCCTGTTTATGATTTCCATTTTCTGTCCGGTTCAACCCCATTGGTTCCGCTTCCCAAGAGATAGGCTTGACCCTCTTTCGCGTACAGACACTCCCGAAGCATACGCCCAGTATAATGCATACAGTTAAAGGCCTACCGGTCCACCAAGGGTCACCAGCAGGTCGTGAACGCAAACCTTGCACTACTGGAGTGAAACGAATGGACATCGGCATTACCGTTTTGGGGTTGGCGGTCGGATTTCTGGTCGGTTTGACGGGTGTGGGGGGAGCGGCCCTGCTTACTCCCCTGCTCGTGATGCTCGGCATCCCGCCGACAATGGCCGTCGGCACCGATCTTTTCTACAACTCGATCACCAAGCTGTTCGGCACCTTTCAGCATTACCGGCAGAAGACGATCCGGATGAAGCTCGCGGGATATCTTGCCGTCGGGAGCGTACCCGGCGCCGCGCTGGCAATTTTGCTGCTCCGAACCTTCGAAACTTTTTTCCATAATCAGGAGCATCTGGTGAAAACGATCCTCGGGCTCATGCTTGTCCTCGTCTCCGCGGCGACGATCGTCCGGCTGTTCTTCGATCAGAAGCTGCACTCCCTGGCCGGACCTCCCCGGCCGGTCGAACAGCATGTCGGCCTGACGATCGGCATGGGGGCTCTGCTCGGCTTTGTCGTGGGCCTGACCTCGGTCGGTTCCGGATCGCTGTTCGCCATCGCCTTCCTTTATTTTTACCGCCTGAAAGGGGCGGAAGTCGTCGGCACCGACATCGGGCACGCCCTGATCCTGACCGCGGTCGCGGGATCGCTGCACGCGGGGCTCGGCCATGTCGATTTCGGGCTGGCCGCCAACCTCCTGATCGGCTCAATTCCCGGCGTCCTTGTCGGCAGTACCCTCTCCGCCAGAGTCCCTGCCAAACCGCTAAGGGTCATCATGGCTGCCATGATCCTCCTGACCGGCCTCAAGCTGCTTTAAACCGCGAAGGCCATTTCTCTCCGGGCTTTGCCGTCCGGCAGGAAACGGCCTTTGCTTCTAAAGCTCCATCCGCTTGAGGATCGCTCTCACCAGGGCGGCAAATTTCGGCTTGGCGCGCTCCGCCGCCTCCATGACCTGCTCGTGCGTGAGCGGTTCCAATTCCTCCCCGACAGCCCTGTCGGTAATGCAGGAGATCCCCAGCACCTCCAGCCCCGCATGGCGGGCGGCGATCACTTCGCCTACAGTTGACATGCCCACCGCGTCCCCGCCAAGTCCGGCCAGCATCGTCAATTCCGCCGGGGTCATGTAGGAAGGACCGCTGATCCCGCAATAGACGCCTTCCTGCAGCCGCAGCGTCTCCTCTCCTTCCTCCGCAAGCTGCGCGGCGGCGCGATGTGCCAGTCCGCGAAGACGGCGGCTGTACGCCTCCGACATATCGGGAAAGCGGATCCCCAGTTCCTCGAAATTCGGCCCGACCAGCGGATTGGCGCCGGTCAGGTTCAGATGATCGGCGATCAGCATGAGGTCGCCCGGGCGGTAGGAGCGGTTCAGGCCGCCGGCGGCGTTGGTGACAATGAGGCTGCGGACGCCCAGCAGCTTCATGACGTAGACAGGCCAGGCCACCACCCGCATCGGATAGCCTTCATAGTAATGGAATCTCCCCTGCATGACGATAACCGCTTTGCCTTCCAGGGTACCGGCAACGAACCGGCCGGCGTGTCCCGGCACGGTAGAAACGGGAAAGCGGGGAATGTCCCCGTAATCAATGGCTGCCGCATCCCCGATCTGCTCCGCCAATTCTCCCAGGCCGGACCCGAGAATCAGCCCGATCGCCGGCTCTCTTCCGCCGAGTCGCGCCCGGACCGCCGAGGCGGCCTCCTTGAGCAGCTGCAGATCATTCTCCATCGGCCTTCCCCTCCTTGCCAAGCTCCTCCAAAATGCCCAAAATCAGCTTTCGGAATGTCTGTTGCACCCGTTCGCCCGTTTCCATGACCTCCGCATGGGACAGAGGCTGATCCAGAATTCCCGCGGCCATATTGGTGATACAGGAAATCCCCAGTACCTCGAGGCCGGCATGCCGGGCAACGATCACCTCCGGCACCGTGGACATGCCGACCGCGTCCGCCCCGAGCTTGCGGAGCATGCGGATTTCCGCCGGCGTCTCGTAGGAGGGACCAATCATTGCGGCATAAACTCCTTCCCGCAGGGCGATCCCCAGCGCATCCGCAGCCCGCACGGCTATCCGTCCCAGCCTTCGGCTGTAGGCCTCCGACATATCGGGAAAGCGGGCTCCCAGGCTGTCGTCATTCGGTCCGATCAGCGGGTTGTGGAACGTCAGGTTCAAGTGGTCGCGAATCAGCATGAGGTCCCCGGGGCAAAATGACGGATTCACCCCGCCCGCGGCGTTGGTCACAAGCAGCGTCGTTATGCCCAATTCCTTCATTACCCGCACGGGAAAAGCGATCGTTGCGCCGTCATAGCCTTCATACCGGTGGAAACGCCCCTTCATTGCGGCGACGCCGCGGCCGGCCAGTCGGCCGATGACCCACTTCCCGGCATGGCCGGCTACCGTGGGAACCGGAAAATGGGGAATATCGGCGTAATCGACGGTTACGGCTTCCACGATCGCATCAGCCAACGTCCCCAGCCCCGAGCCGAGGATCAGACCGATCTCCGGCCGAAGGGGAGCCCGGTTTAGCAAAAATTGTCCGGCTTCGCGGATTTCCATGACAGTCTTCACAATGCCTCCTCCTCTCTCTCCCCGGCCCGGCTTAGTTCAATTCCCCGAGAAAACTCGTGCCGTTCCCGGTACCCGCCAGGCCGAAATTATCGGCGATGGTCGCCCCGACATCGGCATAGGTCTGCCGGACTCCCAGCGAACGCGGGTGCCGGAACCGCGGATTGTACACCAGCAGGGGCACATATTCCCGGGTATGGTCGGTTCCGGGGTGCACCGGATCGTTGCCGTGATCGGCAGTCAGAATAAGCAAATCGTTCTCTCCAATGCCCGCCATGATGTCCGGCAGACGGCTGTCAAATTCCTCCAGCGCCCGGGCGTATCCGAACGGATCGCGGCGATGCCCGTAAAGCGAATCGAAATCGACAAGATTCGTGAAACAGAGGCCGCGAAACGATCTGCCCAGCGCCTGAATCGTCTGCTCGACTCCTTCGGCATTGCTTTTCGTATGCCGTGCCTCCGTTACCCCTTCACCGGAGTAGATATCGTTGATTTTGCCGATCGCCATAGAGTCCAGCCCGGCATCTTTCAGCTGGTTCATGACGGTCGGCCCGGGCGGCTTGACCGCGTAATCGCGGCGGTTGGCCGTCCGGGTGAAAGCCCCCGGCCGGCCGATATACGGGCGGGCGATAACCCGCCCGACGGCGTATTCGTCTCGTAGGGTCAGCTTCCGGGCGATTTCGCAGGCGCGGTAAAGTTCCGCGAGCGGAATGATCTCCTCGTGCGCGGCCAGCTGAAATACACTGTCGGCCGAAGTATAGACGATCCAGGAGCCCGATTTCATCTGCTCTTCACCGAGCTTGGCGATAATTTCCGTTCCGGAAGCGGGTTTGTTGCCGATTACCCGGCGGCCGGTCGCTTCCTCAAACTCCCGGATCAACCCGGAAGGAAAACCGTCCGGATACGTTTTGAACGGAATTTTCACATGAAGGCCCATTATTTCCCAATGTCCGGTCATCGTGTCTTTGCCTGCGGAGACTTCCGCCATCTTGCCGTAATATGCTCCCGGACTGTCTGCCGCGGCAACGCCTTGCAGCGGCGCGATCGACCCCAATCCAAGCTTCTCCAGATTCGGAAGCCTGAGTGGAGCCGCCGTTTCGGCGATATGACCCAAGGTATCCGCCCCGGCGTCGCCGAAGCGGGGGGCGTCGGGAAGCTCGCCGATGCCGACGCTGTCCAGTACGATCAGGCAGATTCGTTCATATCTCATGGAGCGGCCCTCCTTTGCGTGCTTGGGTATGGTTTTGCCAACCGGCCCTCGGGTGGGCCCGGTCGTACACTTCCCTCATTTTGTCTCTGGACAGACGGGCATAGATTTGGGTTGCGGAAATATCCGCATGTCCCAGCATCTCCTGCACTGTCCGAAGATCCGCGCCGTTGCCCAGCAGATGGGCGGCGAACGAATGCCGCAGCATGCGGGGGGTCAATTCTTTGTCCACCCGCGCCTTGCCGGCGTACAGTTTGACCAGCTTCCAGAAGCCCTGCCGGCTTAGCCGGGTTCCGATATGATTGACAAACAGCGCCTCTTCCCCCAGCTTCTTCAACAAGCGTGGGCGGGCCTGTTCAAGATAGACGGCAACGGATCCGACCGCCATTTTCCCCAGCGGGATCATCCGTTCCCTGAGGCCCGTCCCGGCGCAGCGGACATAGCCCATTTGCAGATTGACATCCGGCACTTGCAGCGCGACCAGCTCCGATACCCGGATGCCTGTCGCGTAAAGAACCTCGAGCATCGCTTTGTCCCGGATTCCGTGCGGTGTCGACAATTCCGGAGCGGCGAGCAGCGCCTCCACCTCTTCCAGGCTTAAGATCTCGGGAAGGCGCCGTGCGGGTTTGGGGGACTCCAATTGAAGCGTGGGATCCTTGTCCATCTGACCCTTCTGGACCAGATAACGATAAAACGCGCGGATGGATACGATGGTCCGCGAGATTGTCGAGGCAGCGCGCCCCTGCCTTTTCAGTTCATGCAGATAGGCCCCGATTTGCACTTTGCCCGTATCCTTCACGGCGGAGATCCCCCGGGCTTCGAGATACCGGATATATTGCGTCAAATCTCTTTCGTAAGATTCCATTGTGTTGCGGGCCAGACCTTTTTCCTCCGACAAATAGCGGAGAAAGGCCTGAAGTTCATTGGTCATTCCGTCCCGGTCTCCTTCATCTGTGTTCTCTACACAGAATAATTCCACAAGAAACCGGCCAATCCTTCCCGGCCCTTCCAGGCTATTCCCCGCCGAACCAGTAAAAGAATTTCAGCCTTTCCGACAGGGAGCCTTGTCCCGCATAAGCATTGTGCCCGAACACCTTCACTGCATCCCCTGCCGGCTCCCGGTATTTGGGCAGCGGATTGAGCCATGGACCGATCCAGGTCATGAGCTGGTAGACAAGACAGCTGAGCAGAATAAACAGAACGATAAATTTGAAGCGTTCCACCCATTTGCGGCAGGAAATAATCACGGCGAAACCCTCCCCCGGTCTTGGTCTTATGCCAATGTATGTGGGAGATCAAGGAAATATACCCTGCCGATCCGCGCGTCAGACCGGAACGGCGCCCGCTCCCGTCATCCGTGCCGGCTTCCAGGCCACCCCGAGCGAGGCGGCAACGGCCGGATGCGTGCAATGCCCGCCGTAAACGTTAAGCCCCGAGAGCAGGGCGGGATTGTCGCTTAGTGCCTGCGCAACCCCTTTGTCCGCCAACTCCAGCACATAAGGCAGCGTGGCGTTGGTCAGGGCCAGGGTGGACGTCCGCGGGACCGCCCCGGGGATATTGGCTACCGCATAATGGACGACTCCGTACTTCACATACGTCGGATGACTGTGGCTTGTCGCCCGGTCAATCGTGGCGATCGAACCGCCCTGGTCCACCGCCACATCGACAATAACCGCCCCTTTCTTCATTGATCGGACCATCTCTTCACTGACAAGCCGCGGCGCTCTGGCTCCGGGAATCAGTACCGCCCCGATGAGCAAATCGGCCTTCTGAACGGCGCTTGCAATATTGTAGGGGTTGGACATCAGTGTATGAACCCGGCCTCCGAACATGTCGTCCAGCACGCGCATGCGATCGGGATTTTTCTCCACGATTACCACGCTTCCTCCGAGTCCGAGGGCGATTTTGGCCGCATTGGTCCCGACAATGCCCCCGCCGAGAATCACCACATTCCCTGGAGGGACCCCCGGCACTCCGCCGAGCAGGATCCCGCGTCCGCCGTGAAAGGCCTCCAGAAATTGCGCGCCGATCTGCACCGACATCCGCCCGGCCACTTCGCTCATTGGCGTAAGCAGCGGCAAAGCTCCGGATGACAGCTGGATCGTTTCATAGGCTATGGCCGTTACCCCGGCCTGCATTAGCGCCCCGGCCAAATCTCCGGCAGCGGCCAAATGAAGGTAGGTAAATACAATCTGCCCTTCGCGGAACCGGGGGTATTCCGCGGGCAGCGGCTCTTTCACCTTGAGGATCATGTCCGCCCTCGTCCACACCTCCCCGGCCGTGGCGGCAAGCTCCGCCCCTTCCGCCGCATAATCGGCATCCGCAAAGCCGCTGCCCGCTCCGGCACCGGATTCCACGATCACCCGGTGGCCGTGCTGCTTCAGCAAATGGGTACCCGCCGGGGTAAGGGCGACACGGTATTCGTTATCCTTGATTTCTTTGGGCACTCCGACAATCATGCCAATACCTCCCGTCATTACCATGCTGACCATAGCTTTCCATACCGGAGAAAAACTATGTACATCTTCCGCGAAGCTGTGGACACGGCCGAAGAACCCGCTCTTGTCCGGCAAATTCCCGCGCCCGTCCCCGAAAAACGGCACGCCGGTCCGCACCGCGGAAGCGGTTTCCGTGGATCCCGCGGCTGGAATACGGCAAGCAAAAAGGCCCCGGGCGAAACCCCGCTATGACGGGAATTTCGGCCGGGAGCCCGCAGCGCCGCAAAAGGTGCGGCAGAGGTTTACCGGGTCGACTGGAAAAATTCGACCCATTCCCCATCCGGTCCGCTGAAGAAAAAGTAGCGGGATCCGTTGGGGAGCGTCGTAATGGAGGTATCGATAAAGCGGATGCCCAGCCCCTGCAGACGGGACCATTCCACCTCAATGTCATCCACCGCAAAGGCGATGTGATGAACTTTGCCTTCTTGCGGAAGCTGGTCGTTGTACCCCTGGATCAGCTCCAATTCGGTTTCGTCCGAATGTCCGTAGCCAAGAAAGGCCAGCTTCATCCGGCCGTCGGTATGCAGCAGCCGGTCCTTCACCTTGAGACCCGCAACCCGCCCGTAGAAATCAATGCTGGTTTCCAGATCCTTCACCATAAGTCCAACATGCTCTATTCTCTTCACGGCCATATGCTTGATCTTCCTCCTCTATCCATGCGACATCGTTTCATGAAAAACGCACCCGCGGGAAACTTGTCAAAGGCCGCGGGTGCGTGTTATCACTTCGAATCCGCTTCGTTCCTGCTGCGGCAACGGCGGCATATTCCCTGAAAATCCAGGCGGTGGTCCAAAACCTTGAACCGGTATTCCTTCTCCAGTTTCTCCTCCTGAGGTATCAGCCAGTCCTCCATAATTTCGTCCACCGCGCCGCATTGAACGCAGATCAGATGATGATGATGGTGATGAGAGCTGTCGTTGCGCAAATCGTAGCGGGCCACACCGTCGCCGAAATTCATTTTCTCGACGACATGCAGCTCGCTGAGCAGTTCCAGGGTACGATAGACTGTGGCCAGTCCGATTTCGGGAGCCTTGTCCTTGACGAGCATGAAGACATCCTCTGCGCTGAGGTGATCCTCCTCGTTCTCGAGCAGCACCCTGACCGTGGCTTCCCGCTGGGGAGTCAGCTTGTACCCTTGGCCCTGCAACTGCTGTTTGATCTTTTCAATGCGCGCTTCCATGGTCCTCCCCCTAAAAGCTCGAAAGCATGTGCTGATAAAACCGCATGCTTCCATTATAGGGCGACACGAAGAAATAAGTCAAACAAGATGAAGCGCTTCAATTTCCGATTCTGAAAGAAGCCGCCCCCGTCGAACGGAAAACAGCTGCGAAAATCGCCCGGGTCGTTGCCGGCAGCACGGCCATGGTTTTCAATACATTGCAACCAGCAGCGGAGTTACCCACTTCATCAGCACGGGGGAAAGGTAGGCTTCGAACGCGGAAACGCAAAACAGCAGAAAAGCTGCGCAGAAAGTCAGGATCGAGTACTTGATAAACGGATGGTAGACCGGTCCGCGGCGCTGGAAAAACCGGTTTTTGACCAGATGTATGGAAAAGGCGATCGCCGTTACGCTGCAGATCACAATCGCCGGAATAATGACCAGATTTTGCGGAGCGATGGAAACGAGCGCGAACAACATGCCTTTCCACGAAAACTGGCCGACCAGATACCCGACGGAAAATCCGATCAGGACTCCCTTCAGAAAATCCAGAATCAGGATCAGCGGCAAACCGATGACCGAGAGCCCGAGCAGCCAGATCAGCAGAATCCATTTCATATGCATGCCGAACACCTGCTGGAACGTCACCTGGCTGCTGAGTCCGCCGCCCCCGTCGATCAGATTGAAAAAATGGCCGAGATAACGGGTCAGCTCCTGCTTTTGTTCCAGCGACAGCGCGTTGACCATAACCGCTCCGAAGATCACTCCGGTCATAAAGAGCACGATGACAAAACTGTACAGCGAAACATGCTCATGCATATATTGCTGCATTTTCGGATTCCATCTCATCGACTGCCAGCTCCTTCTTGTCCGATTGTTTCGCTGGTACATCTCTATGCGGACAAGTGCGAAGGTATGACAGGCGCACAGGGTTCAGCGGGCGATTTTTCCATAATGTCCTCCGCCGCCCGCCGCCAGGGCCAATGTCCCCTCCCGGGCTTGCCGGATCGAACGGGCGATGTCCGCCCCCGCCACGGCGGCCAGTTCCTCTTCGCTGGTCCGGTGGAGGATGTTCATCTCGGTCCCGAACGCCGAAAGCAGCTGCTCCAGTTTCCGTTTGCCCAGTCCCGGAATGAACTCCAGCGGTACCTGGTAATGATAGGGCGGCCGATATTCCGGAAGAACCGGTTCGCTGCGGTCGGCAATGTCCATAATCCGGTCCATCACGCCGCGCACAATTCGGGTGCTTCCGCAATACAAACAGCGCCGGGAAGCGGATTCCGCTTCGTCGAGGATGGACTCGCATTGTGTGCAAAAGGTCCGGTGGTATTTGCCGAGCCGCGGATTCAGACCGTAATTGGCCTCGATCCGCCTGCCGCCTTCCCGCGCCAGCGCCCGCCGCACTTCCTCGAAAGTCGGAGCGGCCAGCGCCATCCGGTTGTACTCCCGGCCGATCTTGCCTAGCGAATGGGCATCGGAATCGGTGACGAAAGTGTACCGGTCAAGCTCGGAAATATAGCCCGCCATCCAGGAATCGGAACTGAGGCCAAGCTCGATCGCCGCCACCCCGTCCGGATCAAGCAGCGAATCCAGACGGTCCGTGCAGGAGCCGTACAGGCTGCGATGCGGAGTAAACACATGGGCGGGGATCAGTATGCCTCCCCGGCCCAGCACCTCCTGCTGCAGCACGCGGGCGGGCACGTAAATCCGCTGCGAGCTCAGCTCGACATTCTTCATATGGCGGGACATCCAGCGGGTGAATTCCCGCATGGAAGCAAGATCGGGAAGGTAAGCGAGCAGATGCGCCGGGCCCATCCCCGGATCCCGCACTTCGATCTCGCTTCCCAGGAGCACCGTCGTGTTCCGGTAGGCGATCCCGCCTCCTTCCCGCTCCTCCATCTCCCCCCGCTCCAGATAACGCGCGATATCCTCCTGCACGGAGGGCGAGTGGCAGTCGATGATCCCGATCACTCCTATGCCTTTGCGTTCCGCCGCTTCCCTGGCAATGTTGTAGAAGGTCAAATCTTTCGATCCGCTGATTTTGACGGGGCTTCCCTTATCCGTGCGGCCGATGTGGATATGCAAATCGACGAAATAGGAGGACAGCATCAGAATTCCCCCGTCAGACGGCGGGCCTGCCAGGCGTAAACGGCGGTTATGGTTTTCGCGTCGCTGATCCGTCCTTCGCGGATATACTGCCGGGCCTGCTCGAAGGTTATCGCCCTGCACTCCAGAAATTCGTCCTCATCGGGTCGCGCCGTTCCCGGGAGAAGGTCATCGGCCACGTACAGATGCAGTATTTCATCGGCAAAGCCGGGGGATGTATAGAACGAAAGCAGATGGCGGAGTTTGCCGCAAGCGTACCCCGTCTCCTCTTCAAGTTCCCGGCGGGCCGCCTCCCGCGGATCCTCTCCGGGCTCCAGCTTGCCGGCGGGAATCTCCACCTGGCTTTTGCCGAGCGGTTTGCGGTACTGCTCCACCACCAGCATCCGGTCGCCATGCACGGCCAGAATGCCTACAGCCCCCGGATGCCGCACGATCTCCCGGCGCGCGGTCTGTCCGTTCGGCAGCCGCACTTCCTCCAGCTGCAGGGTAATAATTTTACCTTCGTAGACCGTTTCGGTGGACAGCGTAACTTCCTCAAGCGGATGGTTCGGTTGATCTGCCAAGGTTTCTCCTCTTTTCCTCTATGAAAATATTTCTCCGGTCATATCCCGGTTTTCCCCTTCATATGATCCAAGTATATCAAAAATTTCCCCCAAAGTCCTTGGGGGTTGGCGTCAGGCGGATTCAGACGCGGCAAACGCGGTAAAAAAGCCGTCTGCCGATTTCCGTAAATGTTTTCCAATTGAAAAAAATCAAAGGCGGGGAAACCTATGAAAAGTTATGTGACGGAGAAAGAAATGCGCCTGGTCGGAAAAGCCTGGGAGATCCGGCATCATCTGCGCACCCTGAGCAAAAAAGCGATTGACAGGGACCTGAAGCTGGCCGACTATCTCAAGGGTTCCGTTTTCCGCACCGGCAGAGCTGCCGGACGTACTCGGCCGCAGCCGCGGCGGCAGCGAAAAAAGCCGGATCTTCTTTAACAGACCGTCCCATCGTGGTAACCGGCTCCGGATAAGCGGTAAGGCTCTCGGCCACATCCGCCAGTACGGGCCCGGGCATCCAGACAACGTCGTGCGCCCGGTCGATTCCGGCTTCCGCCAGCTGGCGCGCAAGCTCCCGGCGCCGGGATTCCGCAAGGACGCCGGGAAGCGGCACAACTGCCCGCGCCCAGGCCGCCTCCGTAAGCGCGTGAAGCGTATGCGCGCTGAGTCCCCGGTGGCGTTCCCGGGGGTCGGCGAAGCTCACGCGCGGGACGACCACCGGAACGCCGCCCAGCCTGGCGGTCGCGTTCACAAGCTCGCCGGCCTCCATGCCGGTATGCCCGAGCGGCGTTCCCGTGCCGGCGATGCCCGGGCCCATCACGGCAATCGCGGCATCCGCCTGCAGGATATGCCTTGCCGCCAGCAGCCCCGTGAACTTGTTGACGGTCTCAAGGTCGCCGCCGTAGGCGTGCCCGTACGTGACGGTCCCGATAATCCAGCCGAGTCTGCGCAGCACGGCGGCATGGCGGCTGAAGGCAAGCGGCAAGGCCCCGCCGTCGCCCATGACGTAGGCCAGCCGGAGCGGCTCCTGCACCGGCGGCCTCCGGTCTGGCGTGTCTTCGCCGCCGCGCACCGGGCCCCCTTCAGCATGGCGCAGCCAGGCGCAGACGGCCGGCAGCATGCTGTGCACATCGCCGATCAGCACCGGCATGCCGTCCAGCCGGAGCCGTTCGCGGAATAGCTCGTGATAGGGGCTCGCGGGCTCCTCCGCGGCAAGCACGGTCCGCTGCATGGGCGTGTAGCGCAGCTTGACGATGTGCCCGGCCGGCGCTGCTGCGGTGCCGGCGGGAAGGAATAATCCGTTTCCGGACGGGGCCGTAAGATCGACTTTCCCGCTATCTACGGGCAGCCCGCAGTCCGCCGCCGAGCCGTCGTCCGCGCGGCCCAGTCTGGCTGCGACAAAGTGCACGCCGCCTGTGCCAAGACCGAGCCGGACTGCTGTCGTATTGAGGAGAACGCGGTCCCCGGCTTCGAGGACCGGCTGTACTCCCGTATCGTTCCAGGCCGTTTCCGCCTCTCCCGAGTCGTTCCTCACCCGCACCACCTGGCAGCGCTCTTCCGTCCGCAGCACCTTGATTACCTCCGCCTCTTCCCACTTGATCATCGGTTTCCCTCCCCGCCCGGGATGAAAAAAGATCCCCGCCATTCTTGGCAGGGATTCGATTTTGCCGCAAAAGCATGGCGGCTTACGGTCTGGAGACCGGCAGACCAAGCAGCTCGGAGACCGTGACGAGCTGGAATCCTTCGCCTTGCAGCTTCTCGATAATGCCCGGCAGGGCGCCCACCGTCCCCGCCAGGTTCTCTCCCTCGCCTCCGGCCGCATGCTGAAGCACGATCGAACCGGGCCGGACATGGGCCAGAACGTTGGCCGAAACCTGATCGGCGCTGAGCCCCTTCCAGTCCAGGGAATCGACATTCCAGTTGACGACCCTGTACTTTTGGCTGGCCAGCCATTGAATCTGCCCTTCGCTGATATTGCCGTACGGCGGGCGGAACAAGTGAGGGCTGCGTCCGGTCAGGGTCCGGATGATGCTGCTCGTCCGTTCGACCTGGCGGTGAAATGCCGCATCGCTCTGGTGCGGCAGGTTCGGATGGTCGTAACTATGGTTTCCAACCTCGTGCCCTTCCCGAATCATCCGCTTGACGACATCGGGATGGGATTCGGCACGCACCCCCATTACAAAAAACGTGGCCCGCACCTTATACTTCTTCAAGACGTCCAGGACTTGCGGAGTAAACCAGGCGTCCGGCGCATCATCGAAAGTCAGAGCAACCTGCCTTTTGGCGGACGATCCGTTCAACACAAAATAGGTAGGGTACTTTGCATGCAGCTCGGCAAGCGTGAGCGGCTGCGATTCCCGGGTCTCGGCTTCTTTTCCACCCGTCAGATTGGGGGTTCCCGTATTTAACGTACGGATTCCGTCCGGCTGCTCCGGTCCCGGATGTTCTGTTTTGGAACGGTATTCCGCTGTGCCGCAGCCGGATGCGGCCAGCATAAGCAGGAGGGCAATGAGCAGCGCTCCGTATGTCTTCATTTCCGCATCATCCTCCGGAAGCATTTTGGCATGGCACTCATTCCCTAGTTTGCTTCCGTCTTCCCGAAACCATTCATCCGGAACGCCTTTGCGCTTCAACAAATTGCGGTCCCTGCCGCAACGCGCGCTTTCAGGGCATAAAGCCGCCCGCGCTGACCCCGATCGCCTCTATCGGAAAGTACTCCTTCAGACTTTCCACAAACCTCATGCTGGTCTCCCGGTTGTACCCATCGCCGCACCCGAGCCCGGCGAATTTGTCCCGCATGCCGAGCTGCTCCGATCTGCGGCCCTGGCTGCCGTCTCCCATGAAGAAATCATCCACGCAGACGCGTTCGGCCGCATCCCGCAATTTTCGGGCAAAATCCGGCGAACAGGGCAGCAGCGGAGCTACCGCGGCCTGCACCGGAACCCCGGCGGCGGCCAGCTCCTTCAGCGCCCGAAATCGGGCGGCCAGAGGCGGAGCCTTGGGCGTGAACGCCATGCGGATCGGCTCGAGATCCGTTTCGATGGTCATGCTGACGCGCGTTCGTCCGCCCAGCCGCCGCAGCAGATCGATATCCCGCGAGACAAGCGGACTGCGCGTCTGCACAAAGAGGAAATCCGGAGGCTCTTCCGCCATGACCTCAAGCAATGCACGCGTCAGCTTCTCTTTAGCTTCCAGCGGCTGGTACGGATCCGTACTGGACGACATAAAGATCGTCGTCCCCCCTTTGCGCCGGGCCGCCCGCAGCTCTTGGCGCAGCTTCTCCGCCGCCCCCTGTTTGACGTCCACCCAGGTTCCCCACTCCTTGCCGCGGAACAAGGCGACCGGCAAGCGCCGCACATAGCAGTAGGAGCAGGCGAACGCACAGCCGGCATAGGGATTCAGGCTATAGTCGTAGCCTTGCAAAAATCCGCCCCCCGGATTAAGCAGCCGCGCGGGCGGTTTATGTCTGATCTCCATGGTCCGCATCCTCCTGTGCCGGAAATGTCCGTTTTCTCCAAGCGGTCCCTTCCCGACAGTCCTTTCAAATTTCTGACCTTATGATAGCCTACCCGGCTTTATGGATATAGCCCTCGTCTAAGCTGCCGAATAGACGGCCGCATCAACAAAGCCGGGGAGAGTTCCCCGGCCGCGTGCGCCTCCCGCAATCAGTTTCCGTCCAAGAACGATCGGATCAACGCCAAAGGGGCAATGGTTTTCTCCTGCACCGCTGAATGGGCATGTCGAGCTTCCTTGTTTGTCCGTTCACCCGAACCGCCGCCCAGAAAGCATCCGGCTTGCCGGCGCTCGTATCCATGATCGGCTTTCCGTTCACGTCCACTGCCAAACCGGCCGGCGTTTCGTTGATGACATCCTTCGATTTCATGGTTATTTTGTAGCTTGAAACGGCGGCGGGAATGGTTTGCGGCGCAGTCCCCCTTACAAGAGCCCTTTGATCCTATGCTTGGGCTTCATGCTCCTCTGCCCCTTTCCCGCAGCTGCAGTTCAAATTTCGCTGACGTCCCTATCGTAACGGACGAACATAAACTCCCTGCAAAGCGGGCCCCCCCAAACGTCAACATCATGTAAAAAAATGGGCGGAGGGAGAGGGAACGATGAATAAACCGAAAAAAACCCGGCCTGATCGGCCGGCATCAAACGGTTCGGGACGGAAGCCTCGGTTTACCGGCCGGCGGCCTCCCGGGCAATCTGCAGAACCGCTTCGGCGGTCTTCACCAGTTCCGTGACCGGCATCTGTTCCTTCGTCGTATGGATGTGCTCATACCCGACTGCCAGGTTGACGGTGGGAATGCCCATGCCGTTGAAGATGTTCGCGTCGCTGCCCCCGCCCGTATGGAACAGCCTGGGAGTCCGCCCGATTTTGCGGAGCGCGTTCATGGCCGTTTGCACGACCGGAGCCGTCTCGTCAAACCGAAATTCCGGATAGATCCGTTCACTTTCGAATTCCACCCCGGCCCCCGCTTCCCGGGCGGCTTCCTGGCATGCCCGTCGCATGGCTTCAAGCTGGCGATCCAGCTTTTCCCTCTGCAGGCTCCGCGCCTCCGCAACCAGCTCGGCCCGCTCGCAGACAATATTGGTGGCTCCGCCCCCGGAAAAGCTGCCGATATTGGCCGTCGTTTCTTTGTCAATCCGCCCCAGCGGCATACGGGAAATCGCCCGGCTGGCCACCTGGATGGCGCTGATCCCGTCCTCCGGATTGACTCCCGCATGGGCCGAACGGCCCTTGAAGGTGATATGTATTTTGGCCTGGGCCGGCGCGGCGACAGCGATATCCCCTACCGGTCCGGTGGAATCCAGGGCATATCCGAAGGAGGCCTTCAGCCACTGCGGATCCATCGAACGGGCGCCCATGAGACCCGATTCCTCCCCGGCAGTAATAACGAACCGGATAACTCCGTGAGGGAGGTGTTTCTCGCGCATGACCCGGATCGCTTCCAGCATGGCTGCCAGTCCGGCCTTGTCATCGCTGCCGAGAATGGTGGTTCCGTCGCTGCGGATATAGCCGTCCTTGTCCAGCCGCGGCTTGATGCCTTTTCCCGGCGCAACGGTATCCATGTGGGAGGTAAAATAAATGACTGGCGCTTCCGCGCAGCCTTCCGCCGCTTCCAGGGTGGCGATAAGATTGCCGGACCCGTGCCCGGAACGGCCCGCCGAATCGTCCTCGACTACCTGCAGTCCGAGATCGGACAATTTTTGCTGAAGTACGCGGCTGATTTCCCTCTCCTGTCCGGTTTCGCTGTCTATCCGCACCAGCTCCATAAATTCCCTGACCAAACGGTCCCGATCGACCATCGCACTTTCCTCCCTTACCCGGCTTGGGTTACAATAATGAAAAAGCTTCCTTTCCATCATACCCAATCCCCGTTTGCATTACCAGTAAACAAGGAGTGAACCGCTTGCGAAGGCAGCAAAAACTGTTTAAGGTCGTAGTCTATATCATGATTGTCTGCTTGGTTCTGTCCACCGTCTTGTTTACCGTACAGCTCTTCCTGTAAGGCTGGTCGGACAGAAGAAAGACAGAGGGTATTGCCCTTCCTCCGGCAATACCCTCTGTCTTATGGGATCAATAGAGTTTTGTATCCAGATTATAGCTTTCCAGGTTTTCTTTGACCCGCTGCAGGAACCGACCGCAGATGACCCCGTCAAGAATCCGGTGATCCAGTGACAGACAAAGGTTCACCATCGAACGGACCGCGATCATGTCCTGAATGACAACGGGTTTTTTGACAATCGATTCGAAGGTGAAATTTGCCGCCTGCGGGTAATTGATGATCGGATAGGACAAAATGGAGCCGAACGAGCCGGTATTGTTGACGGTAAAGGTACCGCCCTGCATTTCGCCCAGCGACAGCTTGCCGGCGCGGGCTTTCTTCGTCAGGTCGTCGATTTCCCTGGCCAGACCGGCTATCGTCTTTTCGTCGGCTTTTTTGATCACGGGAGTCACTACGAAATCTTCCGTGCCGACAACCAGAGAAATATTGATGTCGCGTTTGATGATGATCTTGTCCACGGCCCAGACGGAGTTCATGATCGGATAGTCTTTGATGGCATTGACGACCGCCTTCAGAACGAACGCCAGATAGGTTAAATTAATGCCTTCCTTGCGCATGAATTCGTCTTTCAGCTTGTTGCGGAGCACCACCAGATTGGTCACATCGGCCTCGATCATCGTCCAGGCGTGCGGAATTTCGGTCACGCTCTGCCGGGTCCGGCTGGCGATCGTATGGCGGATCGGCGTAACGTCGATGAAATACTCCCCGCGGCCTTCGGGTTGACCCTCCACCTCAATCTTCGGGTTCAGCGGATATTCCTTCATATGAATGCCCGTGGAGCGCACGGGAATCCTCGGCGCCTCCGGCATCACGGGCTGTACCGGTTCGCCTGCCCCCGGACGGAACCCGCTCCGCCCGCCGGACTCTTCCCGGCCGTTCGCCGTCTGCGGCGCGGACACCGCCTGCCCACTCGCAATAAATTTCTCAACATCCTTGCGGGTAATCCTTCCGCCAATCCCCGTGCCGGGTACCCGCAGCAGGTCGACGCCGTGCTCCGCCGCAAGCCGCTGTACAGCCGGCGAATACCGGCCGCGCATGCCCGAATCGGGCGCCGTTTCGGCGGGCGCATCCGGCTGCCTATCCTCTCCGGAGGCAGGCCATGATTCCGCGGCACTCCCCGGTTCTTCGATGATGCAGATCGCCTCTCCGACGGCCGCAGTCCTTCCTTCTTCAACGAGAATTTCAACGAGCGTCCCCCCGACGGGAGAGGGCATTTCCACATTGACCTTTTCCGTAATCAGTTCGCAGATGACATCGTATTGCTCGATATAGTCTCCCGGCTGCTTCAGCCAACGGCTCACGGTTGCTGAAACGAGGCTTTCGGCAAGATGGGGGACTGTTACTTCCGTTCCTTTCGCCCTGGTTTGTGTCATCATTAACCTCCTGGGGGCTTTTCGGTGAAAAGCCTGGTATTGAGTATCAGTACAAAGCCAGATTCCGCATAGCCTCCCGAATTTTGTCGCGGTCCAGCAGATAGAACTTCTCGGCTACCGGACTCAGGCCCACGGCGGGCACATCCGGCGGGCACAGACGCATGATCGGGGCGTCCAGTTCGTACAGCAGCTCTTCGGCAATGATCGCGCTGACTTCCGCTCCCACGCCGCCGGTCTTGTTGTCCTCATGAACAATCAGCACCTTGCCGGTTCTGGCCGCGGCCGCCAGGATGGCTTCCTTGTCAAGCGGGGAAAGCGTGCGCAGATCAAGAACGTGCGCGCTGATGCCCTCCCGGTCCAGCTCTTGTGCCGCCTGCAGGCAGTAGTTTAAGGTCATGCCGTAGCTGATCACGGTAAGATCGGTTCCCTCCCGCTTGACGTCGGCTTTGCCGATCGGCACGATAAAATCTTCTTCCGGGACCTCGCCCGAAATGGAGAGGTAGCATTTTTTGTGCTCGAAATAAATCACCGGATCCTCGTCGCGGATGGCCGCCTTGAGCAGGCCTTTGGCGTCGTAGGGATTGGAAGGAGCCACCAGCTTCAGACCCGGCGTTCCGAAAAATACGGATTCCGGACACTGCGAATGATAAAGCGAACCGGCGCCTGCCGCGCCGTAAGGGGCGCGCACGACGATCGGACAATTCCAGTCCCCGTTGGAGCGATAATGAATTTTTGCCGCCTCGCTGATGATCTGGTTGGTGGCGGGAAAGATGAAATCGGCGAACTGCATCTCCGCAATGGCCCGCATTCCGTACATCGCCGCGCCGATCGCCACTCCGGCAATCGCCGATTCGGACAGAGGGGTGTCGAGGCAGCGCTGTTCGCCGAACCGGTCACGAAGTCCTTTGGTCGCGTTCAGCACGCCTCCCTTGCCCACGTCTTCGCCCAAGACGAACACTCTCTCGTCCCTTTGCATTTCTTCTTCCATCGCTGAACGAATCGCTTCCAGATAAGTAATGACTGCCACGTTTACGCCTCCCCGACCGGTTGTGCAAACACATGCCGCAGCGTATCCTCCGGCTTCGGGGCCGGCGCTTTGTCCGCGTACTGTGTCGCTTCCTGAATCAGCTGCTTCACTTCCTCCTGCAGCCGGAGTTCCTTCTCGTCATCCCAAAGTCCGCATTCGATCAAATACTGCCGGAACTTCGGTATGCCGTCCTTCGCCCGGTTCTCCTCCACTTCTTCCCTCGTCCGGTACAGCATATCGTCGTCGGAGGTGGAATGCGGGGAAAGCCGATACATCATCAGCTCGATCAGCGTCGGCCCCTCGCCGCGAGCCGCCCGCTCGCGCGCTTCCTTGACGACCCGGTACACCTCAAGCGCATCGTTGCCGTCGACACGTACGCCCGGAAATCCGTAGCCGGCAGCCCGGTCTGCCACGCGGGCTTTTCCGAGCTGCCTGGAGTATGGCACCGAGATGGCGTACTGGTTATTTTCACAGCAGATGATCATTGGCAGCTGATGGACGCCGGCAAAATTGCAGCCCTCATGAAAATCTCCCTGGTTGGTCGCTCCTTCGCCCAGGCTCACCCAGGTGACAAAATCTTTCTTCTGCATTTTGGCGGCCAAAGCGATGCCGGCGGCATGCGGAATCTGGGTCGCTACCGGACTTGATCCGGTGATCATATTCAGCCGCTTGCACCCGAAATGGCCCGACAGCTGACGACCGCCGCTATTCGGATCCTCCGCCTTCGCGAAGATGGACAGCATAAGTTCCCGCACCGTCATGCCCATTGCCAGGACGAACGCAAAATCACGGTAATAGGGCAGCAGATAATCCTTGCCCTTCTGCAGGGCGAAAGCCATGCCCACCTGTCCGGGCTCCTGGCCAATGCCCGAAACGTGAAACGGAATCTTCCCGGCACGCTGCAGGATAATGGCGCGTTCGTCAAAACGCCTGGCCTGCACCATGAACCTGTACATCTCCAGAACCTGATCGTCTGATAATCCGAGCATGCGGTGTCTGTTCAATTGCCCTACGGACATGAATCTACCTCCTTGGAATATCCGGACGGCGGGAGACACCCGCCCCTGAAAGCTCCGGATTCGATGATGGAAAACAAAGCAGCGTTTATCGTCAATAGATCAGGACTGTAGCGCAAAATCATTTTACGTATATTCTTATAACCTGGTCCTAATACTTGATTATTATTATAGACGCTTTTCCGGAATATTACAATGCCCGACCTCGCCGGAAAGTGTCAGATGTTCAGCGCTTTTCCCTGCACGGCCAGCATCGCTTCGAATAAAGCTTCCGCCATCGAGGGATGGGGGTGAATGGTCTGGCTGACCTCCCAGGGCGTGGCGTTAAGAACATGGGCCAGCCCCGCTTCGGAAATAGAGTCCGTGACATGGGGACCGATCATGTGCACGCCGAGCAGATCGTTCGAGCCCCGGTCCGCAACGACTTTAATGAAGCCGTCGGTATCTCCGGACACCAGCGCCTTGCCCAGCGATTTGAAGGAGAACACGCCGATCTCCACCTCATAGCCAAGCTCCCTGGCCTGCTTCTCGGTCCATCCGATGCTGGCCATCTCCGGACGGGTATAGATGCAGCGGGGAATCAGGTGCGCCGGGGATGGACTCGGCTCCAGGCCGGCGATCTGCTCCGCGGCCACAACCCCTTCATGGCTGGCCGCATGGGCCAGTTGAAGTCCTCCGTTTACGTCGCCGACGGCATAGATGTGAGGCTCGCTTGTCTGCATACGTTCATTGACGCGAATGTAGCCTTTCTCCACCTTCACATTGGTGTTCTCAATGCCGATATCGTCCAGATTGGCCTGCCGTCCCACGGAAACCAGCATTTTTTCCGCCTCGATGCGGACGGAACCGTTCTTGCTCCGAATCGATACCGCCAGGCCCTGTGCGCCTTTTTCCAGCGTCTCGGGAAGCACCTGTGCGCCGGTCATAACCCTGATTCCCCGTTTCTTAAACAAGCGGGCCAGTTCCCGGGAAACATCATCGTCCTCAAGCGGCACCAGTCTGTCCTCATATTCGGCAATCGTAACGTCGACGCCGAAATCGTTCAACAGCGATGCCCATTCCACTCCGATAACGCCCCCTCCGACAATCAGCATCGATTTCGGCAACTCTTCCAGCTGCAGGGCTTCATCACTGGTCAGCACGCACTTGCCGTCGATTTCCAGACCGGGCAGCGTCCGGGGACTGGAGCCCGTGGCAATAATCAGATTGGCGGATATCAGCGTTTCCACTTCGCCGTCTTCCTTTTCCACCGCCACCGAGCCCGGCTTGGGCGAGAAAATGGAGGGACCGACGATTCTTCCGTGCCCCCGGTAGACATCGATCTTGTTTTTTTTCATCAGGTACTGCACGCCGTTGTAAAGCTGCGCGACGACTTCCGCTTTACGTTCCTGTACGCGGGCAAAATCCAGCGTCACTTCTTTCGAACGAATGCCGAACGTTTCGCCGCTTCGCGCCGTATGATAGACCTCCGCGCTGCGCAGCAGCGATTTGCTGGGGATGCAGCCGCGGTGGAGACAGGTCCCTCCCAGCTTGTCCTTTTCCACGATGGCAGTTTTCCGCCCCAGCTGCGCGGCGCGGATCGCTGCCGTGTATCCGCCGATTCCGCCGCCCAGCACCACGATATCGTACTGATGATTCATCTTGTTTATGTACCTCCGGCTTCAAAATAGCTTTCTGTCCTCTGATCTCTCTATGAATATTGTAACCTTTTTTCCCGGGAAAGAAAAATCCAATGTCGCCCGCCGCAGGAACAACCGCGAAGTTAGGACGGGACCCGGGATGTTTCTGCCCTGGCGTCCGGCCCGCCGGCAAAAAAAGCCGGAGTGTCGATAACGGCGCCGCTCCGTTAGACATGCCGGCCGGTTCGCGGTATGATAGAGGGCAGCAATCCTGTGTGAGAAATGCGGCCCAAAGGAGAAGTTCGACTGATGAAAGCAAAATTTGCCCGGTTTATCGCCATTCTTATGCTGGTAATTCCCGGAATCGCGGCGGCTTACGGCTTTTTGGCCATGAAGGACTCGATATTCGACAAGCTGGCGGGGGAGCCCTTTCCGTTCGGCAAATTTGTGCTGGGATTCCTTCTTTTTCTTCTGGGATGGGGGTTCATCGGCGGCTGGATCTTTTACCGCGACCGCAAGCGCAATTACGTGGCTCCCCGCTTCAAGGCCAAACGAAAAAGGCGCTGAGCCGGCGCCTTTTCCGCTTTTCGCTTACGTTCTTGACCCGTCAAACGGTTCACCGGCCGCTTGCGGACTCTCTTCTGTCCGCCCCCAGCCGTCCAGCCGGCGAAGCAGGGAATGCCGGTCAATGATCCGTGTCAGGGAGCTTGTTTCGGCGATCCAATGCAGGAAAACGGCCGCCGCAAGCCCCAGGCTTTGAAACCAGAACGGGAAGAATAGCACAACCCAGCAGCCCAGGCAGAAACCGAGAAGATTGGAGCCTGTGTCTCCCAGCATCCACCGTGCCTTCAAATCCCCCGGAAACAGATAAAGGCTTCCCAGGATGACCGGATACATGTAAAAACAGGCGGCGAGAGAAAGACCGGGGCCGGCTGCGGGAAAAAGCGCGAATAGTGCGGCGATGCCCAGGAAAAATCCCTTTAGAGCCCTTCCCGGGCGCAAGTCGAGCAGATTCAGGGCATTGGTGGAAAAACCGATCAGCAGCACCTGCAAAATCTTCACCGGGAGGGAAGCGGCGCCGGGCCAGACGATCCATGCGGCCGCGGCGAAAACAGCCAGCGCCTTGAACGCCCCGGTCGAAAGCTCTCCCTGGCGAAACGCCCGCCAGTGCCCGCGAATTCCCCGAATCCCCGGAGTGCCGAGGGAATCGTCCAGCCAACCGGCAAAGCAGACCAGTGTCAGTGCGAGTACATAACGGGTGTATGACGGAAGCGGCTGGCGTTCCGGTATGCCTCCCGTCCCTCCTTGCAGCATAACGAGAATCAGTCCGAAGCCGGCAGCCGTGAGCCATAGGTAGAGCCCCATGCGCGCGGGAATGGAACGTCCCTTGTAGTTGGGGGCAACGATCCCGTGCCGGAG
>Ga0310827_100685_pt1 | contig 23069 bp, 27 predicted proteins | sample WT_ome_2_FD_201309 | JGI IMG/M metagenome (GOLD analysis project Ga0310827, IMG submission 201309) | Sorghum-adapted microbial communities enriched on wild type (WT) sorghum from Joint BioEnergy Institute, Emeryville, California, United... ... | reverse complement strand
GATTGCCCGGAGAAAAGCAAATTTAAGCGCCCACCAAAAGAATATCTAGCCGTTTGCGCAAAATGCAGGATCGGTAAAGAGTTACTAAAGTTAGGCCAAAAACTGGGATAAAAAAATCCCCATAAAGGGGAAAGGGTGTTCTCACCACTAGTATACCATATACGAGGGGTGAGGGGGTAATGTGGGTGGATAAACTCATCAGAGAATACGAGGAAACCAAAAAAGAATTGGAAAAATATAGAGAAAGTCTGAACAAAGAAGACTTGTATGAGAATATAGAACGCGGCATTGTAGGTGGAATGGTACGTGACATGAATTACGCCCTGCAATGGATGAAAACCGGTCGGCGCCCAGGTAACCGGCGGGGAATCGAAAAAATGAATGTGTATCACAGAACCGCACTATTGGATCCGGCATTGTTTCCATCATTGGACATTGAACCGGAAGAACGGACGCTAACGGATGAAGAAAAACGCAGGATTGTCGATATACTGTGGACCCTCTCCACGCGGGAAAGACAGTGTTATCTGCTTCATATGTGCTACGGGATGAGTTACACAGAAATTGCTAAGGAGTTAAAAATATCTCGCGGCACAGTACAACGATACGTGGAGAGGGCAAGAGAGAAAGTGAAGAAATCAGCATAATTATATCTTGTATTCCGTCCCGCGTGGGCGGTATTTTTTTGATTTTCTACCCTTTATATGTGGCTTGACCCAGGTTCGTTTGCCGTCGGAGTAAATCCGCCAATGACCACGTACCTTCCATGAATCGACGTGTTGCGTAAATTCTTTTCTTTGCGCTTTTCTAACCTTCCGGCCCTCGTAAACAATACGAGTCAATTTCTTTGGAACAATGGTTGCACTTCTACGGCCTTGGTTCGGTCTGCTTGGCCGGGAAGATTCAATTGGTTCGCTGGAAACGGTCCGGACTTCGACGGTATGTAACACATGATGCATGGCGGCCAGAATAAATTGAATCACGTCGCTTAGCTCGCCTGCGATTTTTGCGATGGCTTTCTGTTCAATCTCTTTCATCATCTGCTGCGGACTCAAACCTGGCTGAACATAATAAAAATATTTCTCAGCTTCGCGCTTGAGATATTTTGAACCGATCGGATTCTTTTTGTCCAAGGATGCGCTTACGTCATCTTCATTAACGCGGATGATCATCTTCCCAACCAAATCCCCGTCTTTGTCGAAGACGGTGAGAAAAGAAAGATCATTCCGCTTATAATTCAAAAAGATAATTCGATACGGCTCATCATTTCGCACGACGACGAAGCAAACATCTTCCATGAACATGCGTTTTTCTGGGCGGAAGAAGGCTTCCAGTGGATCTTTTATCTGTTCTTCGGACAATGTGACGCGTTTGAATTGGTTGTACTCGTCGTAGGTAGCGTAAACTTTGTCGATGTACTCCCAATTCTCGCGCATGTCGTCCCAAAGTTTTTGTTCTTGTTTTTCAACGTCCATCGCAAACCCTCCCGTTTACATTCTAACAAAAAACCGCCTGTTTAGGCGGGTAAATGTTTTGTCCAATATTAGGCTGGCACATTTGATTTCGCCAATTCCAGCACTTTCTTGGCAGGAACTGGCAAATCGTCGTACCAGTCATGGTTCACACACTGGCAAGTCCCTAGGCCAAGCCAAGACGAACCGTGGCAAGCGAGAGTACGATGGTAAAACAAACCTTCGTCATAGAATATTTCCTCAGTGACAATCATTTCACCATCCTGATTTTGTACTTCATCCAGAATCAGGCCAAACTCTTTAACTTCTTTTAGGATTCTCCGATCCTCAAATGAGAAGTCGGAAAGATCCTTGTCTGCGATCATTACGTCTCTAACGAGACGCAGATCATCATATTGATCGCGGGAAATCAGATCGAAGTCAGCCAAAAATTCCTGGATGTCATTGCGCAGTTGGTCTCCTGATACGTTGTACAGATCACTTTCATAAATGATCTCGTGAAGTACCGGAGCTGGTATTGCGCTGTAGTCTGGTATTCCATCGGCCATTTTTTCCAAGACAACCAGATCGAAATAAGCCTGGTTGCTTTCTGCATACAACACCCGAGAATAATCTCCTGCGCGAAAACGATTCAGCCAAACTTGATTTTTCTTTTCCATGGGTACCATTCCTTTCTTACTTGATTTTAAACACATCCGCGATAGCCTCGCGGATGTCCATTTCCCGGTACTTTTCAACAAACCAGAACCTTTCTGCCGCGTCTACAATCGCCATAGCGGTCAAATCATCCAGCGCGGAAAGTTTTTCAATAAGCGCTTTTCCGTCAACGTTCCATTTTTCGTCCAGGCCGTCTAATTCGATAGCATCCTGGACGCCGAACCAGAAGCGTGTGCCGGATAAAACATCGTGCAATGTTCCGTTGAGCGCGTCAACAATCAAGCACGCTTCGTCGATGGTTAGATCGACACGACGCAAAGCGCGGTCGTAGAGAGAATAGAGACGCTCCAAGTCCCGGTTGATTGTTGGTGCACGCTGGCCGCGTTCGGCCAAAGCGTCAAGGATTTCTGGTTGTAAATTTACTGATACGGATTTCGTTGCCAAATAGAATCCCTCCTCAAAGATTTTATTGCGGCTTCCCGCGACCGGGACAAGCCCGGTTTCGGCTGGCAGCCAACCAGCCATCGTCAGGCGGATTATTGCAAAAGTCCGTTCCCATTCCAATCGATGAACAGATATACATATGAACTATGTTTTTCCAGCAAGGGCGATTCGACAAATTCAATGCGCTTGACTTGCGGATGTCCGCTGCTAAAGGTGTCAACGTTGTTGTTCTGGTAGTGCCGGAAAATATCATCAGGCGTTCCGTTGATGCGGGTAATAATTTCGTTGCCGTCCGTTAGGTTGATCTTTATGGTGTTGCTTATCATTCCTCGAACACCATCCGATCAAGGTGTTCGATAAACTGCCTGATGTCTGAATCAAACCATTTTTGGAGTAGTTTTTCTTGGAAAGTTCGAACATGTTCTTGTGTCGCTCCGCGTTCAACCCGTTTTTGGGCTACCCGTAAGATCGATTCTTGGATTTCATGACGTTTGATTTCACGGTCAAACATTTCCTTTGCCTCATAATTTGAATCCGCTGTGTCGATGAGAAAATAACGGTCTTCGGCGTGAATGTAGTAATAAATAGCGAATGTGTTTGCTAATTCGGCCAAGATTACAGATTTTCCGTCAGCTCCATAACCTTCATGCAATACTTTCTTTTCGATGATATTCATGTTTTATCCCTCCAAAATATGTTATAATGGAGGGGCAGAGGGCTTCCAATTCTCTGCCCCGAAGCTCGCCGGTGGTCCAGACCGACGGGCTTCATTTCTTTTCAATTTCAATGTCTGCGTCATTTTCAGAGACTATAGCGTAAAAATTGTAGATCGGTTTTCCGTTTTCATCATCCAGTGTACCCCAGTAGTGGCGATACGGATAATGCCACTCCGTGCGTTCTACGTCGTAAGTATTCCAACCTTCTACGTGGGTGCCAACTTCTACCATCATTTCAGCCCAGGTTCCGTCAATTCCTTCACCGTAGAAACCGGAGTTTTGCACTTGGATGTGAACTGATTGCAACACTCCAAGCAGTTCCCCGTCTTCAATCATGATCGGGTTTCCGTCTCGATGAGTACATTCGCTGATCGGGAATTCGTGCGTTTCGCCGTTTCTGATCGGCTCCGTCCATTCGATGACGCCATCTTCGCGGATGTAGTACCCTCGATCATACACCTGCCCTTCCCGGACAAATACTTGATCGACAAACCATTTTTTCATCTTTACCATCCCTTTCCTTTTGTTTGACTTTATCATAACACGCAAATAATACAATGTCAATACGAACATAATACGAACAAATTGTGAACTTTTATCATATGTCGTGCAAATGTCATACAAAAAAACCTATATAAATTGAAAGCATTAACTCCAGCTTCTCAATCTTGTGGGCAAAATGCGAGAAGGGGGGAAATAGCCGCGAGGACTGCGCGGGGTAGAAGTACAGTCTTTTAATTTTTTTAGTGTGCGCAGGAAATCCCTTCCTTGTGTCGAAATTGGACAAAGGGAGGCGATAAAAAATGTGGGTTAATTTTTGTGATGCCGAAGACGGTGGGAATTGCATCCTACAACAAGAAAGAAATGATATTGCTAACTTGATGGCGATTTTAACCGCAGGCAAAGGAAAAGTAGAGATAAGACGAGACGATGTTTATTTTAGCGGTGAATACTCACATCATAATTTTTTAATACGTGGCAAAGATGATCTAAAGACAGAAGAAATGCTTTTTATATTTTTCAAAAATACAAAAACGAAATATGTTTGATACGTAATCTGGCACGGCACACCCGAAAGGGTGTTTTTTCTTTAAGTATTGTTTGTAGGAAAGGAGTGAAAAGTATGGCCAGGCCCAGCAAGTACGAAAGTCACGTCAAACCCAAACTGAATAAAGTCGAAGCTTGGGCCAGAGACGGCCTGACGGATGAGCAAATCGCGCATAATTTGGGGATCGGCGTTGCTACGCTGTATGAATACAAAAACAAGTATTCAGAGTTCACAGAGGCCCTTAAAAGGGGAAAAGATGACATAGATATAGAAGTCGAAAACGCGCTGCTGAAGCGTGCAATGGGTTACACATATGAGGAAATCACGCGGGAACGCGACAAAGACGGAAACATGGTTGTCACAAAGCGCGTGACAAAGGAAGTTTTGCCGGATGTAACGGCGCAGATATTTTGGTTGAAGAATAGAAGGCCCGCTGTGTGGCGGGATAAGCGGGATATTGAACTTGACGGCGGGCTTGAAATCGTCGTGAAACTGCCGCAGGGTGATACAGATGCCGACGGTGAAGGTTGACCTGACCGAACTGCCGAAACTGACGAATGAAAAATTTTACCCGCTCTACTGGAACCAAGACCGCTATTTGGTGCTTGTCGGGGGCGGTGGTTCGGGGAAATCCGTTTTCGCCGCGCAAAAGATCATTTTGCGGATGCTGAGCGAAAAAGGGCATCGTTTTCTGGTGCTCCGGAAAGTCGCAAAAACGCTGCGGGAATCGGTATATGCAGAGCTAAGCAACGTCATTCATCGCTGGGGATTAGGGCAACTTTTCAAAATACACAAGGGCGATCTTCATATCAAGTGCGCAAACGGAAACGAAATATTGTTCGCCGGGTTGGATGATGTGGAAAAGCTGAAATCCATTTCTGGCGTGACAGGCATATGGATTGAAGAAGCCAGCGAAATCACGCCGGAAGACTTTAGACAGCTTGATATTCGTTTGCGCGGGAAATCAGCCAACTACAAACAAATGATCATCACATTTAACCCGGTCGATATAAACCACTGGCTGAAAAAAGAATTCTTCGATCAACAGAAAGAAAACGCCACAACGATGCACAGCACGTACAAGGACAATAGGTTCCTTGATGACGAACAAAAAAAGGTACTTGAAGGATTCAAAGACACGGACCCATATTTTTACCAGGTCTACGCCTTAGGCGAATGGGGTGTGCTTGGAAAAACCATATTCCCGGCGGAAATCGTATCAAACCGAATTGCATATCTACGTGACAAACAGCCTCTGAAACGGGGCTATTTTTCGTTTGAAGAGACAGAAGGCGGCAAGCCGATAGAGGGTACTATCCGCTTTGTAGAAGACGATAACGGGGCAATTACGCTGTTTGAGGACGTGAAAGAGTGTTACCCATACGTGTTAGGCGGCGATACAGCTGGTGAGGGATCCGATTGGTTTTCGGGACATGTCATCGACAACACGACAGGAAAACAAGTTGCTGTGTTACATCAGCAATATGACGAAATCGACTATGCAAAGCAAATCTATTGTTTGGGTGTCTATTACAACACCGCTCTGATCGGCTTGGAAACCAATTTTTCCACGTATCCCACGCGGAAGCTGGAAGAATGGGGCTACCCGAAGCTTTATGTGCGCGAAGTCCAGGACAGCTACACGCACAAGTTGCGGCAAAGCTTCGGTTTCCAAACGGGGAAAATCACGCGTCCGCTCATCATATCGAATTTGGTTGCGATTGTGAAGGAATCGGTCCACTTGATTAACGATATCAAGACGCTAGAAGAAATGCTTACTTTCGTGAAAAACGAAAACGGCAAGCCGGAAGCTCAAGAGGGAGCGCATGACGATTTGATTATGGGGCTGGCGATCACGTATTTCATCCGGGATCAGCAGAGCATGACCGTGAAAGCTGAACAGAGTTTTGATTTGTCGAAACTGCCGGAAGACTACCAAGAAGACTATTGGAACGCGCCGGCTGAATTAAGGCCGTATTTGCTCAAAAAATGGGGACTGGTGAAAGGGGTTTGATTATGAAAAAACGGTTAGTGAAAAAGTGGATCAACCGATATATCGCGCCGTTGGTGAAAGACTTGCCCTATTATCCTAACGCTGATTATTGGCGGTATGAAAATATCGTTCTAATCAACGGCGAACGAATAAAAGAAGGAGAAGGCTTTCTAACTGAATACAACCCGAAAATAGCGATCCGGAAGCAAATTGAAGGGCTAAAAAGAGTTTTGGAACAATACAAAGGGCAAAAAATTTACGTTCCCCTTAAACCTGAGCCTATTATAAGGTCTAATCAACTTTACCACATGGCGCCGGAAGATTGGCGCAAGCACCCGAAAAACAAGTTTTACGGCGTGGTCATGCGCCTTTTTGTAGAAAGAAGGTGACGCATTGGACCTAACCAAACCTTTCAAAATCATGAGACAGGCGGTGAAAAACGTGGCGGACCAAGTGAAAAAAGCAGAAAAAGACGTAGAGCAGATGGACAAACTGCACCGTTACAAAAAACAACTGGAGCAGGCCAAAGCACAGTACAACCTGGACATCATGGATCAGCGCGAATATCTATACCTTGGTACGCGGGCTGTAGATCCAAATGTAAATCAGAAGCAGTTGCCGTCCAAATACGCAAACAACGTCTACAACATCTGCTTTGAGTTTATCGAAACCAAAGTTGATACAACCATTCCGCAGCCGTCTGTCAGAAGCAAAAGACCAGAATTCACGGAACAAGCCAACATGATTGAGGACAGCATTGCAAGCGATTTGCCCGAACTTGGCATTGAAGAAATCAACGACTATAACGAAAGAATCACCGCCATACAAGGATTTTCGATCATCGAAGTCGCCTGGAATCCGAATTATAAACACCGTCTATATCGCGGGGAAATTGAACTGATTTGCCGTCATCCGAAACAGTTGATTCCGCAACCGGGCGTGTACAAGCTGCAAAAAATGGACTATTTCTTCATCCTCACGTCCGTCACAAAAGAGTATGTGAAGCAGAAATTCGGTATTGACGTGTCAAACGAGGAAGAACAGTACCCGGAGGTTACAAGCCTGTATGACACCATCCACGGCAGAACCAACGAACTAAGCGAAAAAGTCACGCTGATTACGCGCTGGTACCGGGACGAAGACGGGGACATTGGAAAATTTTCATGGGTAAATGATCATGTCGTAGAGGACTTGCCGAAATTCTTCTACAGACGTTTGGAAAGATGTGCGGAATGCGGCGAAGTGCGAGACAAAACGCTTGATTATTGCGCCGTGTGCGGTTCCAAACGTTTCAAAACAACCATCGAAAAAGAAGAAACCTTGCTTGAGCCAGTGAAAATCGGATCCATAGACCCGTTGACGGGAGAGAATGAGATTTTGCCAGCAGGCAAAAAAGTGCCATACTTCTGCCCGACGCGGTATCCGTTCGTGATACGAAAGAACGTGCCGAAAAACTTTGCGTTTGAAGGCCAATCGGACATTGACATCATCCGTGATCAACAAGACAGCATCAAAAAAGTCGTCACGAAGATGGAAGAAAAGCTAGTCAAAGGCGGTTCCATCATCACCGTGCCGGATGATTTGAACGTGGACATCACTGACCAAACTTACCAGATCATCCGCATGAACGCAGCACAGAAAAATATTTTTGACGTGAAAGACCTTTATGCGGATATAACGAAGGATTTGGCTTTCATCGAGCAACAATACGAAGTCGCTCAATCCATGTTAGGCATTACCGACGCTTATCAGGGGAAAGAAGATCCCACAGCAAAAAGCGGCATAGCGAAGCAAATTCAAGTCGCCCAGGCTTCTGGCAGGCTTCAATCTGTTATCGCAAACAAATTCGCCGCGTACAAAGAACTGTTTGAAATCATGTTTGAGTTCAAACTTGCCTTTTATGACGAAGTTCGTCCGTATGTTGCGAAAGATGCGGACGGAAACGACATGTTTCAGGTGTTCGACAAATACAAATTCCTTGTTCGCGACGCAACAGGAGAACTCTATTACAACACCGACTTTATTTTTAGCGCAGACAGCGGACAAGGCTTGCCAAAAGACAAGATTTTCATCTTCAACCAAGCGAAAGAAATGCTGTCCGCCGGTGCGATCGATCTGCCGCAGTTCTGGATGATCATGGAGTCGATCAATTTCCCGCAAGCCAAGCAGATTCGGAAACAGTTAGAGGAACAAAGGCAACAGGCTATGTTACAGCAGCAGACGCAACAGATGCAACAACCAAAACCAACGTTCAACCAGCAATTCAGCCAATTAGACCCGCAAACACAAGACATGTTTAACCAACTCCCGCCGGAAGCTCAGGCGGAAATCATGCGGAGTGTGGGCGGATGAAGGTCAAACTTACCGAAAGGAACCTGGTCACGTTTTTCACGGTTTATGAATGCTGTGGAACGAAGCAATACGTGAGCGAGGAAGGTCTGAAAACATCGGATGAAGTCACTTGTTGCGAGTGTGGACGCCCGATTATGTTTCGTTCGCAAAATGGACTGTGGTATTGCGCCGGTCCGCGAGTATTTTAATAGGAGGAGTCATATGCCGCTCAAAAAAGGGAAATCACAAAAGACGATTAGTCAAAATATCCGAAAATTGAGAAATGAAGGCTATCCGCAAAAACAAGCTGTTGCGATAGCCTTGAACAAAGCTGGAAAATCCAAGAAAAAGTAACACCCAAACGGGTGTTTTTCTATTTTCAGTCCATTGAAAGGTGGTGAGAACATGGCCAATTACAAGCGCACCAACGCATCTTCAGCAATGGTGAAGGCACCGCAACCGCCTGCGGGCAACGTGAAAAAGCCGCAAGCGGCCAAAGGCGGAGATTTGCGGGCAAGAGGAAGCAAATGACACTCGGAAAGACGAGAATTCGTCGGCGGACGTATACGCGAAAAGGAGGATTGTAATGAAACCAAAGTATAGATTTCCCCTGAATCTGCAATTGTTCGCAGAAGAAGGGCAAGAGCAGACTGTTGACGCAGGAACTGGGGAGGTCGCTGCGCCCCAAGAAGAAATTGAAGTGAACAACGAAGTTGAAAATACCGACGGGGAACCCGTAGACGCAAACGCCGCTTCGGAGAGCGGGGCTGAGGTCGTCGATCAGCCGAAACAATCCCCGGAAATGAACCGCGCTTTTGCGGAACTCAGAAGGCAAAAAGAAGCCGCAGAGCGCAAAATGAAAGAAATTGACGATTGGGTCAGACAAACCTACGGCCATATGGGCATCAACACATGGGAAGAGTACCAACAAGCACTGAGGGAAGAACAAAAACGCAGGGAATACGAGGAAAAAGGCATCGACTATGATGAGATGAAGAAAATCGTCAAAGAAGAATTGGAAAATCATCCTACTGTCATCGCCGCAAGGCAAGCAGAAAGGCAGATGATGTTGGAACGGCAGTTTCAAGAGTTCCAACAAGCCTTTCCCGACGCCAATGTGAAGACGTGGGATGATCTCTTTGCTTTGCCAAAATACGAACAAATGCACCAAAAAATCATGCACGGGTACACCATTGCGGATGCCTATTTGGTCACTCACGCGGATGAAATCCGCCAAAAATCTTTGGCCGCCGCCCGACAAGCGGCTTTGAACAGTGTGAACGGAAAATCGCACATTCAAAGCACTGAGGGCAGCGGTGACGTGGATAATTTTCAGATGCCTGCGGAAGTCTTGGCGGAATATCGCAGAATGTTCGCCAAAGAATACCGAACCGGCCAGATGAAAGATGAAGACTTTATCAAACATTACAAAAAATCTTTAGGAAAATAGGAGGTTTGAAGAATGGCATTTTTACCTGTGAAAAGTTTGGACGGGGCCAGTGACCCGTTTGAATATCTCTATATGACGGATTCCGAAGCCGTGACGTTGGGCGAAACGCTGAAAATGGTCAACGGTCGCCTGACTTTGGCTTCGGGAACCGACGATCCGGAATTTATTGCAATGGCATCAGCCGCAGCCGGGACCAACGTCAGGATTCCGGTTGTGCGGCTTGACGATGAAAGAGAATGGGAAGTGCCCTGCACCGGGCAGATCGCAAACACTGGTGTAGGTACAAAAGTCACGATTCACACCGACGGACTCCAGGTCACCACGACAACGACCAACGGAGTCTTTTTAATTTCCCAAACCGACGGGGCCAATCCTTCAACCGTCAGAGGATATTTCAAACGATAAGGAGTTGAGAGCATGGCAGGAATAGTGTTTAACAAAGCATCGGGATTAAACGACAGCGTATTCGGCAAGTCTCAAGAACCGATTAAACTGTTCATCGAACAGCAAATTGAAGCGTTCCAACAATATTCGATCATTGACAACGTGTTCTACAAAGACGAAACCAATAATTTCGCAGAAAAATACAGCTATGAAACGTCCTTGGGAGACTTTGAAGCTGTGGGCGAAGGCGGAGCGTATCCCCGGAACTCGTTCCAGGAAGGATACAGCAAAGTTATTGAACCGGAAGAGTGGAAAAACTCGTTTGAAGTCACTTTGACGATGATCGAAGACGCCAAAATGGGGAAAGTGAAGCAGAGAGCCGGGCAATTTACGCTCTCGTATAACCGCGGACGGGAAAAACTCGCTGCCGCGATCTTAAACAACGGCTCTTCTACAACGATGACATTTGGCAAAAACAACCGTGTGTTCGACATTTCGGCTGCAGACGGAAAACCTCTTTTTGCAACAGACCATCCGTCCAAAACCGGAAATACCGGAGTGCAGTCGAACTACTTCGGCAATGAATTTTCTTATGACGCACTGTGCCGCGTGGAAGAAGCCATGCAGAAATTCACGGACGATGATGGGAATATCTTGAACATCATGCCGGATACCATCATTATTCCGTCGAACGCACGGATCAAGAAACTAGTCTTTGACGCTATCGGGGCCGAAGACGGTGCGCCGGGAACTGCAAACCATTCGTTTAACATCCAATATGGCCGCTGGAACGTCATCATGAGCCCGTATCTGCAAAACACTCCTGGAATCACTCCCGGAACGGACACATGGTATCTGATGGACTCCAAATTTAACGAATATTACGCCGGGTTGGTGTGGCTGGAACGGGTTCCGCTCACGGTGAAGTCTTACATCGACGAAAACACCGACAACAACGTGTTTAAAGGCCGTGCCCGTTACGGAGCCGCACCCAACAACTGGCGAGCCATTTGTAAAGTCGATCCTGGTTTAGGCACTGTGTTGTCCATCTAAGGAGGGATAACATGGGACAAACCAATTTTGATGCCATCGGATTAGGCCGGGACAGTCAGGCTGAAACTTTATTTGCAAAAGTTTTAAACGCAACCGCAACCGTTGATCCTGCTTCTGTGGGGGCAGGAGCTTCTATCACTTTTACCATCACCGTAGAAGGTGCAGTATTGGGGGACTACTGTTTGGTAGCTCCCCCGTATGATTTGCAAGGATTAGTAATGTCCGCCAGCGTGACTGCAGCTGATACCGTAACCGTAGTCTTGTACAATCCCACAGCCGGGGCAATCGACTTGGCGAGCGGAGATTGGAAAGTCAAAGTATTATCTTAACGCAAAAAGGGAGTCTTAACGGCTCCCTTTCTCTACATAAGGAGGGAACCTATGTTTACGGAGAATCAAATTAAGGGAAGTTTAAACACACCTGACAGAAAGTTGCTTTACGACATCCGAGAGTTATTGATCGAACAAAATCAGTTACTTAGAAAATTAACGAGCGAAAACAATCAGGAAACTGTTGACATAAAACGAAAACGCCGCAAGAAGGAGGAAATGCAATGAGAGTCGTTCAGGAGTCTTTCAGAGGGGCCTTCAACGTCACACCCAGCGATACAGGGACGATAAGAGAAACCAAAGCTTTATACATCGGCACGTCCGGGGATTTGAAGGTAGATATGGCTGACGGTTCCACTGTAACGTTTTCTTCGATCGGAGTGGGTTTCCATGAACTGTCCGTCAAAAGAGTCTATGCCACCGGAACCACGGCTACAAACATTGTGGCGCTGTATTAGGTGATCGTATGTATACGGTACAAGAGATTATCGATCGGGCAAAGTTGAAAGTCCCCAACAACGAAGACGTGACAGTGCAAATTAAGATTATCGACAACATTCAAAAGAGACTTTACAGGAAATATAAGATTCCCACGGCGTTCAACTATGAGATTTTAGAAGGGCAGTCTTTTATTGACGTGGGTATTATTCCGTCAAAAATCTTTGACGTATTGGTGGATGGAGAGTCTTATCCAAACAAAAAACTGATCGGAACCACGACAGACGCCAGCCGGTATCATTTCTTTTTTGATACTCTGCTAGGCATTTATCCGGCAGCCAAAGCGGATGGAACGTTAACCGTTTACGCGTATGAATCCCCTGAATCCCTTACCAGTGTTGGCCAAACGCCTTCTTTAGACGGGGATTATCACGACATTTTTGTTTATGGACTTGCCAAACATTTAGCTGAAACGGTTCAAAAATTCGATTTGGCTGCGCAGTTCAGAATGGATTATGAGCAGTTGGAAGAAGAACTCGCTTTAGTCTATCCTTTCACGCCGGAAGTCAAAACCATCATGTCCGAATCGGGGTGGTAATGTGGTCACAAAAGTAACGGAGCAAATATATCAACAAATCAGTGAACTAGGGAACAAAAAAATATGGTCAGGGATTATTTATAACGTCAAAGAATTCGGCGCAAAAGGCGACTACGATCCTTCAACCGGAACAGGAACCGACGATACAGCAGCAATAGCAAACGCAATTAATTCAGCTAATGGTCGGCCTATCGCCTTTCCGCCGGGTGTTTATGCGGCGACTCAAATTGCATTTCCTGATAATGTGCATGTTATTTTTTTTAATGCGAAATTTTTTAGAATCGAGGGAACAGGTCCGTTTATTACAACCGGCCAAAATTCAATTCTGTTTGGAAATGTAGAGATCGACGGAAATAAAACAAACATTCCCGGAGCCAAAGGGGATATAGGCATCATATTGCAAACCGGAACCAAATGTTTTGCTCGCGTCAATTCGCATGACAATCACGGTCACGGCATCGTTTTGGAATCAAACACGGACATTTATTCTCCAGTCGCTCATGGCAATGGCATGACATACGACCCTAATGGAATGGGGGAAGGGGATGGAATTTATACTGTTAACAGTGAAAATGTGAATATCATCAATCCCTATGCATACAACAATTCTCGCATGGGTATTACTGTCACCACTTCTCCGACAAATCCTGACGCATGTAAAAAAGTGAAAATCATCAATCCTCATGTGCCTGATGATAATGCTTATTTTGGAGTTGATGTCGAATATGCATCAGAATGTATTGTTCAAAACCTCACCGGATGGTGCAAAATGGCATCTTCCAATTCCAAAGATTGCATTTACGAAAATTTACAAGTGAAAATGTTCTATGGAAATAACACGGAACGAATTACCGTTAAAAAAGTAAAATGTAAGCCTTTAGGAGATGTATTTAATGTCTTTTTCCTAAGCGGATTGGATCCTGTCGTTGAAGACCTATATGTGTTCAATACAGCAACTACTTATACATCAAATACTGTAGAAATTAGAGATACTGTAAATTTAAGAGCCATTGTAAAAAATGTCGTGATCGAGAAAGGACATAACGGTTTCACAGGCGCAGGGATTTTTGAATTACGGAATGTCACGGTGAAATCTGCAAATAACAGGTCATACCTGATCGACGGACGGAATGTTCGGGGTGGGAGAATGCTTGAAATCATCAATGGGTTTTTGAGGGCTTCAAACAACGTTAAGCCAAACACCGGACAAGGTTATACCGGGACGTATAAAGTCGGGGATATTGTTTGGAATGATGCGCCTACGGAATTAGGAAACGCCGGAAGTAAGTATGTAGTTCAAGGTTGGCTTTGTACAGTCGCAGGAGACCCGGCAACATGGTTAGAGATGAGGACATTGACAGGGAATTAGAAAGAAGGTGATCATTTGCCACTGAAAGTCTTAAACACCTTCAAAGGCGTGAACAAACTGGATTCCTTCTCCATAGGAACCATGTACGCCGCAGAATTAAAGAATCTTTCCGGAGAAAATTTCCCGGCGGTGAAAACCCGTCCGGGATTTTTAAATTTAGGCGGGGGAATTGGGGGAAAGGTTTTAGGGATTGGCGTATGGAAGGAAACCGAGATTCACGCGGTATTCAGTGACGGAACATGGCGAAAATGGAACGGGAGTTCATGGACAACCTTAGCAAGCGGGCTAAATACTTCTGCGCCGTGGACGTTTACCAATTTCAAAGGCGCTTTATCGGACATCAATCTGTTCGGCACCAACGGCGTTGATCAAATGCGACGATATGACGGCGTTTCTGTGGTTACGGTTCCCGATGCTCCAGCTGGTGCAAAATACGTCACGCAGTTTGCGGATCGGCTTTGGTGCGCGGTGGGGAATGAACTAAAAGCCTCCGCTTACCGCGACGGAACAGACTGGACAACCGTTTCCGTTCCCGAACAAGATACGGACTCATGGTATGCGATCATTGAAACACCGGACGGAGAGGAAATCAACGGTATCCATGGAGGGTTATCCAAACTCGTCATCACGAAACCCAGTTCCATGCATGAATTGTTCGGCTATGCGCCTTCGGATTATGAAATCCGCCCGGTGACGTTTGATATTGGTTCTTTGAATGATCAAAGCATGGTCACGTTAAACGGAATTCTGTATATGATCGACTCCACGGGGATTTACCGTTATTCCGGAGGAACGCTGCCGGATAAATATTTCTCCAAACGAGTTCAATATTATATCGACACCATGAACAAATCCGCCGCGAATCAGTCTTGTATCGGTACGGATGGATTAAGAATCTATATTTCCATTCCAAGCGCGGGAGCATCCGCGCCGGATACAGTACTAGTCTATGACCCGGAACACAACGAAAATGAAGGCGGCACATGGTATGTCTGGAAGGATATGTATCCCTTACACTTTGCTTTGGTGCAAGGGAGTTTATATTTTGGTGACAATACGGGTAAAGTCCAACAAATCACCGGAACCGATGATAACGGCACTCCAATTTCATGGGAATGGATCTCAGGTCCGATGACGGCGCCTTCTTTGGCGCAAATTATCCGTTGGTTAACCGCGTGGATCACTGTGAATTTGCCCTCAGGATCGACGTTTAATTTGTATTTGAGCAGTCAGTCGCAAGGGGACAGCGATTGGACGCTTGTACATTCTCTCAGTTCGTCAAGCGACGTATCCAGCACACCGATCTATTTACAGTCTAACGCAAAAGTCGATTTTGAACGGTATATTCGGTTTAAATTAGCTGGAACCGGACCAATGACGCTATATGAATTGACTTGGGACGAACAATATAATCCGTTAAGATAGGAGGAAACCTATGAGCATATGGAGCGCACCGAGAATCCCTGCGCCGCCGCCGTCCAATGACCCGGCGATTTTAAGGCAATACACTCATGATTTAGCCAACATCATGGCAAAAGTCTTAAATGAATTGGACTGGCTGATTAACGGAAAACTGGATTCCAAAAATACAAGGGAAATCGGGGGGTATCTGGTCAGTCTCACATCGTTGGAATCCGCAAACGGCGTGGTGGGATTATCTTCCCTAATTACCGGTGGAGATGATCTACGCATATGGGCCGGGAATGCAAACCGTGAATTGGCTGCGTTCAGGGTGTATGAGAGTGGGTATATTGTGGCAACGAGATTTTTACTTCAGTCTGAAAATTCATCTGCAAGAATTGAATTGTCAAGCTCAGGAAGTTTGTTAAGAGCAGGGAACGATACAGATCAAATTGTTATTTCGGCAGACTACGACGGAAATCCTGCCCTTTTGTTTGTTGAAAACGAAAGAGGGGCTATTGCTCTCACTTCGTTAGGCGATTTCTACTTGTTAACAACGCCCGGCGTAAATATAAATATCTGGCCTGATAATAATTTGAATTTACTTCCAAACGGAAATATCAGGATCAAAAATTGGGGTAAACTTTATAATATCGACAATGGAGAAACCTTACAACAAGCCTTGGATAATAAAGCTGACGAACCGCCTGCAATATTTACAGACACAATAGACTTATCAACTGCGAACGAAATCGTTGTCTGGCGCGGGTTTATCGTAGATGTTCACTAAAATGTGAAAATATGGTATTCTTGAAGAAAAAACGAAAGGAAAGAATGCCATGAAAAAAATAATTCTAGCACTTATGCTAGGTTTAATAATTGGTTCGGTCAGCATCGTTGCTGCTCAAAGCGAAACGATTGAAGCTACCATTTCAAAATTTAACATCATAGTGAATGGAGAATATAAGCAACTTCAATCCGATCCGCTGGTTTATCAAGGAACAACCTATATCCCGCTTAGGGAAATAGGAAATTTGCTTGGTTACGATGTAACGTACAAAGCGGATACACGCACGATTGAATTAAATCAATCAGAGCCAAACATTCCGGAAGAAATTGAAACAGTGCAGACAGAACCGCAACCAAAAGATGAACAAAAAGAAGTTGGTGAAGGGCCTATGGAAGAAAAACTTCCCTCTTTAGAAAGCGTTAACGAAGAAATTAATGTTGTTAAAATGCGTATCCAATTAGTTGATTACTTAATTAAAAACGCTAATTCTACTCAACAACAATTCATTGATACTTGGAATGAAGAAAAAGCCGAACTTGAAAATCAATTGGAAGAATTGGAGCAGCTTAAACAACAACTTGAGTCCCAACAATAACATGACAAATCCAACGTTTCATGGTATCATAAAAGTAAATCAAGCGTAAACTAAAACAGAGAGGTACGGCCAATACCTCTCCTGTACAACTCTTGGGCGGGTAACCTCCTAAGATTTGTCCTTGCGAAGTAACCCACACGGCCTGACTAGCGGTGGGTTACTTTCGTTTTTCGATGTAAGTTAACAGCGCCAGAATGAATATTCCGAACGCTATTAATTCGCCGAACGAAATGTCCATAGGCATCCCCTCCTTTCTGGAGGTTCGCCTTACCCACCACAAGCGGTTGTACAACCATATTATACCATATACACCCTTCGGGGTGTTTTTATTTTGCCTTAAAAGGAGGTCCGTCATGGAACTGTCTGAAAAAGAAAAAGAGCAGTTGAGGAAAAACAGACTGAAAGAATACCTTGTTAAAATCTATTCTCTGGAAATGGACTTAGTTGCCTGTGAAGCTGCAGGAGACACACAAGGGGCAGAGATAGCCAAAACGAATCTGGAAGGTCTCAGAAAAGCCTACAAAGCCATAGAAGAAATGGGGTGATCGTATGGCAATGACGCCTGAACAAATTGAACGAGAGTTGCAGAGAAAGGCCCGGGCAGGGATTAAACCTACCGACCCAAAGAATATGCAGCGATACAATGAAATTTTGGCCAGTTTAAGGCCGCAAAACCAGCCTAATCAACCAAATTTCACTGCAAGACTTGTTTCCGTAAATCGGCCTGCTTCTCAACCAACGACAAGCCAAACAACAACTTCCACACTGCCGAAAATGAGAACAGATAAAGGTTCCTACGCAGGTAGTGAAATGGACCAGTTTTTGCGTCAAGGGCAGTTCGATCTACTAAATCAGTACAGAACGAATATTACACAACCGATTCAACCGTTTACCTATAACGTGGAAGAACTCACTCAAGACCCGCGTTATCAGGCCCGATTAAGAGAACTCGAGCAATCCGCAGAAAGAAACACCAACCAGGCTTTAGTGAATTTGGGAAGGCGAGGCATAGGAAATTCGCAATCCGCCGTAACCGCCGCATTAGCGCAACAACAGAACGTCACGAATATCGCCAATACGCAGTTGTTGCCGGAATTGATTAATCAGAAGTATCAGGAATATTTAGATCAACGCGCAGCGCAAGAACGGCAAAATCAAGCCATTTTGGGTCTCGCCGGAACGTTGGGCGATATGAATCGTCAAAACTGGCAGGATGCTTTTGCATACCGTCAATTCCAAGAAGGAGTCAGACAAGCAGATCGTCAGTTCGGCTTGCAAGAACAAGCACAAAGAGCAAGGTTAACAGGAACTATTGTTGACGAAAACGGAAACGTAGTACCCACGACAGCGGAGCAACAGAGACTGTTAGACAATGCCTGGACTACAATTGAAAAGATTGGCTATGTGCCTGAAGATTTAGCTGCAATTGTTGGTGTTCCAGCCGGTACTCCGACATTGCAAGCGAAAACAATGGCAGATGAACTAAGATTGCGTCAGAGTCAGATCGGGCTAGAATATTCGAGGGAAGGCAGATTGGCACGACAAGCTGCATTAGATAATCTATATCGTCAATGGGAAATGACAGGTGTCGCACCTGCGGGGATACCTGGAGTAGCGCCGGGAACTCCTTTATTTGATCCAGTAGCTGCAAGACAAGGTGAACCTGAACCTACCGCCAATGACCTAATCGCCGCCTATATTTCGCAATTGGAACAATTGACTCCTGAAGAGATTCAAAGAGTTTTCCGTGAAGAACGAGAAAATATTATAAAAGATATTGGACCAAGCGGTTATCGTTTTCTTGCAGACCTATATTTAAACAACCAAAACTATCTTGATGAACTGCTTCAAGATCGAAGGTGAAAATTATGCCTATTGACTGGTCAAAGTACGGGTTAGAACCTATCGAAGAACAACGCCGCAAAGAAAACATCACAAGCGTGGATTGGAGTAAATATCAAACATTAAGAACATTTTCGGCTAGCGATGTGTTAAGAAGTTTTGAAACGCCTGAACCTGAACCAAGGCCGAGACCCTTGATTCCAGGCGCAACCAGTTTAGGCGCACCGCCGAGCCAAAGAATCACGGTAGAGGATGTAAGAACCGGACGCGCACAAGTGCCTGAGTCCGTGCGCAGGCAAGTGGAAGAATATCGCCCGTATGAAGGCACGCCACGTTCTTTGGCAGATCGAATCGTAGGGGCTACTTCCGATGCGACCATTCAAGCAATTAACGCGGCATATTTGGAACTTCCGAATGCTCTATTACCAGGCGGAAGACAGGCCCAACAAGAAACCCAATCTGCGGCAGGAAAGGTCGGGAGGTTTATCGGCGAAGCTGTACCGATTGCCGGGGCTTATCGGCTAACAAGGGGTTTAACGACGCCTTTAACCCGAAACGCGCCGAGAGTCGTTCAAACTGCCGCGAGAGGTGCGGCCGCAGGAGCAACCTATTCCGGCGCAAAAGAGCTGGCTGACGTTGCTTTGGATACAAGGGGCGACGAAGATCAAACATTAGCTGAACGTGCGGGAAATGTTGCCTTGGAGACCGCGTTATTTGCTGGCGGGGATGCAGTGGTAAGTGCTTCTGCTCCGTGGGTAAGACGCGGTTTAGAGAGACTTCTGAACCGAAAACAGACCCAATCTCAACAAGAAGTCTTGGCATTGCCAGCGCCGAGACAGCGAGGTAATGTCAACACAGCGCAAACGCCGGAAGTGATAAATGTTCCTGAAACCGGACCAAGAGCATTGCCTGAACCTTCTTTTCAGCCAACACGCGCGAGAACCGGCCCGAATCCTTACCGGGTGAAGTTTGAACGATTAATTGCAGAAGCGAATCGACAGCAGTTCCCGCCGGGCAGAGAATTAGAAGCGTTGGAGGACTTGTGGTCACGGATGGCCGAACCGACAGACCCGAGCTTGGACCGTCTGATTGATTTGGCTTATCCTTCCCGCAGGATTTCGCCCAGGGCTTTACAGAGAGGCAGAATGGCGCAAATTGCTGGGCTTGGGCCAAATGTAAGAAGAATGCCTGAACCGCAAGTCACGGGAACCGTGGCTATGCCAGAAACGCGCGTTGTAGTGAGGAGGGCAGAAACAACAAGAGAAACACCAACAGTTGCGCAACCTGCAAGGGAAACGCCATTGGCAGTCACGGCGCAAACGGTTGAATCCGCACAGCCGACACGGCAAAACTGGTTTACTCGTCTATTCGGGAATTTCGGCGTTGGAATTTCGCCATTTGGCAGTACTCGTAGGGTGAGGAAAGGCTTGCTGGATACATCGGAACAGATTGTTGGCAGTCCGCTCAGAAAAGATATTCAAGGTCTTAAACAAAACGCACAGGCTACAGCGAGAGCGGTTTATCAAAACTTTGTCGATTATCTTTCTCCTTTAAAACGGATCAGCCGGGAAATATACGATAAGGCCATTGACGCAGCAAGAGCAAACAATATCGCTAACGTCATAGTTAGGGATAAGTTCGTGAATCCACAAGGGCAAGTCGTAGGCGAAGGACTCCAGAACATCTTTAGAAAAGTGGGCCGTGGTGAATCAAAAGCATTTACGGATTATCTCGTACTCCGTCACGCGCTAACCAGAATGCAGCGCGGGGAAAGGGTTTACGACCCAAGCTTGAACATGACGCCAGAGAAGGTTCAACAACGGATTCAAATGTATGAACAGCGTTATCCGAATTTCGTCAATATCGCCAGGGAATGGGACCAATATAACGATAATCTTTTAAGAGTTTACGGCGTGGAGGAAGGCCTAATCTCCCCGGAATTGTACCGGTTGTTACGTGAACGAAATCCGAACTATGCACCAATGAGAAGACAGTTCTCTACGTCTGAAAAATTTGCGAGTCCTACGAGCCTAAGAGTGAGAGCAACATTCAGTGGACAGAAAGCGCCGATCAAAGAAGTCAGCCCGACCGGTTCCATAAGAAGGATCGTTGACCCGAGAAGATCAACTATCGAAGCAACGGGTGCGTGGGTGAATGCAGCTTTGCGGAATCGCGTAATGCAAGGGATTGTCAATCATATTCTGAGAGACCCGGAAGGCATGAAAGACATTGCGGAAATCGTTCAACCGAAAAAAGGGCAACCCAACTTACGACAGATTCTTTTGGAAGAAGGGCCGGAAGATTTCTTGGAAATGCTGGATGAAGATTTTAACAAACTCTTTAAACGCACGCGCTTGGACGATGACAACATCGTAAGAGCGATGGTCAGGGGCGAACCGGTTTACATCCGAGTAAAAGACCCGGAAGCTGTCAAAGCGCTTGTTGGCATGGGTGCGGAGCAATCCAATCTGATATTGGATATGGCCGGATTTTTGTCGGATTTGACCAAAAGAGGGGCAACTGGAGCACTCGCACCCATGTTTGCGATCAAAGGCATAGGGATGGATACCGTTCAAGCCTTAATTCAATCCAAAGCGCCGGTACAGCATCTTTGGGATTTGGTCTATGCAACATTTAGCACCATTGCAGACCGTTTGCCGGCCAACACACCAGGAACGCAAAGACTTCGCCAGTTGGCCCAAGATTTCCGCAGAGTTGGGGGAGAATATTCCGCGGCATTGCGCGGGGATCGTCGTTTAAGACGCGGTATAAGCGAGATGAACCGCTATCCGATTCTTTCCCCGCAAAACATCGCCCGAACAGCAGGAAGAGCGTTAACCCTTCCGTTCCGCGCGATGGAAGGACTGGCGGATATATCGGAAAATCTCAACCGTATGGCCGCTTTTCGCGGAGCCATGAGAAGACAAGGCGGGGATCGGAGTCCTGAAGCCATTAGACAAGCATTAATGGAAGCAAGAGAAATCACCGCCAACTGGAGCCGAAGAGGTTCCCAGGCCAACATGATTGAAAAATTCATCCCTTACCAAAACGCAGCGATTCAAGGATTGTACCGGTTTGCCAAAGCGTTTAAAAACAATCCTATCAAAACCACTGCGATGGTTGGCGGGGCTGTCATGGTTCCGAAATTCCTTGAATACATGATGTTTCATGACGATCCGGATTATCAAAAACTACCTGCAAGGGAAAGATACCGGAATTTGTTTATCGCCAAGAACGAAGACGGAACCTTTGTAAAGATTCCTATGTCACCTGAATACAACGCTTTTGGAGCGTTTATGCAGGATATTCTGGCTTTCTATAAAGACGAAGACCCTGACGCTTTTAAGGGCGTCGCTGATGCTGTGGCCAATGCTTTCTTGCCGCCACTTTTATCCGGTGCTGCACAAGGAATTACACAAAGCGGCGGGGTAGAACAAAGTCTTGCAGGATTGGCGAATGCGAGTGTCCTTGCTCCCTATGCGGCGATCATGACGAACCAATCCTTTACGGGCGCGCCGATTGTGCCGCAAAGACTTCAAAACATGTCGCCGCGGTATCAATACGATGAAAGAACCAGCGCCATTGCCATACAAATCGGGAATATTTTAAACATGTCCCCGATGAAAGTGGATTATTTGTTAAGAGCTTATGGGGGTGATCCGGCAAGGTTATTGTTGCCTTTGACTTCTGAGGTAGGAGCTGGAAGACCGAGAGAAACCATTTTAAGAAACTTCATCGCGGACCCGGTGTTTACAAACACATTAGCGGACGACTTCTACACCGCCAAAGAAAACTTAACCCGAGCTTACAACGACAACAAAAACGCCGGAGTGCCATTGCCTGAATGGTTCGATCCGGTTTTGTACAAATTAGTCACTTCACAAGCTAAAGGCGCACCGTCAAAGGTTCTTTCTGATCTTGGAAAACTTCAGCGTCAAATCAGTGCGGATAAATCACTGTCTGCAACAGAACGAGCAGAGTTACAGCGTGATATTCGCGCCAGGATGAACGAAATTTATCTGGACATCAATACACTGATGGAACAAGCCGGAGTGCCAATGTCGGGAAGATGATTCAGGGGAAGGCAAGTAGGCCAAATCCTTCCCCTTTTACTCTCTGCCACGTAGGGAAAGCAGAGAGTATTTTTATTCTAGCAAAA
>Ga0310827_100680_pt1 | contig 23213 bp, 21 predicted proteins | sample WT_ome_2_FD_201309 | JGI IMG/M metagenome (GOLD analysis project Ga0310827, IMG submission 201309) | Sorghum-adapted microbial communities enriched on wild type (WT) sorghum from Joint BioEnergy Institute, Emeryville, California, United... ... | reverse complement strand
GGTCACTAGGGCACCATCCTTATTGCGGATGCCTGATGGGTGTTCGTTGAAGGGACTCGGCGGGGGCCGAGGTGACGGCCAGGTGCGGTCGCTCGTAGAGGGCCAGCATGACACCGCCGCCCTCGGCCCTCCCGGAGTCGCAGACCGGCATCAGGAAGACGCGCCGCAGAGCGCCAGTTAGTGACCGTCCGGTGGTCGACCCCCTCGCCGCGTCGTCGCTGCCACCTTGAGGAGATTCGTTGTCCGAGGAAACCGCAGAAATCATCTACGTCGGGTTGGACTGGGCTGCCGCCACTCATGCCGTGTGCGTGCTGTCCGCAGTGGGAAAGATACTGGCGCAGTTCATGATTGACCATACTGCCGATGGCATCGCCACACTGATTCGCAAACTGTCCAAGTTCGGCGATCCCGCCGATGTGCACATCGGGATCGAACGACCCAATGGGCGGCTGGTCGACCTGCTGCTCGAAGCCGGCCACCCGGTCATCCCGGTATCCCCGAACGCCATCAAAACGTGGCGGGACGGCGAAGTCATCTCCGGCGCCAAGTCTGATGCCGGTGACGCCCTGGTGATCGCCGAATACCTGCGCTTGCGCCACCATCGACTGCGCCCCGCAGCCCCGTACAGTTCGTCGACCAAGGCGCTGCGCACGGTGGTCCGCACCCGCGACGACGTTGTCGCCATGCGGGTGGCGGCCACCAACCAACTCAGCGCCCTGCTCGATGATCACTGGCCTGGCGCCAAAGCGATCTTCGCCGACGTCGAATCTCCAATCAGCCTGGCGTTCCTGCGTCGCTATCCCACCGCGGCCAGCGCCGCTCGACTCGGAGAGAAACGCTTGGCTGCGTTCCTTGTCAAGCATTCCTATTCCGGTCGACGACCAGTCAAAGAACTGTTGACCCGGCTGCGCAGCGCACCCGCAGGCACCACCGATCCCGTCCTGACTATCGCCGTCCGCGACGTCGTGCTGGCCCTCGTCAGCGTCATCGAGGCGCTCAACAGCGCAGGCAAGGCCCTCGACCGATCCGTCATCGCCCGCCTCGGGGAGCACCCGGACGCCGAGGTCTTCACGTCGCTGCCAAGGTCGGGTCAGATCAACGCCGCCCAGGTGCTCGCCGAGTGGGGCGACTCCCGTGCAGCCTACGACGGTCCCGACGCCGTGGCCGCCCTGGCCGGGGTCACTCCCGTCACCAAATCTTCCGGCAAACAACACGCCGTGCACTTCCGCTGGGCATGCAACAAACGCTTCCGCCGAGCACTGACCACCTTCGCTGACAACAGCCGACACCAAAGCACTTGGGCAGCCGACATCTACAACCGAGCCCGCGCGCGCGGACACGACCACCCCCACGCCGTGCGAATCCTCGCCCGCGCCTGGATTCGCGTCATCTACCGCTGCTGGCACGACCAAAGCCCCTACGACCCCGCCCGGCACGGTGCCGTACAAAAACTGCACACCGCAGCATGAAAACTGCGTAGGGGTTGACTCAGGAAGTGTCATGCGTGCTCCAGCAGCGTGGTCTCGAGCCATCCGCGGGGGTCCGCCCCGGCCGGCGCCAGTTCGCTCAGCTCCCCCGAGATGCCGATGCGTCCGTCCACCAGAACCGCGATGTGGTCGGCGGTCAACGCCACCTCGCCGAGCAGATGGGTGGCGACCACGACGGTGCGCCCCTGGTCGGCCAGCCGACGCAGCAGGGCGCGGAACCACACGATGCCCGGCACATCGAGTCCGTTGAGCGGTTCATCGAACAGCAGCGCCCGCGGTTCGGCCAACAGGGCGCCGGCGATCGCCACGCGTTGCCGCATCCCCAGTGAGAGCCGGTCGATGCGGTCGCGGCGCCGTTCGGTGAGCCCGGTGTCGGCCAGCACGGCGTCGACGCGGCCGGTGTCGACACCGTTCAGGGCCGCCAGCCAACGCAGGTGCCGGGCCACGGTGTGGCGGGGATCCATCGCGTCGGGCCCGAGGTGGAATCCCACCAGCCGCGGGTCGCCGCCGGATGGACGAGCGTGGATCCGGATGGTGCCGGCGTCGGGCCGGTCCAGTCCGGCGATCAGCCGCAACAGCGTCGTCTTCCCGGCTCCGTTGAGGCCGAGCAGCGCGGTCACCGCACCCGACGGGAATTCCGCGCTGACGTCGTCGACTGCCCGGCGGCCGCGGAAAGCCTTTGTCAGACCGATGATTTCGATCACAATGCGATCATTCAAAGTTGCAGGGTATCGGCAGGCCCATGGTCTCGATGCCGTTGCACAACGACTTGTTGGCCAGCTTCCACCGGCCGTCGATGCGGCGCCATTCGGCTTCGACCCGCACCGTCGGGGCCCCCTGCCGGCTGGCGTTGATGACGGCGGTGTGGCGATCGCCGTCGTGGGTCTCGGGGCCGGTCACCCGGCTGGATCCCCGGGGCGGCCGGAAGAAGCCGATGCGGTAGACCATCTTCGGCACGATCACCGCACGGTCACCGCCCTCCAGCTGCGCCGCCTTCACCCAGTCCGGCGCCGCGGTGCCGACCAGCAGCCGGATCTGGGCGTCGAGTTCCTCGAGCGTCGGCACCTCGGAGGTGATCGCGAAGTCCTCGACCGACCCGGTCGGTTGGCCCGGTTGGGCGGACGCCGTTGGAGCGAACCCCAGCGACGCGGTCGTGACGGCCGCGACCAGCGCCGCGATCACGGAGAAACGCCTTGCCATCGCGCACACTCCCTTTTGGAGGAAACTTTTGCGCTTAATGTAGCCAGCGTCAGTTAATTAGGCAAGGCTTACCTAGTGGTGTTCTGGCCCACACCGCACCCGCTGTCCGGCCGCCCTCGCGAGGCCGGACACCCGCCGCGCCAGAGCCATGCGGGCGCGACTGACCGACCGTCCGCGGCGCGAGCAGCCGAGCCCACCCGAAGAGAAGCGCCGGCCAGGGACAGATCCCTGGCCGGCGAGTCAGCGAAAGCGTCCCTACAGCATGCAGGACACGCAACCCTCGACTTCGGTGCCCTCCAGCGCCATCTGGCGCAGCCGGATGTAGTAGAGCGTCTTGATGCCCTTGCGCCAGGCGTAGATCTGCGCCTTGTTCACATCGCGGGTGGTGGCGGTGTCCTTGAAGAACAACGTCAGGCTCAGCCCCTGGTCCACGTGTTGGGTGGCCGCGGCATAGGTGTCGATGATCTTCTCGTAGCCGATCTCGTACGCGTCCTGGAAGTACTCCAGGTTGTCGTTGGTCATGTACGGCGCCGGATAGTAGACCCGGCCGATCTTGCCTTCCTTGCGGATCTCGATCTTCGACGCGATCGGGTGGATCGAGCTCGTCGAGTGGTTGATGTAGGAGATCGACCCGGTCGGCGGAACCGCCTGCAGGTACGCGTTGTAGATGCCGTGCTTCTGCACCGACTCCTTCAGCCGCCGCCAATCCTCCTGGGTGGGAATGTGAATGTTGGCCTTGGCGAACAACTCACGGACCTTGTCGGTCTTGGGCTCCCACACCTGGTCGGTGTACTTGTCGAAGAACTCACCGGTGGCGTACTTCGACTTCTCGAAGCCCACGAAGTGCTTCCCCCGCTCGATGGCGATCCTGTTCGACGCCCGGACCGCGTGGTAGCACACCGTGTAGAAGTACATGTTGGTGAAGTCGATCGCCTCTTCGGACCCGTAGAAGATCCGCTCCCGGCCCAGGTAGCCGTGCAGGTTCATCTGCCCGAGGCCGATCGAGTGCGACTCGTCGTTGCCCCGCACGATCGACGGCACCGAGTCGATCCGGGTCTGGTCGCTGACGGCGGTCAACGCCCGGATGGCCACCTCGACGGTCTGGCCGAAGTCCGGCGAGTCCATCGCCTTGGCGATGTTGAGCGACCCCAGGTTGCAGGAGATGTCCTTGCCGACGACCTTGTAGGACAGATCGTCGTTGAACTCCGACGGCGTGGACACCTGCAGGATCTCCGAGCACAGGTTCGAGTGGGTGACCTTGCCCTCGATCGGGTTCGACCGGTTCACCGTGTCCTCGAACATGATGTAGGGGTAACCGGATTCGAACTGCAGCTCGGCCAGGGTCTGGAAGAACTCGCGCGCGTTGATCTTGCTCTTGCGGATCCGCGGGTTGTCGACCATCTCGTAGTACTTCTCGGTGACCGAGATGTCGGCGAACGGCACCCCGTAGACGCGCTCGACGTCATACGGCGAGAACAGGTACATGTCCTCGTTCTTCTTGGCCAGCTCGAACGTGATGTCGGGGATCACCACGCCCAGCGACAGCGTCTTGATCCGGATCTTCTCGTCGGCGTTCTCCCGCTTGGTGTCGAGGAAGCGGTAGATGTCCGGATGGTGCGCGTGCAGGTACACCGCGCCGGCGCCCTGCCGCGCGCCGAGCTGGTTGGCGTAGGAGAACGAGTCCTCGAGCAGCTTCATGATCGGGATGACACCCGAGCTCTGGTTCTCGATGTTCTTGATCGGCGCGCCGAACTCGCGGACGTTGCTCAGCAGCAGCGCCACCCCGCCCCCGCGCTTGGACAGCTGCAGCGCGGAGTTGATCGCCCGGCCGATCGACTCCATGTTGTCCTCGATGCGCAGCAGGAAGCACGACACCGGCTCGCCACGCTGCTTCTTGCCCGAGTTGAGGAACGTCGGGGTGGCCGGCTGGAAGCGGCCGTCCATGATCTCGTCGACGAGCTTCTCGGCCAGTTCGACGTCACCGGCGGCCAGGGTCAGCGCCACCATCACCACGCGGTCCTCGAACCGCTCGAGGTAGCGCTTCCCGTCGAACGTCTTGAGTGTGTAGGAGGTGTAGTACTTGAACGCGCCGAGGAACGTCGGGAACCGGAACTTCTTGGCGTAGGCCCGATCCAGCAGGATCTTGACGAAATCGCGGCTGTACTGGTCGAGCACCTCGGGCTCGTAGTAGTCGTTCTCGATCAGGTAGTCGAGCTTCTCGTCGTAGTCGTGGAAGAAGACCGTGTTCTGGTTGACGTGCTGCAGGAAGAACTCCCGGGCCGCCTGCTTGTCCTTGTCGAACTGGATCTTGCCGTCGGCGTCGTACAGATTCAGCATCGCGTTGAGCGCGTGGTAGTCCGGCCCGCCGGCGCCGGGCGTCAGATCGGCCTCCGGCGAGGCAGCGGTTACCGGCTCTGCAGCTGTGACGGTAGGTGGCACGTCTGTTCCTTCCAGAAGTCAGCTAGGCCCGCGCGGACGGCTTCCACGTCGTCGGGGGTACCCATCAATTCGAATCGGTAGAGGTAGGGCACTCCGCACTTGCGGGACACCACATTGCCCGCATACGCGAATTCGGCGCCGAAGTTGGTGTTGCCCGCGGCGATGACGCCGCGCAGCAGCGACCGGTTGTGTTCGTTGTTGAGAAAGGCGATGACCTGCTTGGGCACGTAGCCGCCGTGGTTGATGTCCGGGGTGGCCCGGCCCCCACCGTAGGTGGGGAGGATCAGCACGTACGGCTCGTCGACCTCGATGCGGCCGTGCAGGGGGATCCGGGTGGCGGGCAGCCCGAGCTTCTCCACGAAACGGTGCGTGTACTCCGACACGCTGGAGAAGTAGACCAGGCCGCCCACCGTCACCGCCCCCTATGCCGACGTGGCGACCCGGGCCAGCGCCCGGATGCGGTCCGGCCGGTAGCCCGACCAGTGCTCGTTGCCGGCCACCACGACCGGCGCCTGCAGGTAGCCGAGCGCCATGACGTAGTCACGGGCCTCGTCGTCCAGGCTGATGTCGACCGTTTCGTAGGAGATGCCCTGTTTGTCGAGGGCCTTGAAGGTGGCGTTGCACTGCACGCAGCCGGGCTTGGTGTAGACGGTGACGGTCATGCGGTACGGCTCCTCTTGGCGATCACGGCGGGTATGGAGTCAGGAACTGGCAACTTGACGGAAACGGCATCTCGCTGTTAATCAGCACCCCCCAGACCCGCGAAATTCCGGACGTCCGGACCGGCATCCGCCGTCCGGTCTCATGACCTTCGCCGGCGGTGTCCCGGGTCCGGCCGACCCTTCGGAACCTCGTGGTCTGTCGGTGCCTTAGACACTACACCTAGTGGGTGCCTACGCGAAGCCCTACAAGATGTTCTGAACCACATTCTTGAAATTCCCAGGTCGTAAGCTTCATTTCCGCCCCACCTCCCGGCGTGTCGCGTTTCTTCGGCGCGTCGCGCCGACCGGTCGGATCAGGTGTACCACCCAGCACCGACAGCAATGCCGGCCAGGACCGCCGACGCACCCGCCCAGCAAACCGGTGGCGGCCTCCCGGACGCCCGGTGCCAGCGCGGACGGCCGATCCCCCGGTCATGCCAGCGCAATTTCGGCCCGCAACGAGAAGCGGGGCGGCCCGGGCGCCGGCCCGCTCCAGATCCCGACTCAGCCGGTTATGCGCCCACCCGGGCCTCGGCCGCGAGCTTCTCCACCACCGTCCGCACCGCGGCGGTCACCTCGGCGTTCTCCCGCGGATGCCTGCCGTCGAGCGTCTTGGTCGGCAACGACAGCGCCGGGTCCTCCAGCACCCGCGGACCGGCGATTCCGAACGACTTGCGGGTCTCGTCGTGGGCCCACTTCCCGCCGTAGCGGCCGAGCGCGGCGCCGATCACCGCCGCCGGCTTCCCCTGGAGCGCACCGTTCCCGTACGGCCGCGACAACCAGTCGATGGCGTTCTTCAACACGGCCGGGATGCTGCCGTTGTATTCCGGGGTGACCACCAGGGCGGCGTGCGCCTCCGCCGCGGCGGACCGCAGCGCCGCGACCGGTTCGGCGAGGCGGCCGGGGGTGTCGATGTCCTCGTTGTAGAACGGCAGTTCGCCCAATCGGTCGAACAGCTCCAGCCGGACGCCCGCCGGCGCCGTCTCGACCGCCACCTCCACCAGTTGACGGTTGATCGAACCGGCCCGCAGGCTGCCCAGCAGCACCAGCACCCTGGTGTCCGCCCCGCCGGCCGCCGGCTCGCTTCTGTCCGCCATGGTCACTCCTCACGTGTTCGTGGACATTGTCCCCCGAAGAACCGGACCAGGGTCCGGTTTATTTCGACCTGAGCTAAAGTGTCGTTGATGAGCGCCGATGAGCTGCTCCCGGCCCGTCCGGCGACCGATGTCGCGGCGCCGACGGCCACGACCGCGCCACCCGAGCGGGAGGATGCGGCACGCAACCGCGCCCTGTTGCTCGACGCCGCCCGCCGGCTCATCGCCGAACGCGGCGCCGAGGCGGTCACCATGGACGACATCGCCGCGGCCGCCGGAGTCGGCAAGGGCACATTGTTCCGCAGGTTCGGCAGCCGCGCAGGGCTGATGCTCGAACTCCTCCACGATGACGAGACCGCGTTCCAGCAGGCGTTCATGTTCGGTCCGCCCCCGCTCGGCCCCGGCGCCGAACCGCTGGAGCGGCTGCTGGCCTACGGCCGCCGCCGGCTGCAGTTCGTGTGCGACCACCATGCACTGCTGACCGATGTGTCCCGGGAACCACAGACCCGGTTCGGACCACCGATGACGTTGCACCACACCCACATCCGCAGTCTGCTCGCCGCCGCCGACGCGGACGGGGACCTCGACGTCCAGGCCGACGCGCTGCTGGCGCTGACCGACCCCGACTACGTCCGGCATCAGGTGACGGACCGCGGGGTCGCCCTGGACGCGCTCGCCGACTCCTGGGGCGACGTGGCCCGGAAGCTGTGCCGGCGATGACCTGGGTGTTGCACGTCGATCTGGATCAGTTCCTGGCGGCGGTGGAACTGCGCCGGCGGCCGGAGCTGGCCGGCACCCCGGTGATCGTCGGCGGCAGCGGCGATCCGACCGAACCGCGCAAGGTGGTCACCTGCGCCTCCTACGAGGCGCGCCGGTTCGGGGTGCACGCCGGGATGCCGTTGCGCACCGCGGCGCGGAAGTGCCCGGATGCGACGTTTCTGCCGTCGGATCCGCAGGCCTACGACGCGGCGTCCGAACAGGTGATGGACCTGCTGCGGGATTTCGGTCACCCGGTCGAGGTGCTGGGCTGGGACGAGGCGTTCATCGGTATCGGTGGCGGCGGCACCGGGGAGGGTGTCGGGGGAAGCGCCGCGGCGACGGACCCGGTGGCGCTCGCCGAGGACATCCGCGCCGCGGTGACCGCCGAGACCGGGCTGTCGTGTTCGATCGGGATCAGCGACAACAAGCAGCGGGCCAAGGTCGCCACCGGGTTCGCCAAGCCGGCCGGCATCTACCGGCTCACCGACGCCAACTGGATGGCCGTGATGGGAGACCGTCCGGTCGACGCGCTGTGGGGTGTCGGGCCCAAGACCGCCAAACGGCTTGCCACCCTGGGTATCACCACGGTGGCCGATCTGGCGGCCACCGACGCGACGGTGCTGACCACGACGTTCGGGCCGAGCACCGGGCTGTGGCTGCTGCTGTTGGCCAAGGGCGGCGGCGACACGGAGGTCAGCGCCGAACCGTGGGTGCCCCGCTCCCGCAGCCATGTCGTCACCTTCCCCCGTGACCTGACCGAGCGCGCGGAGATGGACGCGGCGGTGGCCGACCTGGCCCGGCGCACCGTCGACGAGGTGGTCGCGGCCGGCCGGATCGTCACCCGGGTGGCGGTCACCGTGCGCACCGACACCTTCTCCACCCGCACCAAGATCCGGAAGCTGCCCGTTCCGAGCACCGACCCGGATCTCATCACCGCCACCGCGCTGGCGGTGATGGACCTGTTCGACATCGAGCGTCCGGTGCGACTCCTCGGGGTGCGGCTGGAACTGGCCATGGAGTCGGGTGCGCAGGCCGGGCAGGCAGGTCGATGACGTCATCGGAAACGACAGGGTGAGCATGCTGCAGACGGTCGCCATCCGCGGATACCGTTCGCTGCGGGAGGTGGTGCTGCCGCTGTCCCGGCTGACGGTGATCACCGGAGCCAACGGCACCGGCAAATCGTCGCTGTACCGGGCGTTGCGGTTGCTGGCCGACTGCGGTCGCGGTGAGGTGATCGGCTCCCTGGCCCGCGCGGGTGGGCTGCAGTCGGTGCTGTGGGCCGGGCCGGAGCACCCCAATGCCGACGAGCGCACCGGCGCCGCCCACGGCACCCGACGGACCCGCCCGGTGTCGCTCGAACTCGGTTTCGCCGCTACGGACTTCGGCTATCTGATCGACCTCGGACTGCCGCAGTCGGCCGGGCCGGGCTCGGTGTTCGCCCGGGATCCGGAGATCAAACGCGAGGTGGTTTTCGCCGGCCCTGTTCCGCGGCCCGCCGCCACCCTGGTCCGGCGCACCCGCGACCACGCCGAGATGCGCGCCGACACCGGGTTCGAGGAGTTGTCCCGCAGCCTGCCGTCGTATCACAGCGTGCTGGCCGAATACGCCCACCCGGAGGCGTTGCCGGAGCTCGCCGCGGTGCGCAACAGGTTGCGCCGGTGGCGGTTCTACGACGGTTTCCGGGTCGATGCGGCGGCTCCGGCACGCCGGCCGCAGGTGGGGACCCGCACCCCGGTGCTGTCCGACGACGGCCACGACCTGGCGGCGGCGATCGCCACCATCACCGAGACCGGGTTCGACGATCTCGCCCGCGCGGTCGGCGACGCGTTCGACGGCGCCACGGTGTCGGTGGCGGTGCACGACGGGTTGTTCGAACTGCAGGTGCGGCAGCGCGGCATGCTGCGGCCGCTGCGTGCCGCCGAACTGTCCGACGGCACACTGCGTTTCCTGCTGTGGACCGCCGCGCTGCTCAGCCCCGAACCACCGTCGCTGATGGTGCTCAACGAGCCGGAGACGTCCCTGCATCCGGAGCTGGTGCGCCCGGTGGCGAACCTGATCCGCGCCGCGGCGCAGCGCACCCAGCTGGTGGTGGTGACGCATTCGGCCGCCCTGCTGGAACTGCTCGGTGACGCCGCCGAGGGCGTCGAGTTGTACAAGGACCGGGGTGAGACCAAGGTCGCCGGCCAGACCATGTTGTCGACGCCGCCGTGGGACTGGGGCAGCCGCTGACGGGTTACGGCCGCCCGGGCCGCAGCGCGCGGGTGAACAGCACGTTCACCCGCCTCATCGCGAAACTGTACGGCGCCCAGGCCAACCGCTTGAACAGGTACAACGCCCGGATGTCGGCGGAGGTGTAGATCAGGTAGCGGTTCCTGCGCACCCCGGCCAGGATCTTGTCGGCCGCCCGTTCCGGTGACACCGCATGGCCGCTGAACCGGTCCACCCACTTCTGCACCCGGGGATCGTCACGGTCCACCCCGGCGATCTGAACCGTCTGCACCAGACCGGTTCTCACCGCTCCGGGCACCACCACCGACACCCCGATACCGTGCCGGGCGAGGTCGAACCGCAGCACCTCGCTCATCCCGCGCAGTCCGTACTTGCTGGCGCTGTACGCGGCGTGCCACGGCAGCGCGACCAGTCCCGCCGCCGAGGACACGTTGACCAGGTGGCCGCCCCGGCCGGCGGCCATCATCGGCGGGATGAACGTCTCGACCACGTGGATCGGGCCCATCAGGTTGATGTCGATCATCGCCTTCCACTGTTGGTGGGTGAGCTGATCGACGGTGCCCCACGCGGATACGCCGGCGATGTTCATCACGACGTCCATCGCTGGGTGGTCGGTGTGGATGTCGGCGGCGAAGTCGGCGACCGCGTCGAAGTCGGCGATGTCGAGGGCCCGGTGCGCCGGCACCCGGGCGCCGAGCGCGCGGGCCTGCTCGACGGTGCCCGCCAGTCCCTCGGCGTCCCGGTCGGTCAGGAACAGCTCGGCGCCCTCGGCGGCCAGCTTCAGCGCGGTCGCCCGACCGATGCCGCTGGCGGCTCCGGTGACGAAGCAACGTTTTCCGGTGAAACCGCGAGTGAAGCCGCGAGGCTGCGTCATGGCGCCGACCCTACCGGCGAGATCCCGTCCGGCCAACGAGGCTCAGCGCTCGGGAAGGTTGCCGCCGCCCCACAACGAGTACAGCCAGAGCCGCTCCACGACGTCGACGGCCCGGCTGATGTCGGTGGCGCGGCCGACGAAGGCGCTGTCGTGGGTGAGGGTGAGCGCGGTGGTCGCCACCAGGGTGCGGACCAGTGCGTGGAGGTCGTCGGTGATCGGCTGCGCGCTGGCGTCCTGCTCGATCACCCCGACGATCTTGTCGATCACGATGGCCTGGAGGTCGCCCATCATCTCGCGGATCTGGGCGTCGGTGTTCTGGGCCGCCGAACAGGCCCGCATCACCGGGTCGTTGCTGGCGTAGACGGCCGCGGCGCTGCCCACCATGCGGCGGGCGAACTCCGCCGGCGTCTCCTCGGCCCCGCGCGGGGCGAAGTTCTGGGTGAGCTTGTCGAGCTCCTCCATGGCTTCGCCGAGGATGACCGCCAACACCGCGTACTTGGAGTCGAAGTAGAAGTAGAACCCCGAGCGGGCCACGCCGGCACGCTCGCTGATGGTGCTGACCGACAGGTCGGCGAAAGACCGTTCTTCCAGCAGTTCGCGCACCGCGGCCACGATCGCGTCCCGCTGCCGATCACCGCGGCTGCGGCGATCCTCACGGGCGGGTGAATCAGTGGTCACGCAGACAACCCTCGCACCACCCGGCGCCGGAAACAAAACTTGACATGCGTCAAGTCGGTTCGCTTGGATAGGGATCGAGTGAGACCCACCACAGCCTTGCGACACGCAGGAGTGCACACATGGCCACCATCAACACCCGGGACTATCTGCTCGATCAGGCAAAGCGCCGGCTCATCCCGACGGTGAACAACATTCCCGGTATGGGCATCGTCGAAAAGAAGCTGCGGGAACGGGAGTGGAAGCAGTTCAAGCTGGCCGACCCGCCCCCCGGCAGCGGCCTGAAACCCGTCATGGGCGATGCCGGGCTGCCGATCCTGGGCCACATGATCGAGGCGTTCCGCGGCGGCCCGGACTATGTGCTCGAGGTCTACCGCAAGTACGGGCCGGTGCACTACGCCTACTCGCCGGCGTTGGCCTCGGTGTCGGCGCTAGGCCCGGACGCCACCCAGGAGATCTTCTCGAACAAGAACAAGGACTACTCGCAGAAGGGCTGGCATCCGGTCATCGGGCCGTTCTTCAACCGCGGGTTGATGATGCTCGACTTCGAGGAGCACATGTACCACCGGCGGATCATGCAGGAGGCGTTCACCCGCCCCCGGCTCGCCGGATACGTCGAGCACATCGACCGGGTCGCCTCCGAGGTGGTGGTCCGCGACTGGGCGACCGATGACCCCCGGTTCCTGTTCCACCCGTCGGTGAAGAAGCTGACGCTGGACATCGCCTCGGTGGTGTTCATGGGGCACGAACCGGGTTCCGACAAGGAGCTGGTGACCAAGGTCAACGATGCGTTCACCATCACCACCCGGGCGGGCGGTGCGATCATCCGCACCTCGGTGCCGCCGTTCAAGTGGTGGCGGGGGCTGCAGGCCCGCAAGGTGCTCGAGGACTACTTCGTGCAGCGGGTCAAGGAGCGCCGCGACTCCGGCGGCACCGACATGCTGTCGGTGCTGTGTCACGCCACCGACGAGGACGGCAACACCTTCACCGACGAGGACATCGTCAACCACATGATCTTCCTGATGATGGCCGCGCATGACACGTCCACCTCGACGATGACCACGATGGCGTATTACCTCGCGGCCAACCAGGATTGGCAGCAGCGCTGCCGCGACGAATCGGACCGGCTGGGCGACGGCCCGCTGGACATCGAGGCGCTGGAGAAGCTCGAGTCGCTCGATCTGGTGATGAACGAGTCGCTGCGGCTGGTGACGCCGCTGCCGTTCAACGTGCGCCAGACGGTCCGTGACACCGACCTGCTCGGCTACTACATCCCGGCCGGCACCAACGTCGTGACCTGGCCGGGCATGAACCACCGGCTGCCGGAGCTGTGGACCGAGCCGGAGAAGTTCGATCCGGAGCGGTTCGCCGAGCCCCGCAGCGAGCACAAGCGGCACCGGTACGCGTTCGCGCCGTTCGGCGGTGGCGCGCACAAGTGCATCGGCATGGTGTTCGGACAGCTGGAGATCAAGACCGTCATGCACCGCCTGCTGCGCGAGTACCGACTGGAGCTGCCGCGGCCGGGTTACACCCCGCGCTACGACTACGGCGGGATGCCGATCCCGATGGACGGAATGCCGATCGTGCTGCGCCGGCTGCGCTGACCCGGTCCCCTCCGCGACCGGACACAGAATCGCACCCCGGGACCTCCGGGCGTGCGATTCTGTGTCTCCGGGCGTTCTGTCTTCGGGTGTCTAGAAGCGGGCGCGTCAGCTGAGCAGCCGGTTGGCGCAGGCGATGACCGCGCCCAGCGCCGATCTGGTCGGATCCTCGGCCCAGCCCATCGCCCACTCCGCACGCACACCGTTGGTGCCGTGCAGGAACGTCGCGGTGCACTGACCGGCGGGCACCTGATGGAACGACACGGTCTCGACGGCGACACCGCGCTCATGCAGCATCTCGGTCAGCGCAGCCACCGGGCCGATCGCCGTCGCCGTCGACGTGCTGGTGGTGTCACCGACCGCCAGGGTGGCCTGATAGCGCAACGGCCGCGGCCCCATCCGGGACACCGGACGTCCGGCGTCGATGCATTCCCAATGGCCCAGCCGCACCGGCCCCGGTGGGGCCGCGTACTCGGCGAGCACGGCCTCCGGGGACATCGTTTCGACCTTCTCCCGCAGCGCGCGTGGGGCCCGAGCGACGGCGTGGGCGGCCGACTGCGGTGCGGCGTCGCTCAGAAGATGATGTCTTGCGGTCAGCGATTGAGATCTCATGTGTCGGTCTTCTCGGGAAGAAGGAACTGATTGACCGACGAATGGCAACGACCCACAGCGAGGGGTCGGTCAGGAACGAACCTCGCTGCGGGTTCTTACTACCTGTCGCTTCGGCACGTCCGCGATGCTAGACCGTCTCCGGGGGCTTCGCAAACGCATTTGACCGGGGTGTTCCCGCCAAGTTGCGCGACCTGTCCCGGACCGGTAGGCACATCCGGGTGACCGACGTCGTGCTCCTGTTGGCAGCCGGCATCGTCGGGGGGCTGACCGGCAGCATCGCGGGCCTGGCATCGGTCGCCACCTACCCGGCGTTGCTGGTGGTCGGTCTGCCGCCGGTGACCGCCAATGTCACCAACACCGTCGCGCTGGTGTTCAACGGCGTCGGTTCGGTGTGGGGATCGCGGCCGGAGTTGGCCGGCCGGCGCGCCTGGATCATGCGCCTGGTGCCGGGCGCGGCGCTCGGCGGGCTGGCGGGCGCGGTGCTGCTGCTGTCCATCCCGCCGGAGGGCTTCGAGAACAGTGTGCCGCCGTTGCTGGCGCTGGCGGCCCTCGCGATCGCGGTGCCGCGGCGTGCCGACCGTGATCAGACCGGCGCCGGCCACAGCCGGCTGCTCATGCTGCAGGCCGCGGCGGTGTTCGTGGTGTCGATCTACAGCGGCTACTTCGGCGCCGCGGCCGGGGTGCTGCTGTTGGCGGTGCTGCTGAACCTCTCCGACGCGACGCTGGCGACCGCCAACGCCGGCAAGAACCTCACCCTGGGTGTCGCCAACACCGTGGCGGCGGCGGTGTTCGCGGTGGTGGCGCCGGTGCAGTGGGCAGCGGTGGCGCCGTTGGGTGCCGGCTGCCTCATCGGGTCACGGCTCGGGCCGGTCGTGGTCCGGCACGCCCCGGCCACCCCGCTGCGGCTGCTGATCGCCGCGTCCGGGTTGGCGCTGGCCGTCAAGCTCGGCCTCGACACCTACCTCTGAGCTCCCTCACTCGAAGGGGTTGGCTCCCTTGGCCACCCGATTGCCGAGTTCGATCAGGTCCACCGCCGAGGCGTGCAGCCGCTCCCCCGCCTCCTTGGGCGCCAGCCCGGCCAGATGGCGCGACCAGGTGCCCTCGATGACGATGCCGAGCTTGAAACACGCCAGCGCGACGTACCAGTCCAGATGGCTGGTGTCGCGGCCGCCGGCGGCGCGGTACGCCTCGAGCAGTTCGCCGCGCCCGGCCAGGCCGCCGAGCGCGGCGAGTTCGGTGCCGACGTCGATCGGATTGGGGTCCAGCGGCCAGCACACCAGCAGCCAGCCCAGATCCAGCAGCGGATCGCCGACGGTGCACATCTCCCAGTCGACGAACGCGGCCACCTCCGGGCGGTCCCGGCGCAACAGCACGTTGTTCAGATGCGCATCGCCGTGCATGATCCCGGGTTCGGTGTCGGGTGGCCGGTTGTCCTCCAGCCAGGCGGCCAGCCCCGCCACATCAGGCAGTGAGTCGGCCGGGTAGTTGTCGTGCCGGTAGCTCTCCAACAGCCGCAGGAACTGCGGAACCTGGCGCTGCAGAAACGATCCCGGTCGTTTCAGCGCGGCCAGCGGCCGGTCCTCCCACGGCGCGTTGCCCAGCTCGGCCAGGCTCGCGGCGTAGGCCGGCCCGACGTCGTGGCGCCAGGTGGCGTCGCGCACGTAGCCCTCGGCGATCTCGTTGCCCGGGTTGAAGCCGTCCACCTCCTCCATGAGGTAGAAGACCACCCCGAGCACGTCGAGATCCTCGCAGCCGGCGATGAACCCGGGGTGCGGCACCGAGGTTCCGGCCAGCGTCCGCAACACCGCGATCTCGCGCTGCATGGTCTGATTGCTGTTGGGTCGCGGATGCACCGGGGGCCGGCGCAGCACCATCGGTTGCCCGTCCACGTGAACCCGGACGACGACGTTCTGGCTGCCGCCGGTCAGCGGTTGCACATCCGACACCGTCGTTCCGATGCCCTGGTCCCGCACCCAGCGTTGCAGCGCGGCCTGATCGTCGGCACTGAGGGTCGGCAGTGCGCCCGCGTGGTCGAGCATGCCGTCATGGTGCCAGGGCGGTCACCGTTTGTGGGCCAGGACGAGCAGGTATTCCCATTCCATCCTCCCGGACATCCGGGCCGGATCGGCCAGGGCCCGCCGGTGTCGGTGCCCCGGCCGGCCTGAAGGGCGCTACGTGATCAGCGGATCGCGCGGCAACCCGAGGATCCGTTCGGCGATCTGGTTGCGCGTCACCTCCGAGGTGCCGCCGGCGATCGCCATCCCGCGCGCGCCCAGCACCATCAGACCGGCCACCGCGGTGTCACCGTCGAGCAGTGCCAGTTCGGGCCCGAGCAGGCCGGCCATGATCGCGGCCCGCTCGTTCATGTGTTCAGCCAGTTTGAGTTTGGTGATGTTGCCCTCCGGACCCGGGCCGGCGCCCTCGATGCTGCGCACCGCCCGCCGCAGGTTCAGCAGCCGCAGCGCATGCTCCTCGGCGAGGAAGGTGCCGACCCGGACCTCGGCGCCGGCCAACCGGTCGGCGTGCCGCTGCACCAACGGGATCAGGCTCGTCGCCGCGAACACCCGGGCACCGGATCCGCCGCCGATGCTGACCCGCTCGTTGCCGAGCGTGGCCCGCGCGACCGTCCACCCGGTGTTGGGTTCCCCCACCACGTCCTCGTCCGGCACGAACACGTCGTTGAAGAACACCTCGTTGAATTCCGCACCGCCGGTGATCATCCGCAGCGGGCGGACCTCGACGCCGGGGGCGTGCATGTCGATGATCATCGTGGTGATGCCGGCGTGCTTGGGCGCGTCCGGATCGGTGCGCACGGTCGCCAGGCCGCGCCGGCAGTAGTGCGCACCGCTGGTCCACACCTTCTGCCCGGTGACCTTCCAGCCGCCGTCCACCCGGATGGCACGGGTCTTGACCGCCGCGGCGTCCGAACCGGCGTCGGGCTCGGAGAACAGCTGACACCAGATCTCCTCCTGGCGCAGCGCCTTCTCCACGAATCGTTCGATCTGCGAAGGTGTTCCGTGCTGGATGAGGGTGAGGATCACCCACCCGGTGATGGAGTAGTCGGGCCGCTCGATCCCGGCGCGGGCGAATTCCTCGTCGATCACCAGCTGCTCGACCGCGTCGGCGCCGCGCCCCCACGGCTTCGGCCAGTGCGGCATGATGTAGCCGGTCTCGATCAGCCGGTCCCGCTGGGCGTTCCCGTCCAGCGCGGCGATCTCCTCGATATCGGCCCGGATCCGGCCGCGCATCTCCTCGGCCTCCGGCGGCAGATCCAGGCTGTTCTCCCGGGTGACGCCCGCCGCGGTGAGCGCATGGACATCCGCGGCCGGGCCGTCGCCGCCGAGCACGCCGCGCACCGCCAGTGCACGCCGCAGATGCAGGTGGGCGTCGTGCTCCCAGGTGTATCCGATACCGCCGTGCACCTGGATGTTCAGCTCGGCGTTGTGCACGTAGGCGGGGAAGGCCAGCGCCGCGGCGGCCGCCGCCATCAACCGGAACTCCGCCGGATCGCCGGCGGCGGCGCGGGCGGCGTCCCATACCGTGGCGATCGCGGACTCGGCGGCCACCGCCATGTTGGCGCAGTGGTGTTTGACCGCTTGGAAGGTGCCGATGACGCGGCCGAACTGTCGGCGCACCTTGGCGTATTCGACCGCGGTCTCCACACATTCGACCGCCCCGCCGGCCGCCTCCGCGGCGAACAGGGTGCGGGCCAAGGCCAGTGCGGTCTCCGCCGCGCCGGGCAGCACGTCGGTGACGGCGACGCCGGTGAGCGTGACCCGGCCGGACCGGCGGGTGGGATCGAGGTTGGTGGGCACCTCGACCGTGACCCCGGGCGCGGTGCGGTCCACGATCAGCACGTCGTCGCCGCACCGCAGCAGCAGCAGGTCGGCCCGCCCGGCGCCGAGCACCACCCCCGCCGTGCCGGACGCCGTCGCCGCCTCGACGGGTCCTTCGACGCGCAGGTCGCCGCCCAGACCGACGGCGGCCACCACGCTGCCGTCGACCAGGCCCGGCAGCAGTCGGTCCCGTTGTTCGTCGCTGCCGGCGTCGGCGAGCACCGCCGAGGCGACCACCGTCGGCACGAACGGCCCTGGCGCGACCGCACGCCCCAGTTCCTCGACGACGACCACGAGTTCGGGCAGGCCGTAGCCGGAGCCACCGTGCTTCTCGGAGATGTGCAGCCCGAGCCAGCCCAGCCCGGCCAGCTCGGACCAGAACGGCGGCCGGGCCTCGTCGTCGGCGTCGAGCAGGGCGCGGGCCGCGGCGCGGGCCTGCTGGGAGGTCAGGAACGACCGCGCCACCTCGGCGAGCTCGCGGTGGTCGTCGGTCAGTGCGATCGCCATGGTGTTCTCCTTGGGATTTCGGCGTGCTCACGATCGGTGAGCGATCGTGAGCACGCCGAAATCGCGATTACTTGGGGGCGAACCGCTGTCCGGCGTCGAGCCGGATGCACTGCCCGTTGAGCATCGGGTTCTCCACGATGGCCAGCGCCAGCTTGGCGTACTCCTCGGGCTTTCCGAGGCGCTTCGGGAATGCGGCGTCCTTGGTCAGCTGCTTGGCGAACTCGTCCGGAATGCCCTCGGTGAGGCCGGTGGCGAACAGGCTCGGCGCGATGGCCAGCGCCCGGATGCCCAGGCTGCCCAGGTCGCGCGCCATGGTCAGGCACATGCCGGCGATCGCGGCCTTGGAGGCGGTGTAGGCGACCTGACCGATCTGCCCCTCGAACGCGGCGATGGAGGCGGTGTTGATGATGACGCCGCGCTCCTCCTTCTCGTCGTCCACCGGTTCGTTCTTGCTCATGTGCCACGCCGCCAGCCGGCTGATGTTGAACGTGCCGATGAGGTTGAGATCCACGCTCTGGCGGAACGACTCGAGGCTGTGCGGGCCGTCCTTCTTCACGGTGCGCTCGGCGATTCCGCCACCGGCGGTGGTCACCGCGATGTGCAGGCCGCCGAGCGCGTCGACGGCCTGTTGCAGCACCTTCTCGGTGCCGTCGAAGTCGGTGACGTCCACGTCGAAGAACGAGCCGCCGATCTGCTCGGCGACCTCCTTGCCCTTCGACTGCGGCCGGTCCAGCACCGCGACGCTCGCACCGCGTTTGGCCAGCGCCTCCGCGGTCGCGCGGCCGAAGCCGGAGGCTCCGCCGACGACGACGGCCTTCTTGCCCTCGATCTCCATTCAGGTTCCTTTCCACACACGTGACAAGACCGACTTGCAACTTAACCGATCCCGGCTTTCGGTAAGGCTTTCGGGTCGGGCGGATCGGGCGTGTCGGCCCCGGGTCGTCCCATGTCGGCCCGCGCCGGCCGCAGGCCGTGTCAGGCTGATCAGATGCTGCTCGTCGACGTCGCCACCGCCTCGGCCGAGGTCGGCGCGACCACGGCGCGGTCGGCCAAGATCTCGCGCATCGCCGAGCTGCTGAGAGACACCGATGCGGCCCTGGTACCGGTCGTGGTGTCCTGGCTGTCCGGTGAGCTGCCGCAACGCCCGATCGGCGTCGGGTGGGCCGCGCTGCGGTCCCTCCCGCCGCCGGCCGCCGCGCCGACGCTGACCGTCGCGGCGGTCGATGCGGCGTTCACCCAGATCCGGACGGTGACCGGTAAGGGTTCGCAGGCCCGGCGGGCGGCGCTGCTCGCCGAGCTGTTCGGCGCCGCCACCGGCATCGAGCAGCGGTTCCTGCGCGGCCTGCTCAGCGGTGAGCTGCGGCAGGGCGCGCTGGTGGGGGTGATGGCCGATGCGGTCGCCAGGGCCGCCGACGTCCCCGCCGCGGCGGTACGCCGCGCCGCCATGCTCGCCGGGGAGCTGCCGACCGTCGCCGGCGCCGCGTTGACCGGTGGCACCGACGCACTGTCGCGCTACACGCTGCGGGTCGGACAGCCGGTCGGCCCGATGCTTGCGCAGACCGCCGCCGGCGTCACCGAGGCGCTCGAACGGCTCGGCGGCACAGCGGTGTTGGAGGCCAAGTTGGACGGCGCCCGGGTGCAGATCCACCGCTCGCGCCGGGAGGTGGCGATCTTCACCCGCAGCCTCGACGACGTCACCGCCCGGCTGCCCGAGGTCGTCGAGGCCGCGCTGACGTGGCCGGTGAGCGAGGTGATCGCCGACGCCGAGGCGATCGCGCTGCGGCCGGACGGCCGCCCACACCGGTTCCAGGTCACCGCATCCCGGTTCGGCCGCGCCGGCCCGGGGGCGGCGCCGCCGCTGTCGGTGTTCGTGTTCGACCTGCTGCACGTGGACGGCGACGATCTGCTCGACCGGCCGACCGGGGCCCGCCTCGAGGTGCTGGACGCGCTGATCCCCGACCGGCACCGGGTGGACCGGCTCGTCACCGCCGATCCCGCGGCCGCCGAACGGTTCCTGCGGGCGACGCTGGACGCCGGTCACGAAGGCGTGATGGCGAAATCACCGTCGGCCGCCTATGAGGCCGGCCGCCGCGGCGCGGGCTGGCTGAAGGTCAAACCGGTGCACACCCTCGATGTGGTGGTGCTGGCGGTCGAATGGGGGTCGGGCCGGCGGGCCGGGAAGCTGTCCAACATCCACCTCGGCGCCCGCGACCCGCGGACCGGTGGCTTCGTCATGCTCGGCAAGACGTTCAAAGGGATGACCGACGCGATGCTCGAGTGGCAGACGGCGCGGTTCCTGGAACTCGCCGACGGTCCGACCACGGGGCATGTGGTGCGACTGCGGCCGGAGCAGGTCGTCGAGATCGCCTTCGACGGGGTGCAGCGGTCCTCGCGCTATCCCGGCGGGATGGCGCTGCGGTTCGCCCGGGTGCTGCGCTACCGCGACGACAAGACACCCGACGAGGCCGACACCGTCGACACCGTGCGCCGTATCTACGAACGCGGCGATTGACCGGAACTAGGATTGCCGCTCGCACCCCCCGGCGCGGTGCGAGGATCGGCGCCGGTGCGCCTGGCAGAGGAGGGATCGTGGGCACATCCACCGCATCTGCGGACCGGATCGAGGAACAGCGCGGCGACATCACCTACATCCGCACCGACGAGAAGTTGCCGCCGGTCGCGATCATCGACCGCTCCCCGATCACCACCAGGCACAAGATCATCTTCGGGATCATCGCGCTGCTGGGCGCGGTGGCGTGGGCGATCATCGCGTTCTTCCGCGGTGAGACGGTCAACGCGGTGTGGTTCGTCATCGCCGCGATCTGCACCTACATCGTCGGCTACCGGTTCTACGCCCGGCTGGTCGAACTCAAGATCGTCAAACCCCGCGACGACAACGCCACCCCCGCCGAACTCTTCGAGAACGGCACCGACTACATGCCCACCGACCGGCGGGTGTTGTTCGGCCACCACTTCGCCGCCATCGCCGGCGCCGGCCCGCTGGTCGGACCCGTTCTGGCGATGCAGATGGGTTATCTGCCCGGAACCATCTGGATCATCATCGGCGCGGTGCTCGCCGGCTGTGTGCAGGACTATCTGGTGCTGGTCATCTCGACCCGGCGGCGCGGCCGCTCGCTGGGTCAGATGGCGCGCGACGAACTCGGCGCCGTCGGCGGCGCGGCCGCCATCGTCGGGGTGCTGGTCATCATGACGATCCTGCTGGCGGTGCTGGCGCTGGTGGTGGTCCAGGCGCTGGCACAGAGCCCGTGGGGTGTCTTCTCCATCGCGATGACCATCCCGATCGCCCTGTTCATGGGCATGTATCTGCGCTACCTGCGGCCCGGGCGGGTGTCGGAGGTCTCCGCGATCGGTGTCGTGCTGCTGCTGCTGGCCGTGGTGTCCGGCGACTGGGTGGCCGACACCTCCTGGGGCGGTTCGTGGTTCGACCTGTCTCCGGTCACCCTGTCGTGGTGCATCATCCTCTACGGGTTGGCGGCGTCGGTGCTTCCGGTGTGGCTGCTGCTCGCACCGCGGGACTACCTGTCCACCTTCATGAAGGTCGGCACCATCGCACTGTTGGCGGTGGGCATCCTGCTGGCGCGTCCGGTGATGGAGGCGCCGGCGATCTCGACCTTCGCCACCCGCGGGGACGGCCCGGTGTTCGCCGGTTCACTGTTCCCGTTCCTGTTCATCACCATCGCCTGCGGGGCGCTGTCCGGCTTCCACTCGCTGATCGCCTCCGGCACCACGCCCAAGCTGCTGGAGAAGGAAAGCCAGATGCGGCTGATCGGGTACGGCGGCATGCTCACCGAGTCGTTCGTCGCGATCATGGCGCTGATCACCGCCGCGATCATCAACCCGCATCTGTACTTCGTGCTCAACGCGCCGGCGGCGCAGACCGGCGGAACCGCCGCCACCGCAGCCGAATACGTCAACAGCCTCGACCTGCGCGGCGCGCCGATCACCGCCGAACAGATCGACGAGGCCGCCAGGAGCATCGATGAGGAGTCGATCGTCTCGCGCACCGGCGGCGCCCCGACGTTGGCGTTCGGCATGTCGGAGGTGTTGAGCAAGGTCTTCGGCGGCGATGCGCTCAAGGCCTACTGGTACCACTTCGCGATCATGTTCGAGGCGCTGTTCATCCTGACGACGGTGGACGCCGGCACCCGGGTGGCCCGGTTCATGCTGTCCGACGGGCTGAGCAACCTCGGCGGGCCGCTGCGCAGGCTCAAGGATCCCAGCTGGCGGATCGGCGCCTGGGTGTGCAGCGTGATCGTCGTCGCGGCCTGGGGCGGCATCCTGCTGATGGGGGTGACCGACCCGCTCGGCGGGATCAACACGCTGTTCCCGCTGTTCGGTATCGCCAACCAGTTGCTGGCGGCCATCGCGCTGACCGTGGTGACGGTCGTGGTGATCAAGAAGGGTCACCTCAAGTGGGCCTGGATACCGGGGGTTCCGCTGCTGTGGGATCTGACCGTCACCCTCACCGCGTCCTGGCAGAAGATCTTCTCCGGCGATCCGAAGGTCGGCTACTGGACACAGCACTTCCAGTACCGCGAGGCCAAGGCCGCCGGCCAGACCGCGTTCGGCGCCGCGAAGACGCCCGGTGAGATCGACGACGTCATCCGCAACACGTTCATCCAGGGCAGCTTGTCGATCGTGTTCGCGCTGCTGGTGATCACGGTGGTGGCCGCCGGTGCGGTGATGGTGATACGCCATCTGCGCGGCGACGGCGTCCCGACCTCCGAGGACGAGCCGGTGCCGTCGCGGATCTTCGCCCCGTCCGGCCTGATCGCCACCGCCGCGGAGAAGGAGGTGCAGAAGCAGTGGGACGCCTTGGCCGCCTCCTCCGCGGGATCGGTTGGTACGTCGCCAAGTTGATGGGCGACAACCACTATCACCGCTACGTCCGGCATCGGCTGCGCACCCATCCGGGGGAACCGGTGCTCACCGAACGGGAGTACTGGCGGATGCGGCACGCGGCCACCGATGCGAGCCCGAATCCGCGATGTTGCTGATGCCGCGCCGCCGCGGAGGCTAGCCTGAGAGCATTACGGTAAGCCTGTCTGCGGAGGGGGGTGTCGTCGTGCAGAAGGACGACATGATCTTGATCAGCGTGGATGATCACACGGTTGAGCCGCCGGATATGTTCCGCAATCATCTGCCGAGGAAGTATCTCGATGATGCGCCGCGGTTGGT
>Ga0310827_100674_pt1 | contig 23449 bp, 24 predicted proteins | sample WT_ome_2_FD_201309 | JGI IMG/M metagenome (GOLD analysis project Ga0310827, IMG submission 201309) | Sorghum-adapted microbial communities enriched on wild type (WT) sorghum from Joint BioEnergy Institute, Emeryville, California, United... ... | reverse complement strand
AGCAGGTTCCGTTTCTCCGCCAGACTGTCTACCGGGGTGAGCTGCCAGTTGATATTCATATTTGTCATTTTGGCGTATTCTTTCCAGATTTCGACACTGTTCCAATCAGGCGGCGCGCTGGCTGCCTGACCGGCGAAGAAGTTCAGGGTGATCGGATCCTTGACGATGGGGAAGCCCGTCGTGCTGACGTCCGGCGCTTCCTTTCCTCCAGCCTCGCCGTTGCTCCCGGCATTTCCGTCCGCCGCCGGTTTGTCGGTGCAGGCGGCAGCCAATCCGAGCAGCAGAACCGAGGCAGTCAAAAGCGATGTCGACTTTTTCCAATTCATTCGAACAAGACCTCCCATGAAACGGTTGATAGTTTATCGATAAAGAGCTTCAGCCCTTGATCGCGCCGATCATGACGCCTTTGACAAAATATTTTTGCAGAAAGGGATAGAGCAGGAAGATGGGCAAATTTGCGACGACGACCATCGCGTACTTGACCGTTTCCGCCTCCAAAAGCTGCTGATCCTGCCCGATCATCGTTCCGCCGCCCTGGAGCATTTCGTCCATCTCGCCCTTGATCAGAATTTCCCGGAGAAACAGCTGCAGCGGAAATTTTCCGCGCTCCGACAGGTAGATAAGCGCGTTGAAATACGAATTCCAGTGCCCCACGCTGTAAAACAAGACCATGACCGCCAGAATCGGCATGGAAAGCGGAAGGACGATTCTCCACAAGGTCTGAAGGTTGCCGCACCCGTCAATGGCCGCCGCTTCCTGAAGTTCCCCCGGAATGCCGGTCTGAAAGAAGGTGCGCATGATGATGATGTTGTACACGGATACCGCGCCGGGAAGGATCAGGGCCCAGACTGTATTGATCATATGCAGGTTCTTGATCAGCAGATAGGTTGGAATCAAGCCTCCGCTGAAGAACATGGTGAATACGAGAATGCCGGTAATGACACCGCGTCCGGAAAAGTCTTTACGGGACAGCGGATAGGCGGCCATCACGGTCATGACCAGGTTAATCGCTGTTCCCAGCACCGTGTAGACGATGGTATTGCGGTAGCCGATCAGAACTTCCTGGTTCTGGAAAATCTTTGCATACCCTGTAAGGTTGAACCCTGCCGGAAACAGCCACATACTCCCGTTAATCACCGGGACCGGATCGCTGATTGAAGCGCTGATGACGTAGATGAGCGGATAAATCACGACCAGCAGTACGACGGACAGGAAGGCGTAAATCGCGACGCCGAGAAACCGGTCGCCGAAGGTTTGGTTTGCCACTGCTTACTCTCCTCCTTTACCACAGGCTCGTTTCGTTGACTTTGCGGGCAACCGCGTTCACCATGACCAGGAGAACGAAGTTGACCAGCGAATTGAACAGCCCTACCGCCGCCGAGAAGCTGTACTGGGCGCCAAGAATTCCGCTCTGGTAGACATAAGTGGCGATGACATCGGAGCTTTCTTTGTTCAAATTGTTCTGCATAAGGTAGATCTTCTCGAAACCGACACCCATGATGTTTCCCAGGTTGAGAATGAGCAGGATGACAACGGTCGGCATGATGGAAGGAAGATTGATATGCCAGATTCGCCGCAGTCTGCTGGCTCCGTCGATAATCGCGGCTTCATGAAGCCCGGGGTCAATGCCGGTCAATGCGGCCAGATAAATGATCGATCCCCAGCCGGCCGACTGCCATACTCCGGAAAAAACATAGATGGTTTTGAACCATTCCGGCTCCGTCATGAACGGGATGGAGTGTCCTCCAAGCAGCTGGATGAGATGATTGATGACACCTTTCTGCGGAGAAAGAAACATCAGCACCATTCCCACGAGGACAACGGTTGACAGAAAATGCGGCGCGTAGGTAACGGTTTGCACCACTTTGCGGAACCGGCGGCTGGACACTTCGTTGATCATCAACGCAAGCAGGAGAGGGGCCGGGAAGCCGACAACCAGCTCGTATAGGCTTATGCCGAGCGTATTTTTGATGAGCCGCCAAAAATAGAAGCTGTTGAAAAAGCGTTCGAAATGGTCCAGTCCGACCCAGGGACTGCCCCATATGCCCTTGACGGCGGTAAAATTTTTGAAGGCAATCTGCAGCCCGTACATCGGAACGTAATGAAAGAGAAGGATGTACATCATAACCGGAGCAATGAGCAAGTAAAGATCCCAATTTTTGCGGAGCGATCGCATAGTCGACTTCCTTTCGGTTTAACTTCCCTTCGGGTTGAAATTTATAACGCGTAATATTTAGAACCGCTTCCATTTTCAAATTTTTACTGCTAAAAGCTCCCGGAGTCAAGAATTTTTTTGCAAATTTACAAAAAAAATAGAAAGATGCGGCTGTCCGGGCGATTGACCAATAGTATAAACCATGTTATATTCGATTTGCCAAAAAGCGGATAATACCTGCAGCTGTTATCCGGGTATAAAACGGATTTTAGCCGATTTTCGCCCGAATTACGGCTTTTGCAGCGAAAGGGGGATTCCGGGAAAACGATCGTACATGCTTGAACAGCAATAACGTGTTATTTTTTGCGAGGAGGCGGTTCAGTTTGATCAAGAAATGGTCTGTGGCAGCTGTAGTAGTATTGGCGCTGCAGGCGGGAATGGCTTTTTGGTCCCCGCCCGTTTCCGCGGAAAGTCCCCCTTTGTTCGATACGTATGTCCCGACCAACATGGACAAAATTCTCCGGGATGCTCCCGTTCCGGCGCAGTCTCGGCCCGTACTCCGGATGGAGGCGGCCCGCAACGAGTACGAAGGGGGTCAAGTGATTGTTCATGCGGGCGAACAGGGGCTTCGGAAGCTGCAGGTGGAGGTCGGCGACCTGAAGCAGACAGACGGTCCGGCCAAAATTTCCAAGGACCAGATTCAGCTGTTCAAGGAGCACTACATCCAGGTGACGAAGCCGACGACCGGCCACGATCCGGCGGGCTGGTATCCGGATGCGCTGATTCCGCTGAACGGACAGCTGCAGGTGGAAGCGGGGCAGAATCAGGGCATTTACATCAAGGTGTATGTTCCCAAAGGTCTTCCGGCCGGGCTCTATACCGGCGAGATGACCTTGCATGAGACGGGAAACCCGGTGCGCATTCCGATCGAGTTTACGGTTTGGGATTTCGAGCTGACGGACGAAAGCCATGCCGAGACCGCTTTCACCTTATGGGGAGACCAGATCGCCGCCGCCCACGGCGGTATCGCCGGGGACGATTTTTGGAAATTGCTGGACAAGTATTACTGGGCTTCGGTCGATCATCGGCTGACGCCGAGCTATCTTCCCGTGCCGACGGGCGATGTCGGGCAGTTCGTGAAATTGGCGGAGCCGTATATCCGCAACCCGAAGGTGTCGGCTTACCGGCTGCCGGTATACAAGAACGCCGACGGATCGCTCGATTTGCCGAAGATCAAGTCGCTCGTCGATCTGCTGCGTTCCAAGGGGCTGCTGGCCAAAGCGTTCTTCTACGACAGCGGTATCGATGAACCGGGACCGGCCAAATATCCCCAGGTGATCAAGGTCTCCGAGCAGCTGAAGCAGGCGGCGCCGGATGTAAGGAATTTTGTGACAACCCAGCCCGTGGACGAGCTCACCGGCAGCGTGCATTCATGGGTAGCCCTGGTCAACAAGTACGATCGGGATTTCGCCCATGATCTGCAGGCCCAGGGAGACCACGTCTGGTGGTATACCAGCGTTGTGCCGAAGGATCCGTTCCCGTCCTATCATACGGACGACGATCTGCTGGGAAGCCGCCTTTTGTCGTGGGAGCAGAAGGATTATGGCGTGGAAGGCACGCTGTACTGGTCGACCACCATCTTCAAAAAATGGAACGGCAAGGAGTACGTACCGCGCGACGTATGGAACGATCCGATTGCGTTCCCCGGCGCCAACGGGGACGGGTACTTGTTTTACCCTGGCTACGATCTTGGGATCGATGGACCGGTCGCCACGCTGCGCATGGAGAATCTGCGGGAAGGGGCGGAAGATTACGAATATTTGTGGCAGCTGGAGCAGCGGCTCAAGGAAGCGGCCGCCCGTCTGGGCGCAGCCGATTTTCAGGCGCATGATGCGCTGCAGCCGTATTACGACCGATTATATACGAATATGCGCGATTATCCGGACGATCCGAACAACCTGCTGGAAGTGCGCCGCGAGCTTGCCGGCCAGATCGTGAACGGGCTTCAGGATCCGCTGGCCCTTGTTGCCGTAGGGCAGGCAGCCGGCCGCATTGCAGGTGAAGCGGGCAGGAAGCTCGCGGTTTATGCCGGGAAGGGGGCGCAGGTGAAGGTGAACGGGAAATCGCTCGCGCCATCCGTGACCTCCGCAACCTACGATCAATATACCGAAACCTTGTCGCTCCCTCCCGGCCTGCATGAGGTAAGAATCGAAGTAAACAGGGAAGGAAAAACGAACACGATGATCCGCAAGCTGGCCATTCCCGAGATGTACCCGTTTGCGGCGCCGCTGAACGATGGGGAAACGGCTCAGGATGTTTCCCGCTGGACCTTGAGCGGTGCGGGGCTCAGCCTGACGGACGATTTCGCGACGACAGGAATCCATTCGCTGAAAGCGGAATACCGCGCGGGCGTCAAATTCCCGAACATTCGCCTGTTTAATGCCGGTTCCGCCTTTCGTTCGGCCGACTGGTCGAAATACGGCGCGCTGGAATTCGATGTGCACAACCCGGATCCGCAGCGGACCGCAATCTTCTATGTGAAATTCCACCAGACGAACGGCCGGTCGGACGATACGCATTTCGTATCCGTCCGTGCAGGCGGGACGAAGACGGTTTCCGTCCCGCTGCGAGAGATTGGGCTGGACTTGACGCAGATCAAGGGAATCGAATTGTGGATGTTCCAGCTGGACCAGCCGTTCACGCTGTATTTTGACAGCTTCCGTCTGACTTCGAAGACATCGGGGGATACGATGGCGCCCTGAACGGGTCTGGCCGAACGTTCGCCAAGACGATAAAGGAGAGAAACCATGCGACTCGGTGTAATAGGTTACGGTTATCGGATCAGCCTGATGGTCAAGGAAATCCGGACTTATGATCCCGGCTGCCGGGTGACCGCGATTGCGGATATCCAGCCGGAGCGGGTGAGGAGCAGGCTGGAACCGCCGGAAGCGGGGGCGGCGGCCCCCCGCTTTTATGAGCAGGCGGATGCCATGCTGGAGAAAGAAGAGCTCGATGCCGTGCTGGTCGGCACGCGGTGTTCGCTTCACGCGGAGATGGCCCTGAAGGTGCTGCGGCGGGGGCTGCCGCTATTCCTGGAAAAGCCGGTGGCGACGAACCTGGCCGACTGGAATCGGCTGAAGGAGGCCGCCGGGCGGACCGCATCGCCGGTTACCGTCTCGTTCCCGCTGCGCATGTCGAATATCGTGCAGCTTGCCAAAGAAATCGTGGACTCCGGCAAAATCGGCACGGTCGAGCACGTGCAGGCGATAAACAATGTTCCGTACGGCGGTGTGTATTACCACGACTGGTACCGGGATGAACGGGAAACTGGCGGCCTCTTCCTGCAAAAGGCCACCCACGATTTCGATTACATTCATTATTTGATCGGAGGCCGGCCTGTCCGTGTCTGCGCCGTGACCTCCAAGCAGGTATTCAAGGGAGATAAACCGGCAGGCTTGCGATGCGCGCAGTGCAGCGAGCCGGATTGCCCGGAAAGGGTCGAAGCCGCCGATCGTAGCGCTGGTATGAATGATTATTGCTGCTTCGCCCTGGATACGGGGAACGAAGATTCCGGCAGCGCCATTGTGCAATACGCCAGCGGCATGCACGTAAGCTATACGCAAAATTTCTACGCCCGCCGCGGCGCGGGTAGGCGTGGAGCCCGTCTGCTCGGATACAAGGGAACGCTTGAATTCGACTTTTATACACAGACGCTCCGCGTATATATGCACTATACCCCGAGGGTTGAGACATACGAGCTGACGGGAAAAGGCCGGCACTTCGGCGGGGATGCCGCGCTGGCCCGGGCTTTCGTCGATATGCTCCATGGCCGCGGCCAACCGGGACCGACGCTGCGGGACGGTCTTCTCAGCGCCCTGATCTGCCTGAAGGCACGGGAAGCGGCAGGCACACACGTCTATCAGGTGCTGGAATGGGATACAGGATAAAAGGAAGCCGATACCGCCTAAACCGGCGCTGTATCGGCTTTCGCGCATGTTTTTATTCCCCGTCGATCACCGGGATGCGGACGATTCGGGGATCGGTGAAGACATCCAGCTCATCCCGGCTGGTGCTGGAAAATTCCGAAACGACCGCACCCTCGGGGCCGGCCTGAAACCAGTGAAGCGTGTCCGGCGGGATCGTATATTGCCTTCCGGGAAGCAGCTCAATCTCGTGAAACACGGTATAGTAAGATTCACTTCCAATGGGAACGGCAGCTTTCGGCTGCGTCGCGGGCTCGCCTTCCACGTACAGGAAAACTTTGCCCCAGCGGCAGCGGAAGGTTTCCATTTTGCCCGGCTCGTCACCGACAGGCGGATGCCTGTGTTCGGGGCACGTCTGGTTTGGAAAGAGCACCAGCTCCTTGGCACAGTAACGATCCGTATTGACGTAGGTGACAAGTTCCAGACCCTGACGCTCCACATCGTTCAAACCGAAGTCGGCCACCTCGATTTCCTCCGCTTCCGTAGGCGTCAGGACGATTCCGGCCCGCCGAAACAGTTCTTGCGCCTTCATCCGATATTTCCGCAGTTGTTCCCGGTTCATTTACGTCTCCCCCTCCATTATCGCTATATTGATGATAAAGATTCGTTCTCCCAATTGCAATTTTTTTCAAAAAATCGGGGGAACCTATGCAAGGCGGCTCAGGAAGGGGGCAGACATGCGCTTTCCCGGCATATCCGGTACGCCCGGGAGGGCACAATGCTGCCGAAAGTTCCCGTTGAATGAACTGGCGGCTCCTTCGGGAGCCGTTAGCTACTTCGGGTATTAAAGGCTGAGGAACCCGTTGTCAGGGACTGCCGCTTTGAGCAGCGGATGGCAGACGGACCAGCACATTCCTGAGGCACAGTATATACAAGTGTGATATACTTTAAGAGCGGAACGGTTTTTCGTTGCGGTTGAACCGGTTCCGTTCTTCATAACCTTTTTGTCTCCTTATTGATTTTCTTTGCCGTCGGATGGATTCCGGCGGTTTTTTTGGTTTTTCGGGAAAGATTGCTTCGGATAATCCGGCTGTCCCTGCAAATTCTATCTAACGGGGTACCGGCCCTTTATTCCAATGCAAAGGAGCTGCGATTCTTTGGCGGACGTTCTCTATATTACAGCCCATCCCCACGACCATCACGCTTCTTTCAGCATGGCTTGCGGCAAGGCGTTCATTGATTCCTACCGGGAAACCCATCCCCGGGACAAGATTATCCACATTGACTTGTACAAGGAATATATTCCGCATATCGATGCCGATGTATTCAGCGGATGGGGAAAGCTCCGGACCGGCGAAGCGCTGTCGGAGGGAGAGAAGGCGAAGGTGGAACGGCTGAAGGAGCTGACTGACCAGTTTGTGGCGGCCGATAAATACGTTTTCGTCACGCCGATGTGGAATTTCTCTTTTCCGCCGCTCATGAAGGCCTATATCGATTCCATTTGTACTGCGGGGAAAACCTTCAAGTACACCGAAAACGGATCGGTAGGCTTGCTTACCAACAAGAAGGCCATCCATATTCAGGCTCGCGGAGGCATTTACTCCGAAGGTCCGGCCGCGGAAATGGAAATGGGACACCGTTATTTGGGCATCATTATGAATTTTTTCGGTGTTCCTTCCTTTGAAGGCTTGTTTGTGGAGGGGCATAATCAGTTTCCGGACCGGGCGGAAAGCATTAAAGAGGAGGCCATCGCCCGCGCGAAGGAAAAAGCAAAACAGTTTTAGCCATTGTCCGGGAGCCTGTCATGGGGGTTCCCGGCTTTCTTATTGACCGGAAATTACAGATTGACGACCCGGCGGCTTTCTTGTTATTTTGAATGATATCGATAACATCCTTTCGAGAAAGGGAGGCTGGAGAAAACAGATGATTTCAAATCCGAACAACCATCGCATATGGTTTGCGGGACCTGCGGAAACCTGGAACGAAGCGCTTCCTGTCGGCAACGGCAGACTGGGAGCGATGATTTTCGGGCACCCGCTGAAGGAACGCATACAGCTCAACGAAGATTCGGTATGGTACGGAGGGCCGAGGGACCGCAACAATCCCGACGCCTTGACCCATCTTCCGGAAATCCGCAGGCTGATCCTGAGCGGGAAATTGCAGGAAGCCCACCGCCTGGCCGCCATGGCATTGGCCGGAACTCCGGAAAGCCAGCGCCACTATATGCCCCTTGGCGATCTGGATATCCGTACGGGGCATGGTCAGCCGGGCCATTACCGGCGCGAGCTGGATCTGACCGCCGGGATAGCCCGCGTTCGATATGAAGCGGACGGCGTGGCTTACGGTCGGGAGCACTTTGCCAGTTATCCCGACCAGGTTCTCGTATTTCGGTATACGGCGGATCATCCGGGAAGCCTCTCCTTGACAGTCCGGATGACAAGGGGCGGTCATCGATACCTGGATGAGATAAGGGGAGAAGGCCGATCCATCGTGATGAAAGGGAACTGCGGAGGGAGCGGCGGCTCCGATTTTTGCGCGATAATCTCAGCATTTCCAGAGGGGGGAACGGTTCGTACCATAGGGGAGTATCTGCTCGTTGAAAACGCCGACGCGGTTACCCTGCTCCTGGCCGCGGAAACGACGTTCCGCCATGCCGACCCCGAAGCCGAATGCCGGAGAACGATCCAAACAGCCGGGGCCAAAGCTTACGACCAGCTGCTGCAGAAGCATTTGGAGGACTTCGGCGCCCTGTACAACCGGGTGGAACTGAACCTTCAGGGAGAAACCGGGGAGGACTATTCCTATCTGCCCGCAGGCGAACGGCTTGCCAGATTGAAGGACGAACAGAAAGAGGATCCGGGACTGATCGCCTTATATTTTCATTTCGGGAGATACCTGCTGATTTCCAGCAGCCGGCCGGGCTCGCTGCCGGCAAATCTGCAGGGAATCTGGAACGAGCAGATGCGTCCGCCCTGGGACAGCAAATACACGATCAATATTAACACGGAGATGAATTATTGGCCGGCGGAAACGTGCAACCTGGCGGAGTGCCATCTGCCGCTCTTCGAGCTGATTGAGCGAATGCGCCCGAACGGCCGGGTGACGGCGGAGAGAATGTATGGATGCCGCGGATTTGTGGCCCATCACAACACGGATATTTGGGCCGATACCGCACCGCAGGATTGCTACCTGCCGGCATCATTTTGGCCGCTCGGCGCCGCCTGGCTCTGCCTTCATCTCTGGGAGCATTACGCGTTCGGCGGCGATCCGGATCATCTGCGGCGCAGCTACGGAACGATGAAGGAAGCGGCCGAATTTTTCCTCGATTATCTGATTGAAGACGTTAGCGGCCGGCTGGTCACCTGTCCTTCCGTTTCGCCGGAAAATACATACATCCTTCCGGGCGGGGAGAATGGCCAGCTGTGCGCCGGGCCTTCGATGGACAACCAGATTTTGCACGCGCTGTTCGGATGTGTGATCGAGGCGTCGGAGATTTTGGACGTGGACCGCGGTTTCCGGGAAAGGCTGAAGGAGGTCCGAAGCCGCCTGCCGGAGCCCCGGATCGGCTGTTACGGACAGCTGCAGGAATGGATGGAGGACTATGAGGAGAAAGAGCCCGGGCATCGGCATATTTCCCATCTGTTTGCGCTTCATCCGGGGAACCGGATCACCCCGCGGAGCACGCCGGAGCTGGCGGCGGCGGCGCGCGTCACCCTCGAACGGAGGCTGGCTTCCGGAGGCGGCCATACGGGGTGGAGCCGCGCCTGGATCATCAATATGTGGGCCCGGCTGGAGGACGGAGAGAAGGCCGGCGAGAACGTCGGGGCGCTTTTGCGTTCCTCGACTTTGCCGAATTTGTTCGACAATCATCCGCCCTTCCAGATCGACGGCAACTTCGGGGGAACGGCCGGCATTGCCGAAATGCTGCTGCAAAGCCACGACGGGGAGCTACATCTTCTTCCGGCCCTGCCAAAGGCCTGGCGCTCCGGAAGCATTCGCGGGCTGCGCGCCCGCGGAGGGTTTGAAGCGGATCTGGAGTGGAAGGAAGGCCGGCTGCAGACCGCGACGATCCGTTCGCTGCGCGGAGGGATTTGCCGGGTTCGCACCCGGTGCCCTGCCGCGCTGGAGGCGGCTAAGGGGCATCCGTCTTCTCCGGCTCCGGCGGCAAACGACGATGGATGCCTTGTTTTTGAAACGGTGCCGGGGGGCGTTTACCGCATCGCGTCCCGTTAACTTCAGTCATCAGCAAGCACAAGGCGCGGGCACGACGGAAGCCTGCGCTTTTCCGCTTCCGATGCGGCCAAATTCCTGCTTCTTCCTTTCGCGATCTGTTGCCCTTGGGCGGGAACCGGGGGTATAATTTTGGGATGTCGTTGCCTTGGCAAACAAGGGGAGGGAAATGGCCGGATGAATCATCGATCGGAAAACCGCGCGGCGGAAAACCGGATCAGGGAAGCGCCCGGGCAGCGGGGAAACTTCGCGCAGGGCGTCAGGGACTGCGTCCCCACTCTGCTGGGGTACCTCGGCATTGGCTTTGCGGCGGGGGTTGTCGAGAAGACGGCCGGGTTGAGTCTGGCCGAGATCGGCCTCTTGTGCCTGCTTCTTTATGCCGGATCGGCCCAGTTCATTTTCGCCGGCATGCTGTCCGGCGACCATCCGGAAGCGGCGGTCATTCTGACCGTCTTTTTGGTCAATCTCCGCCATATTCTGCTGAGCGCCGCCCTGTCCCCCTATTTCCGCCAGCTTTCCTGGCTGAAAAATATAATGATCGGCACGCTGTTGACCGATGAAACTTTCGGAGTCGCGATGAACCGCGCAGCCCGCGGAAACGGGCTGCCGCCGGGCTGGATGCACGGGGTTAACGTGACAGCCTATCTGAACTGGTTTGCCGGCAACATGGCCGGCGCCGTGCTGGGCAGCCGAATCGCCGATCCCCGGGCGCTGGGGCTGGATTTCGCCCTGACCGCCATGTTTATCGGTCTGCTTGTCCAGAGCATCGCGAGCCGGAAGAAGGTGCTTCTCGACCTGTTGGTCGCGGGGATCGCCGTACTGGCTGTCATCGGCGCCGGTTTCCTGGTTTCCGCCAACGCCGGTGTCATCCTCGCCATACTCACTGCGGCGACAATCGGGACGGTGATGGAAAAATGGAAGTAAGATGGCAGATTCTGCTGATGATTATCGGGGCAGCGGCGGTCACCTGGTTACCCCGGGTGCTTCCTTTGGCCGTGCTCAGCCGGATGCCGCTCCCGGATTGGGCCATGCGCTGGCTAAGGCATGTCCCGGTCGCCGTCATGGCGGCGCTGATCGGCCGGGAGCTTTTTCCGGCCGGCGGAAAACCGGGCGCGTTCGGGGATCTGGCCGCCGCTTTGCTTGCCTTCGCCGCGGCGGTGCTTACGCGTAGCCTGCTGGCCACGGTCCTTGCCGGGATTGCCGCTGCCATGGTATTGCGGAATTTTCCCGGCTAGACGGCTGGGGCTTGGGCACGGCCTTGACATCACGGAGCCGTCATCAGCCGGCCCGTTCAATGGAAAGGAGGGGCAATGGCCATGAATAGCGGCAAACTGCCCGAATCATTCCGGATTGTCGACCGGACGGGAGAATGCGATACCGGGCCGGTCTCCTACGCTTTTGCGGTGGACGAATTGCTGTGCCGCCGGGTGGGGGAGGGGGCCGTCCCGCTGGTTCATCTGTGGAGGCACGAACGCGCTTTCGTAACCGGCCTGCGCGACCGCAGGCTTCCCTCCGCCCTCAGGGCAATGGAATGGCTTGAACACCAGGGGTATGCGGTAACGGTTCGAAGCTCGGGAGGTGCCGCCGTTCCCCTGGATGCGGGAGTGGTCAACATCTCCCTGATTCTGCCAAAGGATCCCGGCGATATGGATTTCCAGCGGCAGTTTGAATTGATGTACCGCCTGATCCGGGAGACGCTGGAGCCCTTTGGTGTGAAGACGGACAAAGGCGAAGTGGCGGGTTCCTATTGCCCCGGAGATTACGATTTGAGCGCGGAAGGCAGAAAATTTTGCGGACTGGCCCAGCGCAGGCAGACCCGCGCTTTCGTGGTGCAGGCCTTCGTCGTCGTGGAAGGCAGCGGCGGCAATCGGGCCGCGCTGGTCCGCGATTTTTACCGTCAGGCGGCCCCTGCGGCCGGAGAAGGTGCCTGCAGCGGGGAGGTTTCTTATCCAAGGGTGCGGCCGGAGACGATGGTGAGCCTGCAGGAATATGCCGGGATCACGGTTTCGGATTTTACCGGCGCCTTCCAACAAATGCTGGCGGGCCGGGGCGGAATCCCGGCTTCGCCGGAAGAGATTTTTCCTTCGCGGGACGAAATATTGCGGACGATGGACGATCTGCGCAAGGGGTATGAAAAGCGGAATTAGCGTTTCCCGGGTTTTCCTGAAACTTTTGCGGAATTCCGCTCGTTAGTGGAGTTGCATCAAATCAATAGAGACATGGGAAAGATCGGGAGGAGAAATTCGGAGATGTTCAAGAAAATCAGCGCTGCGGCGCTGGCTTTCCTGGTGCTGGCCCCGTCCGGCGTTTTCGCGGACGCAAGGATGAGCCTGTACAAGGACCTGCAGCCGCAGGCCTGGTCGGCCGAAGCCGTCTATTCACTGTCGGCGGTCCACGCGATTGACGGATATGAAGACGGGACGTTCCGGCCGCTGCAAAATGTTACGCGCGAAGCCTTCGTCAAATTGATGGTTTCCGCCGTTCGGGGAAAATCGGACGGAGCTGCGGTTCCGCTGTCCGATGTACAAGCGGACCGCTGGTCCTATCCTGTGATTCAAACCGCTCTTCAGCTGCACTGGTGCGATTTTTTGCTGAAAAACGGAAAATTTCAACCGGAAATGCCGATCTTGCGGGAAGAGGTTGGAGCCATGGCGGGGATTTACCTGCTGGAGCGGCTTCCCGGTAGCGAGCGGAAGTCGTGGCTGGACGGGGAATGGCGCAAGGAACAGGCGGCAAGCCCGCTAGCTGACGCCGGTTGGGTGCGCGCAGATTTGGCCCCTTACTTCTTTTATGCGGTCAAGCAAGGGATTCTGGAAGGCGACCAGACAGGATTTCAGCCGCAGTCCCCGCTGTCCCGCCAGGAAGCGGCGGCCATCATTTCCCGGTTGATCAATCTGGAGACAGCCAAGGCGGAGCTTCAGGCGACCGGGTTCTACGCCATTTCATCCTATGGAAATCTAGACAAGACGCGTTATTTGAACCAAATGATACTCGGGTGGTCCCATCTTGATTATTCGCAGCCCGGGGCCGCCCGCCTGGATACGTCCACGACGGAATTCAAGATTCCGCCCGGCTGGAACGAGGTGACGGAGGAGGCCGAGCGGGACAAGGTCGGCACCGGGCTGATGGTATTTGCCGACGATACCCGTCAGCACGTCGCCGATTTTCTCCGCGATCCGGCGGCGCAGACGGCGTTTATGAATTCCCTGCTGTCGGTCGTGAAGGATCCGCAATACGGATTTTCCGGTGTCTGCCTCGATTTCGAAGAACTCAAAGATGAATCGCTCCGCCCCTTATACGCGGAGTTTTTGCGGCAATTGAAAGCCAGGCTGGGGGATTTGCGCCTTACCGTCGCGGTTCCTCCGTCGCGTTACTATGCGGGCTATGATATGCAAGAAATCGGAAAGACCGCCGATGAAGTGATTTTGATGGCCTACGATTTCACCGATCAGGCAAGCCGGGTTCCATCGGCTCCGCTGCCGCTTGTCGCGGAAGCGGTGGAGGAAGCTTTGCAGTCGGTCCCGCGGGAAAAGCTGGTTCTCGGCCTATCCAAGCAGGCCAACCAATGGGTTCAGGGAGTCGGCGGCACCGAATATTACGAACCTTCCCATGACAAGGTGGAGGACCGCTTGAAACAGCCCGGAACCTCGAGCGTGCTCGATTTCCCCTATTTCCTTGACCGCATCACGTTTACGGACAGCCGGGGAAACCACGTGATCTGGTATGAAGATACGCGGAGCCTGGGCCGCAAGCTGTGGCTGGCCAAATATTACGGGCTCAAGGGCGTATCGCTGTGGCATATGGGCAATTTTACCGGAAGCGATTGGGAGCGGATCGAAAGCCGGTAGAGGTCCGGCTTTGTCCCGCCCACCTTCCGTCCGTTTCTTGAAGCGCTTGTCCGTCCGACTATCTGAAATTTGTCCGCAGTCGGTACGGGGCGCTTTTTTTGTTTTTGGCGGCAGTCCCGCAGCTGCATAATCGGCTTAATACATATCCGGCTTCGGAAACTCTTCCGCACCCGGGTGCAAATAGAGCCTGCCTTCGGTATCAAGCTCGACCAGCATCAGCTCTTCCGGCCCGTCGGCGCCCGCGCGGCGGATTTCCTCCTTCAGCCAGGCGACGGACAGGTGCGCATATTTCAGGTTGTTATACTGGATCTCCCCGTCGATCACCAAGGGAAGAGCCAGTCCTTCATAGGGAGTGGGAATCCCGAGGTCCCTGGGCTTAACGGCCCGTTCCTGGGCAACGGGAATCACGGACAGCTCCCCGTTCGGTTCAATAATGGCGAATTCAACGTCGGATAACCGGGCATATCCCTTGATCCGCAGCAAGGACAGCAGAAACGGCAGGTTCATCATGTTTTTGCGGAGCTCCGTCCGGTCGATTTTACCGTTCGCCACCACAATGCTTGGTTTGTTGTCCACACGGTAAAAGCGTTTGCGCAGTGATACGGTGCCGATCAGAATCGTGCCGAGAGCGAGCGCCAGCACCCCGATGGCCGCTTTGGAAGGAACCTTGAACACCAGCGGCTCGGCGGCGGTCGTCGTAATCAGCATGAGCCCCGACAGTTCGTAGGCGGTCATCTGGGCAATCGATTTTTTGCCCAGGATGCGGATGCCGACCCAGGTCACCAGCAGCATGACCAGACAGCGGAGCAGGTAAGCGGCTAATTCGGCCATCACGCAGTCCTCCTTACGGTCCGGGTACGATATTCAGGAAATTATTCCACATGTCCAGATCAGCCATGGCCTCGCTGGCGGCAACCCCCTTGTCTTTAACGCGAACCGCCCCTTGAAGCCGGTACAGACCGCTTTCGAACGTCTGGTAATCCTGCTCCGCATAATTGAACTGTACCCAAAATTTTCCCCGTTCCCAAATGTCAAAGATCTGCTTCACTTCCCGGTCCGCCTGTTCCCAGTTTCCGCTGTCGGCTTGCTCAACGACGGACTGCAGCAGCCAGGCAATCCGGTTGCCCGAATCGAGCATCCGATGCTGGAGGGCGAAATAAACCGCGAACAGGAGAAGGACGGAGGCCGCAAGAACGGCAGTTATTCCCTTGCTCGTCACAGGAACTCACCTACTTTGCATATCTTACAATATTATGAAAAGAGGCCGAATAAAATATACCGTTGGTACCATGCTCAGCCAGCTACCGAGCGAGAGGCGGTGAAGTCCGGATGAAAGATTCGAAGGAACTCTGGAAGGCGATCCGGAATCAGGCCGGCAAAACCCTGGGAGAAGATTTCTGGCACGACATCGCGGGACTTCTGCCGAATCCCGGGCCTCACATAGATGTTTACGAAACGACGGAAGAAGTGTTCGTCGTGGTGGAATTACCGGGGTTATCCGGATTGGAGGGAATCAGGCTGCAGTTAACGGGCCGGCGATTGCAGCTCAAAGGGGAGATGATCCGGGATTATCCGGTGGAGGAAGAGGAGCTGTTTATCTCGGAGCGGTTCAGCGGCAAATTTATGCGGAGCCTGGAGCTTCCGCACGAGGTATCGGCCGGGGGAGTAAAAACCTCATTCCGCGACGGCCTTCTAACCCTTTGTTTCCGCAAAAAACCGACGGAACCGGTGCAGATGATTCCGCTTGTACCGGAGCCGGGTTCCGGCCCGGAGATATAACTTGGCGATTCCTGCAATATGATGAAAGTAAGGGATTTCAGGAGAAAGGAGGGAGCCCTATGGCGAAGATTATCTTCCAGGATTTGCAAATTGGTTCCGTCAGCCGATCGTCCGGCATTTTTACCGGAAACAACTCCCCTGCGGGATGGAGGCATATGGCCAAAATCAACGAGGGCTTCGGGAAAATGTCGGGGGAGACGAACCGGAGTGAAAACGGCATACAAATTGTGATGGATAACGATTTGGTGGAAAATTATCCGAAGCCGAAACGCGGAAGGCCATGATGCGCTGGTTCAAACCGGAAAAATCTCCCCCGAAAGACCCGGAGGACCTGGGCCGCAGGCTGGCCGGCCTGGAAGCCGCACTGCGCCAATTGGCGCAGCGGCCGGTAGAGTACAACGTCACCATAGAGCATGTGCATATCCATCAGCCGGTGCTGGAAAAGCTGGCCTTCCGGCTGGACCGGCTGGAGATTGACGAGCTGAGCGGGGCATTGAACCTGGGAAACAATTTCGGCACCAAAGTAGACCGCAAGGAACCGGAAGAAGGCGCTGCCCGCGGCCCGAAGGACGCTCCCGACCGGAACAAGCAGGCCCGGGCCGCCTCTTTCCCCGAAGGTTCCATGACACGTACAGCGGACGGCTATTCGTTTTCTTTCGGAAAAACCGTGCCCCGGCGGAATAACCCGAAGGAATGAAAGGGGGGAAAGAATTGGGCAGTTCGTTTCTGTCTCCGACGTTTGTGATCGGCTATATCCGGATCGGAAGCGTGGAAGGAGCTTCCTGTGTCAATCTGGGCAACAATTCCCCCAGCGGCTTTCAAAGCCATAAGAAACATAACCAGGGGTTCGGCAATGTCGGCGGGGATCATAACCAGATCCGCGGGCTCCGGTCGACGTTGGAAGACAATGATATGCTGGATATGCAGAACGGTTTGGAAGAAGAAATTCCCGCCTGGGTCCGCCAGTCGATCCGCGATGCGGCAGCAGAATGAAGGTCCCGGGCAAACCGGAACGGGCATGGCCGTTAGTCTCGGGTCACACTCCAGCGTGCACCGTCTTCCAGGACGGGAGCGTCGATCCAATCGTCGTCGACGACCGAATTCACATTATGGTGCAGCACATTGATTCCTTTGTGCCGCCCGTCCCCGTAGTTGTTCTTGCCAATGGCGTTCCAGCCGGGCTGGCTGTTTTCGCCGACAGCAACGGCGGAGTTGGTGGTGACGGCATTGACGTCGATGGATTCAAAATGAATTTTCTGGTGGACCGGCGATGCCTGCCTGTGGATGAAGATGCCCGTATCGTTGTTGGGAAAATCAACGGCATCGTTGTCGATAACGAGGTTGATGTTATGATGAATCGTCCCCCCGTGTACGCTGCCAAAGCCGCTGTTATCCTTGCGGGTGCTTCGCCAGCCGTAAGCGGGGTTATTGCCGACCAGAACGGCGGAGCTGGTCTCCACCGAGTTGATCATGATCTTGTTGAACAGCACGTTCATGGAAGGAACAGCAGTCATGGAACGAAACCCTCCTTGGTCTGAAAAAATCGGGGTTACAGCCCCTGGGCTTGAGCGGAAGGATAATTGTCGCTGTCGTTGATCGGGGTATCGATAAAATCGTTGTCGAGAGTGTTGTTCATGATATTGGCGTTGAAATTGATGCCGAATACCTGGCAGTTGCCAAACAGCGTCTTGCCGTGGGTCGTCCAGCCCGGCTGATTGTTTTCGCCTACGGCCACCAGGCCGTCCCGGTTAATCGCGTTGACATTGATGGTGACGAAATTAATCGCGATCGCCATATGTACCACACCCCCAACCCCTCATGGACTCATGACTATTGTATTCCCGCCCCGTGTTGTCCTGTGCCCTCTTTTTTGCAAAAACGCACGAAGCGGCGGCAAACCGCCGGAAAGGAGAACGGTTGTGGCCAATGAAGAAGAAAAGCGCACCTGTGTAAGATGCGCCCATGTTCACGGAAAGGAAGCCCAATTCTGTATCAAGTGCGGAGCCCCCCTGATTAACCGCTGTTCCGATGAAAAGGGACTGCTCGACAAAGGCTGCAGAGCGCTCAACCCGCCGGAGGCGGCCTATTGCCAGCGCTGCGGGCAGCCGACCGTCTTTAACAAGGCGGGGCTGGTGCAGCCCTTCAACCCATAGAAGGAAAATGGCGCCTGGCCGGGAAACGGCAACCTCCAGTCTTAGCGGCTGGAGGTTTGTTTTTGGAAATGGCCGCCGGGACAGGGGGCTCATTGGAAAAAATGGGACAACCCTTCACCAAGCTCCTTTTGCCAGAAGCCCCAAATGTGAGTGCCGGGTCTTTCCCTGTACGTCAGCTGCGCATGTTTTTCCTGGAGCAGACTGCGGGCTTCGCGGTTCAGACGCAGAAAATCGAAGGTGCCGTGGTTCGTTTCCACTGCCGTTTCCTGCAAACCGACGACCATGTAAAGCTTCAGCCACGACAAGTCCGGCTGCCGTTCGATGGCCTGCGCCGTCGGCGTGTAGAAGGCCCCGGAAAGGGACAATACCTTGTGAAATAATTTGGGCTCATTTAGCGCAAGATGCAAAGATACGGCAGCCGCCAGAGAGTCCCCGGCAAGTATCCGTTCATCCGGATCCTGCCTTGAGGGGTAAGTGCGCTCAATGAATGGGAGCACCTCCTGCGTAAAAAAACGGCAGAAAGCCTCAAACCGGGCGCCCTCGGGATGATAATCGGCATTCCGTGTTTGAGAGTTGACTTCGACGCCTACAATAAGAAAAGGATCGGCGTTTTCGTCGAGAATAAGCTTGTTGGCCCAGGTGGCGATGCGCCCGAAATTGAAAAACTGCTCGCCGTCCTGGCAGTAGACCGCCGGGTAACCGGTTAGCTCATTATACCCGGGAGGCAGATAGACGATCAGGCGACGTTCCTCCTGCAGGAAGGACGAGGCTATCGTATGGCGGTGGATCGTTCTTTTGTAATAACGGTTCGGATCCCTGTCCATCCGGCATTTCCTCTCTTTCAATGGCGTGCATTTATCTTTTGATCGTAACCGAAAAAGGATTCGCTGTAAAACTGTACTATAACTAAATAAATCACTGTTATACTATACATTTTTTTAAGAATGCCTATTTACTTAAATAATCTTTGACTATTGAAATGGAACAGGATTATAATAATTGTATAACAGCCAACCTTTAGAATTGCCGAAAACTGACAAGAGGTGAAACGCATATGAGCAAGGTCTTGAACAAGACTTCCCACGAAGTCCGGATTGACCCGATTGAAGCTCTGCACGTGATCAACGAACAGGGGCAAATCGTTAACCCCGATTATATGCCCGATTTAAACAGCGACCAGCTGCGCGAACTGATGCGGCGCATGGTGTTTACCCGTACGTGGGATCAGCGCGCCGTCAGTCTGGCAAGGCAGGGCCGGCTCGGCTTTTTTGCCCCGGTTTCCGGACAGGAAGCGGCCATGATCGGCAGCGAATTCGCATTGGATAAAGAAGACTGGATTTGTCCGGGCTACCGTGATATGCCGCAGCTCGTCTGGCATGGTCTTCCTTTGTACCAGGCTTTTCTCTATTCCCGCGGCCACCAGCACGGCGGGCAAATTCCCGAAGGGGTCAATGTGCTCCTCCCGCAGATCATCATCGGGGCGCAGATTGTCCAGGCGCCGGGGGTAGCCATGGGCCTGAAGCGCCGCGGCAAGAAGAATGTGGCGATCGCATATACCGGGGACGGCGGAAGCTCCCAGGGCGATTTCTACGAAGGCATGAACTTTGCCGGGGCGTTCAGGCTTCCGTGCATCTTCTTCGTGCAGAACAACGGCTATGCCATCTCCACGCCGCGGGAGAAGCAGTCGATGGCGGAAACGATCGCCCAGAAAGCCGTTGCGGCAGGCATTCGCGGCGTTCAGGTAGACGGCATGGACGTGCTGGCGGTGTACAAGGCTGTCTCCGAGGCGAGGGAGCATGCGTTGAACGGAATGCCGACGCTGATCGAGGCGCTGACCTACCGTTTCGGCCCGCACTCGATGTCCGGCGACGACCCGAGCAAATACCGGACCAAGGAAGAACAGGGCGAATGGGAATCCAGAGATCCGCTCGTCCGTTTCCGCAAATTCCTTCAGTCCAAGAAGCTGTGGAGCGAGGAAGACGAAAACAAAGTCGTCGAAGAAGCCAAACAGCATGTGAACGAACAGATCAAGAAGGCGGAAGAGACGGCCAGGATGTCGATCCCGGGCCTGATCGACTCCATGTATGAGGCGACCCCGCCCCATCTGGAAGAGCAGAAAGCAATGTTTGCCGCTAAGGGGGATAAATAAACCATGGCACAGTTAACCATGATTCAAGCCATCAACGATGCTTTGCGCGTAGAAATGAAACGCGATGAAAATATTTTGCTGTTCGGGGAAGACGTAGGCCGTGTCGGCGGCGTTTTCCGCGCAACGGAAGGTCTGCAGAAGGAATTCGGCGAAGACCGCGTGATGGATACGCCGCTTGCCGAATCCGGAATCGGCGGTCTGGCCGTCGGTCTGTGCACCCAAGGGTTCCGGCCGATTATGGAAATCCAGTTCATCGGCTTCGTATTCGAAGCGATGGATTCCATCTGCGCGCAGGCTTCGCGGCTGCGCTGGCGTTCCGGCGGACGCTACCACGCCCCGATGGTCATCCGCACGCCGTTCGGCGGCGGGGTCAAAGCCGCCGAGCTGCATACTGACAGTCTGGAAGGCATGATGATTCAAACCCCGGGAATCAAGGTTGTCGTACCATCCAATCCCTATGACGCAAAGGGACTGCTAATCTCCGCGATTCGTGACAACGATCCGGTGTTCTTCATGGAGCATCTGAAGCTTTACCGCTCGTTCCGGGCGGAAGTGCCGGAAGGCGAGTACACAGTTCCGCTGGGCAAGGCGAATGTCGTGCGCGAAGGCTCCGATGTAACCATTCTCGCTTACGGGGCCATGGTTCATACTTCGCTGAAAGCGGCGGAAGAACTGGAGAAAGCCAAAGGCATCAAGGCGGAAGTCATCGATCTGCGTACGCTGAACCCGCTTGATATCGAGACAATCGTTGAATCGATCAGGAAGACCAACCGCGCGATTGTTGTGCAGGAAGCGCAGAAAACGGCCGGCGCCGCCGCGGAAATCGTAGCGCAAATCAATGAAAAGGCGATCCTGCATTTGGAAGCGCCCGTGATTCGGGTTGCCGCGCCGGATACCGTGTATGCTTTCGGCCAAATCGAAGACGAATGGCTCCCGACCCCGGCAAGAGTAATCGACGGTGTGAACCAGGTCTTGAATTTCTAATAACGCAGACGATTCGGAGGGTTTGTCCATGGCAATCTGGCAATTCAAGCTCCCCGAGCTGGGCGAGGGCCTGCACGAAGGCGAAATCGTGAAGTGGCACGTCAAGCCGGGGGATGAGATCAAGGAAGACGACATCATAATGGATGTCCAGAACGATAAAGCAGTGGTCGAGGTTCCGTCTCCGGTTAGCGGCAAAATTATGGAAATTAAAGTAAGCGAGGGGACGGTCTCCGTTGTCGGAGATGTTCTCGCCATTATTGATGTGACCGGAGAAATTCCGCCGGAGTCGCTCCATGGCGGAGGCGGTGAACATGCCGGGGAGGCGCCTCGCCCTGAAGCGGCCGGGGAAGTGCAGCCGGCCGCGGCCAGCAAGCCGGAACCGCCCGGGTCGGAAACGGCTGCCGCCCAGGGTCCCGGGCATGTGCTGGCCACCCCGAGCGTCCGCAAATTCGCTCGCGAGAAGGGCGCTGACATCACGAAAATCAAGGGAACCGGCCGCAACGGGCAAGTCACGCGGGAAGATATCCTGTCCTTCCTCGCAGGCGATCAGAATGCCGGGGAACAACAGGCCGGGGCGCCCGTTACGGCGGCATCGGCGGCAACGGAAGCCGGTGAACAGGCGGAAGAACGTGTTCCGTTCAGGGGAATCCGCAAAGCGATCGCCAATGCGATGGTCAAATCCGTCTATACCGCGCCGCACGTAACCGTCATGGACGAAGTGGATGTCACCGCGCTGGTGGCTCTGCGTGAAAAAGCCAAACCGCTGGCCGAGCAGAAGGGCGTCAAGCTCACCTATTTGCCGTTTATCGTCAAGGCGCTGGTTGCCGCCGTACGGCAATTCCCGGCGTTAAACGCTTCGATCGACGAAGAAGCGGGAGAGATTGTTTACAAGAAGTATTACCATATCGGCATTGCAACAGATACCGAAAACGGCCTTCTGGTTCCGGTCGTCAAAAACGCCGACCGCAAGAACATCTGGACCATCGCCGCCCAGATCAGGGATTTGGCCGCCCGCGGCCGCGAAGGAAAGCTGGCTCCGGATGAAATGAAAGGCAGCACAATCAGCATTACCAATATCGGTTCAGCCGGCGGCATGTTCTTCACCCCGGTCATCAATTACCCGGAGGTTGCCATTCTCGGTACGGGCCGCATCAGCGAAAAACCTGTCGTGAAGAACGGAGAAATTGTGATCGGCAAAATGATGGCCCTGTCCCTTAGCTTCGATCACCGCATTATTGACGGCGCGACTGCGCAATACGCCGTAAACTACATCAAACAGCTGCTTGAAGACCCGCAGCTCCTGATTATGGAGGTATAAAATCATGGTCGTAGGCACGTTTACCACCGATGTGGACGTACTGGTTCTCGGCGCCGGCCCTGGCGGTTATGTGGCCGCCATCCGGGCCGCCCAATTGGGAAAATCGGTTGTCGTGGTGGACAAAGCGGAAGTGGGGGGCGTTTGCCTCAACCGCGGATGCATTCCGTCCAAAGCCTTGATTTCGGCAGCTCATCAATATGAAGCGATGACCCGTTCCGAATCCATGGGCATTACGGCCGAGGGAGTCAAAATCGACTTCGGCAAAGTCCAGGAGTGGAAAAACAGCGTCGTCAAGAAGCTGACGGGGGGCGTATCTTCCCTGCTCAAGGGCAACAAGGTTCAGGTCGTTTCCGGCGAAGCCTTCTTCGTCAGTGAAAATGTGGTCAGTGTGGCGTCGGAAACCGATTCGGCGCAGTACAAATTCCAGCACTGCATAATCGCTACGGGTTCCCGGCCGATTGAGCTGAAGCCTTTCCCCTACGGGAAACGCATCCTGTCTTCCACCGAAGCTTTGAGCCTGCGGGAAATTCCGAAGAGCATGGTCGTCATCGGCGGAGGCTATATCGGAATCGAGCTTGGCCAGACTTATGCGAAATTCGGCACCCGAGTAACGATCCTGGAAGGCACGGAGACGATCCTGCCGGGCTTCGAGAAGGATCTTTCCCGGCTCGTGGGACGCAGCCTGCAGAAGCTGGGAGTCGAAGTCTATACGGAAGCCATGGCCAGAGAAGCCAGACAGTCGGAAGATGAAGTAGCGGTCACCTTTACCGTAAAGGGCGAAGAGAAAGAGGTTAGCGCCGATTACGTCCTTGTGACCGTAGGCCGCCGGCCGAATACCGACGAGCTCGGTCTGCAGGCGATCGGCGTGAAAATGAGCGACCGCGGCCTCATCGAAATCGATGAACAATGC
>Ga0310827_100658_pt1 | contig 23847 bp, 19 predicted proteins | sample WT_ome_2_FD_201309 | JGI IMG/M metagenome (GOLD analysis project Ga0310827, IMG submission 201309) | Sorghum-adapted microbial communities enriched on wild type (WT) sorghum from Joint BioEnergy Institute, Emeryville, California, United... ... | reverse complement strand
ACCCAGGTTGCCGGAGCGAACGCCCCGGACGTGATCCAGATGGACTACGCTTATCTGACCGACTACGCGAAACGGGGAGCGCTGCTTGATCTGGACAAGTATGTGCAGAGCAAGGATCTGGATATCGCCGATCACGACAAGAGCATGATCAAAGCGGGATCGGTTGACGGAAAGCTGTATGCGGTTACCCTGGGCGTGAACGCGCCGGGCGTTCTGTACAATTCAACTGTCTTCCAGAATCTCGGGATTGAAGAGCCGAAGGAGGACTGGACCTGGAAAGATTTCGGCGACATTGCCGCGAAAATTGCCAAGGCCAAGGGACAAGGCTTCTACGGTTCGGCCGATATCTCCGGAACCACCAACATGTTTGAAATCCTGGTGCGGCAGAACGGGCACTCGCTGTTCAACAACGGTCAATTTGCCGCAACCAAAGACGATTTGAAACAATGGTTCACGATGTGGGATAACCTGCGCAAGAATGGCGGAGCGACTCCGGCGGAAGTGACCGCGGCCGCGACCAACGCCCAGGAAACCCGCCCGATCTCGGTCGGCACGGCGGCCATGGACTTTGCCTGGTCCAACCAGGTTATTGCTTTCCAGAAGGCGCTCAAGAATCAGAACGATAAAATCAAGGTTCAAGTCATCCCGCATTCGGAAGGCGAGAAGAAAATCGGGGAATATCTGAAGCCCAGCATGTTCGTCTCCGGTTATGCGAAGACGGCGCACCCGAAGGAAGTCGCCGAACTGATCAACTTCCTGGTCAACGATCCGGACTGTGCAAAAATTCTCGGGACCGAACGGGGAATTCCGGTCAACTCGAAGATTCGCGAACAGCTGAAGCAATCGGCTCCGGAACAGGAAAAGATGATTTACGACTTCATCGAAACCGTCTCCAAGCATTCCAGCGATATTGACCCGCCTTATCCGCAGGGCTTTTCCGAGCTCGACAAGAGCTTCCATACGACAAGCGAGCAGATTTCGTTCGGGCAAAGCTCGATCGACGACGCGATCACCCAGTTTATGAACAATGCCAAATCGATATTGGGCAAATCCCAATAACCGCCAATCCCCGGCAGCAAGCTACGGTAACCACAAACAGGCTTCGTGGTTACCGCATTCTTACAACGAAGGCAGGGATCCGCAATGAATGCGCATTATGAAACCGCGGCAATCAGGCCGGCTGTCGCTGTAAAGAAAAAGGCAAGACGTTACACCCAGAACGGGGTCGCTTTGTTTTTCCTCGCCCCCTGGCTGATCGGTCTGATCTGTCTGACCCTGGGCCCGATGATCGCTTCGCTTTATTTTTCCTTTACGGATTACAGTGTGCTGAGTGCGCCCAATTGGGTCGGACTGACAAATTACAAGACGATGTTCACTTCCGACAAACTGTTTCTGATTTCGCTTAAGGTGACCTTTCTCTATGTCCTGGTCTCCGTACCGCTCAAACTGATTTTCGCTTTGGCCGTAGCGGTTCTGCTGAACAAGGGGATGAAGGGCCTCGGCATTTACCGTACGGTCTATTATATTCCTTCCCTCCTGGGCGGAAGCGTGGCGATCGCCATGCTGTGGAGGAAAATGTTCGGCGGGGACGGCCTGCTTAACCAGATTTTGCATTTGGTCGGGATCAACGCCCCTGATTGGGTGGCGAATCCCAAATACGCGCTTTATTCGATCGTGCTCTTGTCCGTCTGGCAGTTCGGCTCTTCGATGATTATCTTCCTGGCCGGACTCAAGCAAATTCCTTCGGAATATTACGAGGCTTCCGCAGTGGACGGCGCAAGCCGGATGCGGCAGTTTTTCTCGATCACCATACCGATGCTTTCGCCGGTGATTTTCTTTAACCTGGTGATGCAGATTATCACCTCTTTCCAATCTTTTACCCAGGCGTTTGTGATCAGCAACGGGACGGGCGGACCCGTCAATTCCACTTTGATGTATTCTCTGTATCTGTACAAGAAAGGCTTCGCCTTCTTCCAGATGGGTTACGCTTCGGCCATGGCCTGGGTTCTGGTTCTTCTGATCGCCCTCTTCACCCTGCTGATCTTCCGTTCGGCCAAATCCTGGGTTCACTATGAGGATGGGGGGAAATAAGGATGGAACAAACTACAGAAAAAATGCACATCGTCAAGCACGTTATCGTTATTGCGATCGCTTTTGTCATGCTCTATCCCGTCCTCTGGATGCTGGGAAGCTCGTTCAAACCGGCCAACGAGATTTTCTCGGAAATCTGGATCTGGCCCAAACAGTGGGTGTTCGATAACTACATCCAGGGCTGGACGGGAATTCAGGGGAATTCGTTCGCTCATTTCCTGGGCAATTCCCTGATTGTCTCGGTCGGGGCAGTCGTCGGGAATGTCCTGTCCTGCTCCATGGCAGCCTATGCGTTCGCCCGTCTGAATTTCCGATTCAAGACGATCGCTTTCGGTCTCATGCTGATGACCATCATGCTTCCGCACCACGTTACGCTGATTCCGCAATATATCATTTTCAATAAAATCGGCTGGATCAACACGTTCTTTCCACTGATTGTGCCGAAATGGCTGGGCACCGATGCCTTCTTCATCTTCCTGACGGTGCAGTTTATCCGGGGACTGCCCCGCGAGCTCGATGAAGCGGCGACAATCGACGGCTGCGGCCCGATCCGGATTTTCTGGAAAATCATTCTGCCGCTGGCTCTTCCCGCCCTGATCACGACAGCCATCTTTACGTTCCTTTGGACCTGGGACGATTTCTTCAGCCAGCTGATTTATTTGAGCGACCCGATCAAATACACCGTTCCGCTCGGTTTGCGGCTGTTTCTGGATTCCAGCTCCCAGTCGGACTGGGGCCCGATGTTCGCCATGTCGACCCTGTCCCTTGTTCCCTGTTTTATTGTCTTCATTCTCTGCCAGAAGTATTTTGTGCAAGGGATTGCCACATCGGGAATTAAAGGATAAGATCAGGATAACGATAAGAGGAGCACCTCTAGCTTACGAAATGGGATGAGCCTCATGAGAGAACTGCGGCGGATGCGCTGGATCTCCTTTATCCAACGAAGCAAACTTTCCACATTGATGGTAGCTTGCTTCATTTTTTTAAATCTGCTGTTTCTGATCGTCATCGATCTGCTGGCCTACCAGGCCTTCTCGCGGGTAACCTTCAAGGAAATCAGCAGCGCCAGATTGTCGCTGCTGAACGAAAATACGAAGAGAGGCTTCGACTTTATCACGTACGTGACGGAAGCCGCCTATTCGATTGTGACGAACAAAGAGGTCATCTCCCGCCTGGAGAATCCGGGGCGGACGAGATACGACCTGATTTCCAGCCGGCGGGACCTGTCCGATCTGCTGCGGCATATCCGGGTGGTGAACACCAATATCAGCTCGGTCTGGATCTATTCCAATGCTTACAACGACGTCGCCTACGGTCCGGCCGATCTGGTCTATCCCATCGACCGCATATCGCGCGAACCCTGGTTCCCCGGGCTGGCCAAAGCCGATGGAATGTGGGTGCCGGTCTGGCCGAACGCCCCGGACAAATCGGTCATTCATTATGTTCAGCGTATTCCGGATGACAAGGGCAATACGATCGGGTATGTTTCCATCGGGCTGACACGGGAGGAGATTCTGCAGAAGTTTGCCGATACGCCGATGGATCCGGAAGGCCGGCTGCTTCTGGTGGACACGGGCGGCAAAGTCATCGGGATGGTGAACAACCCGGGAGATTCGGGCGGAAAAGGGATAGTAAGCCCGGAGTGGCTGGAAGCGCACGCGTTCAATTTCGGCGACGGCTATGAAGTGATGAAAAAAGGGGGCCGGTCCTACCTGGTCCTGTTCTCCAAGCCGAGCAGCCTGCAGTGGCGGCTGGTGCAGGTCGTTCCGGTACGGTCCCTGCTGACCGGCACCGAGCAGGCCGGCTGGTACGTATTCGCCGCGGGACTGGTCAGCCTGCTGCTGTCCGCCGGACTGGCCTATGTGTTCGTCAAAAACATGATAACCCCCCTGCGCCGCCTCATGATCGCCATGAAGAAGCTGGAACGCGGCGATTTCGATGCCCGCGTGAACAGCAGCTTTACCGAAGAATACGTGCAGCTGTCTTCCGGCTTCAATCATATGGCCGGGCGGCTGCGGCAACTGGTGGAAAGGGTCAAGCGGGAGAACCGGGCGCGGCGCGAGGCCCAGACCAGTCTTCTCGAGGCGCAGATCAAGCCGCACTTTCTGTATAACACGCTGGACATGATCTATTGGCGCGCGCTCGACTACAAGGCGGAGGACATCAGCCAGATGATCATGCAGCTCGGCAAGCTCCTGCGCATTGGCTTAAGCGGCGGGAAGATGTTTATCCGGCTGCGCGATGAATTGGAGCACGCCCGATGCTACGTGGAAATCCAGCGCATTCGCCAGCCGTTTCCGATCGAGTACAAGGAAGAAACGGTCCCTTATGTCAAGGGCTGTTATACCCCCAAAGTCATTCTTCAGCCCTTTATCGAGAATTCCGTGATTCACGGCAAGCCGGCCGCCGGCAGCGGCGAAGCGCTGAAGCTTCACCTGCGGATCCGGGAAGAACCGCTCGCCGAAAGCGGCAAGCGGGCGATTTCGCTGGAGCTGACCGACAATGGAGGAGGACTTCCCGAAGGATGGACCCTGGCTTCATCCAGGGGGATCGGGATACGCAATGTGCATAACCGGATCCGGCTTTACTGCGGGCCGCCCTATGGCGTCGAGATGGCGAACCGGGAGGACGGCCCGGGAGTGAGAGTGACAATCCGCATTCCGGTTATCGAGAAGGAAGAACAGCTACACGATGGGTTGGACGGTGAGGACGCATGAAATCCATTCTTCTCGTGGACGACGAGCAGCATACTCTGGACTCTTTGATGCATCACGTTGCCTGGGAGAGCCTGAATGTCCGCATAGCCGGTACGGCCGGGAACGGGAAGGAAGCACTGGAGAAATACCGGGAATTGAAGCCGGATATGATCATGACGGACGTCTATATGCCGGAAATGGACGGGATCGAACTGGTACAGGCGATTCGCCGGGAAAATCCGTCCATTCCCGTGATTATTCTGAGCGGTTACGGCGAATTCGAGAATGCGCGAAGGGCGATGAAATGGGGCGTCAACCATTTTCTCCTGAAGCCGGCGGGGGTCCCGGAGATTGAAGCTGTCATTCGCGAGCTGATTCAGGAACTGGACGTAAGCGAACAGAAGCAGAGGCTGGAGGAACAGTACAAGCGGGAGATCGACCGGATGATTCCTTTCATGCGGGAAAAGCTGCTTCACGAGATGTTGACCAGCCGCTACCAGCCGGGGAACATCCCCGCGGAACGGCTTCAATACCTGAACATGCCCAATCCCGAAGAAGTGCTGGCCGTCAGTTTGCAGATTCACCGTCCGGCTTTTCTGGCCAAGCTGTCGGAAAGAGACTGGCAGCTGCTGAAATTTGGCGCCGACAATATCGTACGGGAACTGGCGGAGGAAGAGTTCAGGGGGAATCCGTCGTTGAACTGGTATATCCTGGAATATACCGACGGGCTTCTGGTTATTGTGTTGTTTCACCGGATCAGGGAGGAAGAGACGCTATATTCGGCAGCTGAACGGCTGTCGGAAAAGGCGACGGAGAAAATCCGCACGTATCTGAAAATCGACGCGTTCGCCGGTATCGGAACCGTACGGAGCAGTCTTGCCGGCTTGCTGGATTCCTTTCTGGAAAGCCGGGAGGTTCTGGAAACCGCCGAATTTCAGGGAGCGGGGCAGGTTTACCCGTTCCGGGAATGGGGGCGGCTCCGATCCGGAGTGGATCAGTACGGGCCTCTCCTGAAATGCTGGAACGAGTCTCTGAACCTGCGCGATATGGAGAAGGCCCGGCGCAGCTGGGAACGGATCAGGGAGCACCTGCTGCGGGAAAGTCCGCCTTCCCTGTCCGAGACACAAACCATTTGCGTCGGGATCATGAGTTCGCTGATGTACTTTTGGAACGAGCAGTTTCCGCTGATTCCGCCGCCCCATACGATGTCCCGATTTCTGGAGGAGATCCAGAAATATTATACCTTGGCCGATCTGGTCGGCTGGCTCGATTCCTGGGTCGGGGAATGGCTGCGGGCGGGCTCGCAGGAGCTGTTCGGGAAGAAAGGAAACCGGCTTGTGGAAAGCGTCAAGCAGTACGTGGAGGAACATTACCGCGAGGACATCAGCTTTTCCGCAATCGCCAGGGAATTATTCGTGCATCCGAAATATTTGAGCCAGCTGTTCAAGCGGGTGACCGGCGAAAACTTCGTCAACTACCTGAACAAATTCCGCATTCAGAAGGCTATTGATTATTTACAGACCGGCGAGCATATGGTGTACGAGGTCAGTGAAATGGTCGGCTACAAAAATCCGACGTATTTCAGTCAGGTTTTCAAAATGATTACGGGGAAATCCCCGTCCGAATTCATCAAGCCATGACCAACAGGAAGGGGCTGTTCCCGGCGGAAGATTGCTGCGGGAACAGCCCCTTGTTTTCCAATGCGCGTTATCGCGTCATGACCTGAATAACGGTAGCCAGAATGGCTATCACCAGCAGGATGACAAAGAAAACACCAAATCCGGTGGCGACGTCCGCAAAATCGTTGCGCGGCTCTTCGTTGACGTGCAGTTCCGGATGTTTCTGTTCGTTCATCGCGATAAACCTCCTGAGCCCATTTAAAAACTACGATTAGTATACCCAACGTTTTCGGATTTTGTAAAGCGCAGAAAATGACAATTCTGGGGCAAACCGCGAAATCCGGCGCATTTTCCTTCGGTTGAAAAACCCCCGTTTTGTGGTATACTTTACATATTGAAAAACAATAATTGTTTTAATCTGGCAATAAGGGAGGACAAAGATCATGGCTATTGTCAATGTCAGCGACCAATCCTTTCAGAGCGAAGTGGAAGCCGGAGGTACGGTACTGGTTGACTTCTGGGCTCCGTGGTGCGGTCCCTGCAAGATGATCGCTCCGGTTCTGGAGGAATTAGATAAAGAAATCGGCGATTCCGTGAAAATTGCCAAAGTCAACGTGGACGACAACCCGGAAACGGCATCCCGGTTCGGTGTGATGAGCATTCCCACACTGATCATCTTCAAGGATGGCCAGCCGGTGGATAAGGTTGTCGGCTTCCAGTCCAAGGACGCCCTGAAGAACGTCGTTGCCCGTCACCAGTAAATCATTGCCACCGTGTGACCGATGAGAAAAAGTTCTTTTTCTGGTATGCTGGAAAAAGAGCTTTTTTGTTTTGCGCAGGGAGCGGGAAAGGAGGGGAAAACCGTGGAAGAAGACCGACAAGCGATCCGGGCGGCGGAGGAGAGGATCCGCAACAAGCTGGCCCTGCTGCCCGATCAGCCGGGGTGCTACCTGATGAAGAACGGGGACGGAAAAATCATCTACGTCGGCAAGGCCAAGGTGCTGAAGAACCGGGTCCGTTCCTATTTCACGGGCAGCCACGATGCCAAAACCCAGCGGCTGGTCAGCGAGATCCGCGATTTTGAATATATCGTCACCTCCAGCAATGTCGAAGCCCTGATCCTCGAATGCAATCTGATCAAAAAACACAGTCCCAGGTACAACGTGCTGCTAAAGGACGACAAGTCGTTCCCCTATATCAAGATTACCGGGGACGAGCATCCGCGGCTGGAAGTCACGCGCAAAGTGGTCAAAGACAAAGGGAAGTATTTCGGCCCCTACCCGAATGCCTACGCGGCACAGGAGACGAAGAAGCTGCTGGACCGGCTGTACCCGCTGCGCAAATGCCGGACGCTGCCTGACAAGGTGTGCCTGTATTATCATATGGGACAATGTCTGGCTCCCTGCGAATATCCGGTGGACAGCGAGACCAATGCCCGGATTGTGCAGGAAATCACCCGTTTCCTGAACGGCGGGCACGAGCAGATCAAGCGCGACCTGACGGAAAAAATGCACGCCGCCGCCGGGGAGCTGAATTTCGAGCGGGCCCGGGAACTGCGGGACCAGATTGCCCATATCGATGCGGTCATGCAGAAGCAGACAATCAATATGGCCGATTCGGTGGACCGCGACGTGTTCGGCTATGCCGTCGACAAGGGGTGGATGTGCGTGCAGATTCTGTACATGCGCCAGGGAAAGCTGATCGGGCGCCACACGTCCACGTTTCCGTTCTATGGGGAGGAATACGAGGATTTTATCTCGTTTATCACCCAGTTTTACAGCGAGAACCCGGCACTGCCCAAGGAGGTTTTGCTTCCGGGCCGGCTGGCCGCGGCGGAGCAGGAGGGGCGGAAGACCGCTTCCCCGGCATCCGGAGAAATGCCGGAGACAGCCGCCATTTCGGGAGAAGGGGGCTTTGCGGAGCCGTCCGATACCGCCGGATCCGGCTTTAGGGAGCTGCTGGCTTCCTGGCTGAAGGTCAAGGTGCTGCAGCCCCGGCGGGGGCTCAAAAAGCAGCTGGTGGAGATGGCGCTGGACAACGCCCGCGTCGCGCTGGAAGAGAAATTCCGGCTGATCGAGCGCGACGAGGAACGCTCTGTGCACGCCGCCGCCGGTCTCGGCGAATGGCTGGGTACCGGACCCGTCCGCCGCATCGAGGCGTTCGACAACTCCAATATCCAGGGCACCCATCCCGTCTCCGCCATGGTTGTATTTACGGACGGCAAGCCGGACCGCAAGGAATACCGGAAATACAAAATCCGGACCGTCGAAGGTCCGGACGATTACGGGACGATGCGGGAAGTCATCCGCCGCCGTTACGAGCGCGTGCTGAAGGAGGGGCTTCCGCTGCCGGATCTCGTCATCGTGGACGGCGGCCGGGGGCAGATTTCGGCGGCGGTCGATGTGCTGGAGAACGAGCTGGGCCTGTCTATTCCGGTCGGAGGGCTGGTTAAAGATGCGAAGCACCGGACGGCCCAGCTGATCGTCGGGGATCCGGCCGAGGTGGTGCCTCTTCCGCGTGACAGCCAGGAATTTTATCTGCTGCAGCGCATTCAGGACGAAGTCCACCGGTTCGCCGTCACCTTCCACCGGGAGCAGCGGGCGAAATCGATGGTGGCCTCCCGGCTGGACACGATTCCGGGGATCGGCGAGAAGCGGCGCAAGCTGCTGCTGAAGCACTTCGGTTCGCTCAGGAAAATCCGCGATGCCGGGCCGGAAGACTTTCGCCCGCTCGGGATCGGCGAGAAGCTGGCGGGGGAAATCCTCCGCGCGCTCAGGGATGAAGAGGAACCGGCGGCTTCCGGGCCAGACGGTGGATGAGCCAGCCGACGAGGGCCGGCAGCGCCATGTAGAACAGCCCGGGCGCCAGGCTGCCCGGGCCGCCCATGGACTGGAGCGAAAGCCCCATCAGAATGCTGTCCATGGAGGCATGCGCAAAGATCACAGTCATCAGGCCGTAACGCAAAAACATGTAACCGAAAACCAGGCCCAGAATGGTGACTTCAAAAAAACGGGTATAGACCGGGTAAATCGGATACTGCGTATGCGCAAGCGCCCAGATCATGCTGGGGAGAAGAACGGCCGGGAACGTGCCGCGAAACCATTTTTTGAACAGCGCAATCCCGAACAACCGGTAGGTGGCTTCCTCGGAAATTCCCGCCACCCAGGCCATGAGCGGAAACAGGGCGGGATTCAGCATATTGAGCGGGGAATCCGCGGGATCATTTACCGACCAGACGCGGAACCCTTTTTCGGCAATCAGAAACAGCATCTGCTGCAGGCCCAGCAGGAAGAAGCTGATCAAATAACCGCGACCCATGCTGCGCAGCACTTCGCCGGCAAAGTTTCCGTCCCGGAAGGCAGGCCAGGGGTTCCATCCCATTCCTAGCCACATTTGCTGTCCCGCGGCCAGATACAAATAGACGGTGAGGGACAGCAGCACGGTTACAAAATTGATAAACAAGAGGAACAGCAGCGTTCCGGTTCCGCTGTTTCCAAACCCCTGCACGGCTTTGTAAGCCGGATACATATTGAGATTGTTCACCACATACAGCACAAGCGTCAGCAGAGCCAGCCCGACTCCCCTTGAAAACCGGATTTCCCTGCGGCGGCGGATGATGTAAACGGCGGAACTAACGGCCATCAGCGCCGTCAGTCCGGTGCTCAGCCAGGTCAAACGGCCCGCCAGCGTATCCTGGGATTTCATCCACCGGACATGGCTTTCCGGTACCGTGAACGCGGCGTGGAAGGCGGCAACGCGGTCGCCGGAAACGATAATCTCCAGGCGCAGCCGGGACTGTCCGACGGAGAACGAGCGGTCCTCATAGACAACGCGCCCGGGCGGATCTGTGGCATTCTGTACACGCGCCAGCCGCTGCGGATCGTATCCCTTCTGCCGGAGGAAGGCTTGCACGGTTTCCTCCTCCCGTCCGGTCAGAATCACCGGGACGGCGTTCAGGTCTCTCCAACCGAGCAGCCTCCCGTCCTCCATGCCCAGATCGACAGCGTAATGCAGGGAAGAGGCGCGATCTCTGATTTCCACGGAGTAATAATCCAGAGGATAGCGTTTGCCATACTGCTTCTCGTACAGGTCGGCCAGCTGTTCCTTTTGCAAATAACCGCTCAAAATTTTATTGGTCCGGTAGGTCACGAAAAGCTGCGGCCGGGAGGGAACCGCCGCGATTCCCGGCACCTGCTCCAGTGCTTCGGCTGCCGCCCGGGCGGCAGCGGCCCTGCTGATTGAAGGGGCGGCCCCTGCCGGCTCCTGCATGGCGCTGCGCGACAGGAGCAGCACGCCCCCGTAGAGCAGCAGGCCGATGAGGGCCAGAATGGACAAAGGTCTGTTGATTTTCATGCTTCCGCTCCTTCCATGGTAAAAACGGCTGTTTGTTTCATCGCGTCTAACGTAACACAGTTTATCCGTCCGCCGCCACCGCGCCGGCGCAGCGCCGAGATAGGGATGGAAAACTTTTGAAAGCTGGAGCAAACGGCAGGCTTGTTTGCCATAAATCGCTTCTGCCCGGAGTATACTCCGCTCATTCGCGAAAAATGACTTTGTATCTCTCCGGAAACAGCTATATAATGGGACTCATTAAAATACAACGGCCGAATTTCTTTTGGAAAACGGGGGAACCAATAATCAGGGGTGAATTTTATCCGCCGGTCCGGCGGGTAAATAGGGTGGCCTGCACCCGAATCCGTCAGCTAACCTCGTAGGCCTTGCGTCAGGACCCTTACCGAAAAGGCCTGGGCTTCCAGTGCCTTTTTTACGTTCCGGGATACCGGTTTAGTATTCTGCAAATTTCTGCAGGATATGTCGGCGGACGCAAGTCAGAAATCGGACCGATCCACAGGCAGAGGGAGAATGGGCATGGAGAGAAAATCAAAGAAAGCGTTCCGGCTGACCCCCCCGCAAATTCTGGTATCGGGGTTTGCCATCATCATTCTTGTCGGAGCAGGTTTGCTGACGTTGCCGATTGCTTCGGAGAGCGGCCTTCCGATTCCGTTTCTGAACGCCTTGTTTACGGCTACTTCGGCGACTTGCGTCACCGGACTGGTGGTTCAGGATACGGGAAGGGATTTCAGCATTTTCGGACAGGTGGTTATCCTGCTGATGATTCAGGTCGGGGGTCTTGGCTTCATGACCATGTCCACTTTGTTTGCGCTGGTGCTGCGCAAGCGGATTTCCCTGCGCGAGCGGCTGATCCTGCAGGAAGCCCTGAATCAGATGAGCATGGAAGGCATTGTCCGGCTGATCCGCAAGGTCATCACTTACGCGCTGGTCATTGAGGGCACGGGGGCCCTTGTTTTCGCCATCCGCTGGTCTTTTGACATGCCGGCGGGAAAGGCGATTTATTTCGGCATTTTCCATGCGGTCTCGTTTTTCAACAATGCCGGCTTTGATTTGTTCGGCGAATACCGCAGCCTGACCGGGTACGTTGACGATATTGTCGTGAACGTCGTTTCCATGGCGCTGATCGTCCTGGGCGGGATCGGCTTTATTGTCATTTCCGAGGTGATCGGATACCGGCACCTGCGGAAATTATCCCTGAATACAAAAGTCGTGCTGACGACGACCTCGTTTCTGATTGTGGTGGGCGCCATCGTCATTTTCATCTTTGAGTTCACCAATCCCCGCACTCTCGGTCCGCTGAGCGGAACCGGCAAGGTGCTGGCCAGTCTCTTTCAATCCATTACGCCGCGAACAGCCGGCGCCAATACGATCGATATCGGATCGATGCGTCAGGCGACGCAATTTTTCATGATTTTGCTTATGTTTATCGGCGCCTCACCCGGTTCGACCGGCGGCGGCATCAAGACGACAACCTTCACCATTCTCATCGGCGCGGTCATTTCCATGATCCGGGGAAAGAAAGACATCGTCCTGTTCCGCTTCCGGCTTGGACAGGACCGGATCATCAAAGCGATCACCCTCACGATTCTGGCGCTGTTTCTGGTCATCTTCGTGGCGATGCTGTTATCGACGACGGAAGACCATTCGTTCCTGATGATCCTGTTTGAGGTGACCTCCGCCTTCGGCACGGTCGGACTCACCATGGGCCTGACGCTTCAGCTGACCGCCTTCGGAAAAGTGATGATCATTCTGATGATGTTTATCGGCCGGCTGGGTCCGCTCACATTGGCTTATGCGCTGCGGCCGAAAAACGATAAAGAGCTGTACCGGTATCCGGAAGGAAAAATTACGATAGGGTAGGGGAGAACGAATGAAAGCCAGTCAATTTGCTGTGATCGGGCTGGGCCGCTTCGGCTCGAATCTCGCCAAAGAGCTCACCCAGCTGGGATATGAGGTGCTCGGTGTCGACCGGGATCCTGAAGCCGTGGAGGAAGTCGCCGACTTGCTGACCCATGCGGTCACGGCGGACAGCACGGATGAAGAGGTGCTGCGGTCCATCGGAATCCGCAATTTCGACTGTGCGGTGGTGGCCATTGGAGACGATATCCAGGCCAGTATTATGACCGCGCTGCTGCTCAAGGAATTGGGCGTCAAGATGGTGGTGGCCAAGGCGCTTTCGGACGTGCACGGGAAGGTGCTGAACAAGATCGGGGTAGACCGGGTGATCTTTCCGGAAAGAGACATGGGCATACGGGTGGCCCATCAGCTGGTTTCGTCCAATCTTCTGGATTACATCGAACTGTCCAAGGACTACACGATTGCCGAGCTGCAGGTTCCGAAGAAGCTTTCGGGTCTTTCGCTCAAGGAGCTCGACACGCGGGCCAAATACGGCTGCAGCGTGGTGGCCATCAATAAAAAAGAAGGAATGATCATCGCCCCGACGGCTGACGATGTGGTGGAAGAAAGCGACGTCATGGTAGTCATCGGTACGAATGAGCAAGTGGATCATTTCGAAACGGCTGTCAATCAAAAATAACGGGGCAGGGGGATAAAGAAACCGTGGAAAATGCAACCGCTGTGCAGATTCATCATATTCTCTTTCTCGTTGTTCTGATCTGCGTAGTTGGAATGGCCGCGGGCAGAATTGCCAGCCGCTTGAAGCTGCCCGATGTGGCTCTGTTCCTCTTTGCCGGAATGATCGTTGGCCAGGGGCTGCACTGGATTAACGAAGAAACGACCTCCTTCACCAACCAGATGATCCTGACCACGGGAGCCGCTCTCATCCTGTTCGACGGAGGGCGCAATATCCGCCTCGGGGGGCTGCGCAAAGTTTGGCTGACCCTGACCCTGCTCAGTGTACCGGGCGTGCTGATTACCTGCGCCGTTGTGGCGGCGGCGGCCCATGTCCTGCTCCATCTGCCCTGGCCGCACGCCTTCTTGCTCGGTGCGGTGATCGCTTCAACCGACCCGGCGACACTGATTCCCGTGTTCAAGCAGGTCAAAATCCGCCCCAAGGTGCGGGAGACGGTCGAAAGCGAGTCGGCCTTCAACGATGCGACCGGTTCCATTATCGCCGCAACCTTGCTTGCCCTGGTCAGCGGGGCGGGGGCGGAGGTAAGTCTCCGATCCAGCATTTTCAGATTTGCCGAGACAGCTCTCGGCGGAATTCTCATCGGCGTGCTCATCGGCCTGGTGTTTACTTACCTTGTCGCCCATTTCAATATTGGCGTATTTCGCGATTACACCACGATCGCCATGATCGTCGTCGCTCTCGGGGCCTACCTGGCCGGCGAGGTGCTGCATGCAAGCGGCTTTATGGCCACCTTCACGGCAGGTTTGATCTGGGGCAATGCCGGGTTGTTCGGTCTCGATATGTCGCACAAGGAAGAGGAGATGGAGCATTTTGCCGAGAATACGACGGTCATTATGCGCATGCTGATTTTTGTGCTGCTGGGCAGCCAGGTTGATTTCCGCGTTATCGGTCTGCATTTGTGGACAGGCCTTGCCGTGATCGTCGTCTTCATGTTTGTGGCCCGTCCGCTGACCGTCCTCTGCTGCGCGCTGCCGGACCGGAGAGCCGGATGGACCCGCGAAGAAATCCTCTTCATGTTCTGGGTGCGGGAGACCGGGGTCATCCCGGCGGCATTGTCGGGAATGGTCAGCGGGATGGGCGTGCCCCATGCCGACGTCATCGCGGCGGTCACATTCCTGGCCGTTCTGATTACCATTCTGGTGCAGGCCAGCACGACCGCGTATGCCGCCCGCCGGCTCGGTCTGGAGCTGAAGCCGGGACACTAGTCCGCCTGCGCATAAGGCGGAAAAGCGGCCAGAGCCTTCTCGGCGAACCGGCGGACAGCCGGGTTTTCCGCCGCCGAATCTACATAAATCAGCGAAGTCGTCCGCTTTGTCAATTCCAGCTCCGGAATATTCCGCACGGCCAGGCCGTTGTTTTCGAGCAGATTGCGGCGCAGGTAGGATTTCGGCAGCAGCGTGGCGGTTTTCCCGCCGGCCACCAGCCGGAGGGTCGCCTCGAAGGAATCGATTTCCATCCGGACGTCCGGAAAAACCGCATAGCGGTGGAACAGCTCGTCGACCAGAATGCGGTACCAGGTGCCGCGGGAGAACAAAATCATCGGAAGCCGGTCGATTTCCTGGATATGAACGGAAGTTTTGCCGAGAAGCCGGTGATTTTCCGGCAGCACCAGACACAGGTGGTCGTCGAACAGGGGGAGGCAGTGAACGCCCGGATGGTCGATCCGCGATGCCACCAGCCCGATATCGGTTTTCCGTTCCTGGACAAGCGTGACGATTTCATGGGTTTTCCCGGTTACCGCCTTGATATCGGTTTCCGGGTATTCCTGTGTATAGAGGGTGATCAGATCGGGGAGGGTGGACTGCAGGGTAGTCAGACTGGCTCCAATGGTCAGACTGCCGGCGGGTCCCTTGCTGGCAAACAGGCGCAGGGCTTCCCGGAAATTCCGGCGCATCCGGCGCATTTCCAGCGCGTGATCGTAGCACATCTGTCCGGCCCGGGTCAAAACAAGCCGCTTTCCCCGGCGTTCGAACAGGGACACTCCGAGCTCGTCCTCCAGATTGGCAATTTTCCGGGAAAGTGCCGGCTGGGACAGGTTGAGCAGCTGGGAAGCCTTGTTCAAACTGCGCTGCTCCACAACGATAATAAAGATGTCCAGCGGTTCCATCTTCGTTCGCCTCGCTTGGGATCGCGTTCGTACATCGATCCATCTAATAAAATTTTGTTATAAGTATATATAGAAAAACAGTACTTCCATTATAAGTGAAGTCGGGATAAGATAACAATGTCAAATAACTTTCAAAATATAAAGAAGGATTGAATAAAAGAGGCGAATGAACAGGAAAATAGAACGAAGGTTCCGGAAGAGCCCGCTGCTTTTCGCCAGAAAGTGACATTTTATTGACGCTTGTCTGCGCGCAGAGTACAATGATATTTGGTCTTCGGCTCCGCAGGGCGGCAGCCCATATGCACGGTATATTCCTGTGAAGCAGGCGATCCGCAAGGATTGCTTTCAGCTTATATATTTAGGGAGGGAACTCTGACTGATGGCCGGAAATTCTTATTATTACCGAAAGCTTCACTCATTGTTGGGCATAGTGCCGATCGGTTTTTTTCTCGTGGAGCACTTGTTGTCCAACTATACCGCCTTCAATGAAGGGCATCTGGGATTCATCAAGCAGGTCAATTGGCTGAACAGCCTGCCGCTTGTTTTGTTCCTGGAAATTTTCTTCATCTGGATTCCGCTCTTGTACCACGGCGTATATGGGCTGTATGTGGCTTATACGGCGAAATACAACAACGGAAACCTCGGTTATTTCCGCAACCATATGTTTATGCTGCAGCGGGTAACCGGCGTCATTACCTTTATCTTCGTAGCCTGGCATTTCTTCGAACTCCGTTTCCAGGTGGCCCTCGGAAATGTGAAGCATGAGGAACTGGGAATGACGATGCATGCCATTGCGACGAATCCGGTTTATTACGTACTGTATCTGATCGGGATTGTGGCAGCCGTTTTCCATTTCAGCAACGGCATCTGGAACTTTCTCGTCAGCTGGGGAATTACGATCGGTCCGCGCGCCCAGAGAGTTTCGTCCTATATCTGCATGGGCATATTTGTCGTGATGTCGATCATGTTTATTTTGTCTTTGACCGCTTTCCTGGATCCGTCATTCCAGGAAATGCCGGCTATGAACGGTTAAGGGGGAATTGACAATGGCGAATCAGAAAGTCATCATCGTCGGCGGAGGTTTGGCCGGGCTCATGGCCACCGTCAAAGCTGCGGAAGCCGGAGTTCAGGTGGAACTGTTCTCTCTTGTGCCCGTGAAACGTTCCCACTCCGTTTGCGCCCAGGGGGGCATTAACGGAGCGGTCAATACGAAAGGGGAAGGCGACTCCCCCTGGATTCACTTTGACGATACGATCTACGGGGGCGATTTCCTCGCCAACCAGCCTCCGGTCAAGGCGATGTGCGAGGCGGCGCCGGGCATCATTCACTTGATGGACCGCATGGGAGTCATGTTCAACCGGACGCCGGAAGGCCTTCTCGATTTCCGGCGGTTCGGCGGAACGCAGCATCATCGCACGGCGTTTGCCGGGGCGACGACCGGGCAGCAGCTGCTGTATGCCCTCGATGAGCAGGTTCGCCGCTGGGAAGTAGCCGGACTCGTCAAAAAATTTGAGCATTGGGAGTTTCTGGGTGCGGTCATCGACGATGCGGGCGTCTGCCGCGGAATCGCCGCGCAGGATCTTCGCAGCATGGAAATCCGGACATTCCCTTCCGACGCGGTCATTATGGCGAGCGGCGGTCCGGGCATCATTTTCGGCAAAACGACCAACTCCGTAATCAATACCGGGACGGCGGCCAGCGCTATTTACCAGCAGGGCGTCTATTACGCCAACGGGGAATTTATCCAGATTCACCCGACGGCAATCCCCGGGGACGACAAGCTGCGCCTGATGTCCGAATCGGCGCGCGGCGAAGGAGGCCGAATCTGGACCTACAAGGACGGCAAGCCCTGGTATTTCCTTGAGGAGAAGTACCCGGCCTACGGGAATCTGGTTCCCCGCGATATCGCCACCCGGGAAATTTTCCATGTGTGCGTTGACCTGAAACTGGGAATCAACGGCGAGAACATGGTTTACCTTGACTTGTCCCATAAGGATCCGAAAGAGCTGGACGTCAAGCTGGGCGGAATTATTGAAATCTACGAGAAGTTCATGGGCGACGATCCGCGCAAGATCCCGATGAAGATCTTCCCGGCCGTGCACTATTCGATGGGCGGCCTCTGGGTTGATTACAACCAGATGACGAACGTTCCCGGCCTGTTCGCTTGCGGCGAATGTGAATACCAATACCACGGAGCGAACCGTCTCGGCGCCAACTCGCTGCTTTCCGCTATTTACGGCGGGATGATCACCGGGCCGAAAGCGGTCGAATACATCAACGGACTTGACAAGCATGCCTCCGACGTACCCTCAAGCCTGTACGACAGCGAACTGAAGCGGCATAGCGAGAAATTCGAGAGCCTGCTCAAGATGGACGGCACGGAAAACGCCTATATGCTTCATAAAGAGCTGGGCGAGTGGATGACCAACAATATGACGGTCGTCCGTTACAATAAAAAGCTGCAGGAGACGATCGACAAGATCAACGAGCTGAAAGCCCGTTACAAGAAGATCAGCATTACGGATACGGCCCGCTGGAACAACCAGGGGGTGGCGTTCACCCGCCAGCTGTGGAATATGCTGGAACTGGCCCACGCGATGACCAAGGGCGCCCTGCTGCGCAACGAAAGCCGCGGAGCCCACTACAAGCCGGAGTTCCCGCAGCGGGATGACGAAAACTTCCTGAAAACCACCAAGGCCAAATATACGCCGGACGGCCCGGAGATTTCATACGAAGAAGTCGATATCTCGCTGATCCCGCCGCGGGTTCGCGACTACAGTAAGAGCCACTGAGAAAGGAGGAGATGGATCATGGCTGAAACCAATACCCCGAACAGGACGATCCGTCTGATCATTACCCGGCAAGAAACCCCGGAATCGGCGCCTTACACCGAAGAATTTGAAATTCCTTACCGGCCGAACATGAATGTCATCAGCGCTCTGATGGAGATTCAACGGAACCCGAAAAATGCCAAAGGCGAGAAAACGACGCCGGTTTGCTGGGAATCCAACTGTCTGGAGGAAGTGTGCGGAGCCTGCTCCATGGTCATCAACGGCAAGCCCCGCCAGGCGTGCGCCGCTTTGATTGACAAGCTGGAACAGCCGATCCGCGTGGCGCCGATGAAGACCTTCCCTGTCGTCCGCGACCTGGTCATCAATCGCGAACGCATGTTCAGCGCACTCAAACGGGTAAAAGCCTGGATTCCGATTGACGGTACGTACGACCTCGGCCCCGGTCCCCGGATGGCCGAAAGCAAGCGGCAGTGGGCGTACGAGCTGTCCAAGTGCATGACCTGCGGCGTTTGTCTGGAGGCCTGTCCGAACGTCAACGACAAGTCGAGCTTTATCGGTCCGGCAGCCATTTCGCAGGTACGCTTGTTCAACGCCCATCCTACGGGTGAGATGAACAAGGAAGAACGCCTGGAGGCTCTTATGCAGGACGGCGGTATTGAAGGCTGCGGAAACTCGCAGAACTGCGTTCGTTCCTGCCCCAAAGGAATTCCGCTCACTACTTCGATTGCCGCCATCAATGCGGATACGACGAAGCATCTGTTCAAAAAATGGCTCACCATGTAATCTTTCGTTTTTCATATCGTTCCAGATGCATGAACGGAAAGAAAAGCTGCCCATTTCGGCAGCTTTTTTTCCGCCGTTCGGCCAATTGGTCTCGGTTTGCCGCCGGGCCGGGAACAGGGGCTGCCGTCCAATCGACAATTCCCGTGCGGGAATAAAGGTATAGGCTGGTGAGGCATGCTATCTGTATACCTGGAAAAAGGAGCTGATCTTTATGCCACGCCGTCGAAGAAGGTCGTCTTATCCGCCGGAGGCTTTGTCTGCCGGAATCAATCCGGGTGCGGCAGGTGAAATGCCATCGGGGAACGGAGTACCGGCAGGGAACGGAGTACCGGCAGGGAACGGGATGACCGCCGGGAACGGGACGGCCGCCGTTGCGTTCGGGAGACCGGCCGAACCTCAATTTGGAGCAGCGCGCAAATATGAAAATGCCGTCGAGCCGACCCACAATGCGAATTTTGCCTGGAACGGGCAGCCGATCCCGCAGATTTCCGGTTTGAATCATAACGGCACTTCAACCGGCGGCGCCTCGTACATTCCGCAAGCGCGGAACGCCGGCACGCAAACATTTTCGGACGGCGGAATGCCTGTTCCCGGCTCGTCCGGCGACCCGCAGGCGGAGTACGGCCGGCGCAATACCGGCATTAACAGCGCGGATGCCCGCAACGTCGGGTTTCAGGGAGGCCGCACGGGCTACGGCCCGAACGGCCAACCCGTACAGTACGGCACGTTTATGCGCGACGGAACCCAGTATGGCCGGGGGCCGCATACGATCGATCCGAACAAGAAGATCATCACTGCCGTACGATACAGCGACGGCGGCATCTCCGCCGTCAGGTTCCAGGACGGCTCCACAGCCGATATCGCGCAGGCAATCGCCATGGCCGAAGCGGATCTGATCGAAGATGTCAACACCGGGAAAAACCGGGAAGGGCAAAAAACCTTGCGATCTTATCCGGACGGCGATCCGTCCAACAACCTTTCGAATCTTCCGCGGTTCTAATAATGCCTACGGATGAAAAAACCCGTCTCTCACAATGGAAGAGACGGGTTTTTTGATGTGGGGGCAAGGTCGCGGCGGTACGGTCGCTAGATGCCGGCGCGTCGATCCCCGAGATGTTCGTTTTCCTTCAGCCGCAGAAATTCTTTGCCGTATTCTCCGTGTGGATGGATTTGGGCATGCTCGGTCTGGATGGTGGAATGAAGAATGCCGTATCGTTCCCTCAGCATTTCGTTAATGGCGAGGATAACGCAGAACGGCTGGATGTGTTCATTGACGAAGACATGGGCCGTAAGCGAATAATGGTCGGTTGAAATGGCCCACAAATGCATTTCATGGACATCCTCCACCCCTTCGACTTCCCGGATCTGCTGGCGAATTTCGTCCAGGTCGAATTTCCCCGGCACGGATTCCATGAGAATCGAGTACGATTCCTTGAGAATCCGGCTTCCCCCGGCAAAAATAATGCCCCCGATCACCGCGCTGATCAGCGGGTCAAACAGGCTCCAGCCGGTGAAATAGATGAGAACGGCGGAAACGATAACCCCGATCGAGCTCAACAGGTCTCCGATGAAATGCCAGAGCGCGCTTTGCACGTTGAGGTTCTCCTCTTCCTTGTTGCTGCGGGCGAGAACGAAGGTCAGGACAATATTGACGAGCAGTCCGACCGATGCAATGGTCAGCATGAGCTTGAAATCGATCGACTGGGGGTGCAGTACCCGCTGGATTCCTTCATAGAAAATCCCCAGAGCGATAATCGCCAGCGCCAGACCATTCAGGAAGGAGGCAATAATCTCGAAGCGCAAATAACCGAACGTATACCGGGCGTTTGATTCCCGCGCAGCCAGGTAGATGGCGATCATGCTGAGGCCGAGGGCCACCACGTCGGAAATCATGTGCGCGGAATCGGACAGCAGCGCAAGCGATCCGGACAGAACCCCCCCGACGATTTCCACCAGGGTAAAAAACAACGTCAGGATTAACGTGATCCACAGCGTTTTTTTGGAGGTCTGCTGGTTTTTGACGTGCCGCAAGTGATGATAGTCGTACATTTCGCACCCCTTTCTAAAGGTCGAAAAGCAAAAAGGATACCGAAATTATAGCGGATGTTCCCGGCCTACCGCAAATTGGCCGTTCCCGCCTGCGCCGGAAACAGCTTACATAACCCGCCGGGGATTGGAACAGACTACCTGTCGTCCCCCATACAAGAGCTTCAACGGGGGATTTTCCATCAAATTTTCCTGTATAATCGTTACAAATCCATATCTTAAACAGGCGGGATGAACATGACTTACCGCAAACGGGGCCTGACCCTCTGGCTGCTGCTTCTGGCCGTCATCTTTTTCAGTCTGCTGATCCGGTTCGGATTGATCGCTTACCATATTCAGCGCACGGTTTCAATAATGGAGCAAAGCGCCGCCCCCCCTTCCGGGCGCCATATTATTCTGATCGCCCAGGAACTGGACAACCCTTTCTGGCGGACCATCGAGGCCGGCGCCCGGGAAGCGGCCGAGTCGTACGGAATGGATGTGGAGTATATCGGTCCGCTGCGGATCTACCCGGAAGAGCAGACCCGGCTGCTGGAGAAATCGATCGCCGCCCGGCCCGACGCCCTGCTCGTACAGGGGGTGCTCACGCCGGATTATATCGCCCTGGTGGACAAGGCGGTTACCCGGGGAATTCCGGTGATCGCCGTCGATACCGATCTGCCAGGCAGCAAGCGCCTCAGCTATGTGGGGACGGACAACCTGGAGTCGGGCAAGCTGCTCGGCCGGACGGTCGTCCGCATGGCCGGCGAACAGGCGAACATCGGCGTGATTTTCGGATCGGAGACGGCCGAAAACCAGAAGCTCCGGCTTCAGGGTTTTCAATCCGTGATCGGACAATTTCCCGGTCTGCATGTCGTGGAGGTGCGCGCCTCCAACATCTCCCGCATCCTGGCAGCCCAGCAGGCGGCCCGGATCTTGCGGGATCATCCGGATACGAATATTTTCGTCGGGCTCAGCGCGCTCGACGGCATTGGCATCGTCCAGGCCCTTCACAACGTCAACCCGGCCAGGAACATCCGCGTCTTCGGCTTTGACGATCTGCCGGATACCCTTGCGGCGATCCGCAGCGGCGGCATTGCCGCTTCCGTGATTCAGAAACCGCGTCTCATGGGCAGGGAAGCCGTTGGTCTGCTCAATGATTACTTCGCCGGAAAGCCCCTGCCTGATCACCGCTATACCCCAATCGAGGCCCTGGATGCGCAGAGCCTGCCGCAGGAGTGAGACCCCTTGAGCATTCGGACGAAGCTGTTTACGTTTATCTTGCTGCCTGTTATCGTGATCAATTCGGTTTCCTTCTTCATCTATCAAAGCAGCAAAACCGTGCAGGAGAGCTACAACCGGATGATGGAACGGATCCTCCTGTACAAGCAGATTTCCCAGCTGACGGAGGAAAGCCTGCGGGCCTTGAGCAGCTACCTGATCGACCAGAACGAAGAGAGCCTTTCAAAATGCCGGACACTGGAGAAGCAGCTGGAGGACCTGGGCGATAGCCTGGGACGGCAGCGAAAAACGGAGGTCAATGCGCAAGCGATCCGGAATTACGGTAATATTCTGGCCACCTTCCTGGATCAGGAAGAGAAGACGCTGACGGCCGCCCGCGGGAAAATCCTGCCGTCTTACGGGCCCCCGTACGAGGAAACCGGGCGCACCGCGGATTTCATCAAGGAGGAAGGCCAGCACCTGGTCGATCTGGAGCTAAGCTATTACCAGCCTTTTTACCGGGACATTCTGCTCGATACCGGCTCGCTGAACAAACTGGGCTTTGCCCTGTTCCTGCTGAACCTGCTGCTTGGCATTTCGTTCGCCGTCTGGCTGTCCCGCAGTATTAACGAACCGATCAGCCGGCTGGTCGCCGCCGCCAGGCAGCTGGCCAGAGGCGACTGGACGGTCAGGCCGCCGGCCTTCCGGACGGGCAGCGAATTTCGCATTCTCTCCGATGCGTTCAGGCAGATGCTGGACAATCTGAAGCGGCTGATCGAGAAAGACCGCGAGCATCTGGAGACGCAGCGGCTCGTCAAGGAGCTGGAGCTGAAAGCCCTGCAGAGCCAGATCAACCCGCATTTTCTTTTCAACACCCTGAATGTGCTGTCCAAGCTGGCCCTGCTGGAAGGAGCGGAACAGACCAGCGATTTGACCGTTTCCGTCTCCAATTTGCTGCGCTACAATTTGCGCAAGCTGGACCGGCCCGTCTCCCTGCGCGAGGAGATCGGCCATGCCCGCGAATATTTCCGCATTCAGGAGGCCCGGTTTCGCGACCGGATCCGTTTCGAGACCGACATTGATCCACGGGCGCTGGAGCTTCCCATTCCATCGCTGACCATCCAGCCGGTGCTGGAGAATGCGTTTGTGCACGGCATCGAAAACATGGAGCAGGGTGCGGAGATCCGGCTCACCGCCCGCCGGGAGGAGAAGCGGGTCGTGGTGGAAATCGCGGATAACGGGGCCGGGATGGAGGAAGAAACCCGAAGGCGGCTGCTTGAATCGGGCCCGGAACCGGAGGCGCCCCTGTCCGTCGTCCCCGGGCATTCCACGGGGCTCGGCGTGCGCAACGTTTTCAAGCGTCTGCGGCTGTTTTACGGACAGGACGATCTGGTCGAGATCGAAAGCGCCCCCGGACGCGGCACAACCGTGCGCCTGAAGCTGCCCTGGCCCGGGCCGGACTCTCTTCCGGAGGAAGGCTGATGCCGATGAAGACGATAAAAGCCTAGCGGTGGAATGTCAAGGGGTTGATCAATGAAAATTGGAAAGAAACTTGAGAAAAATCTGT
>Ga0310827_100655_pt1 | contig 23960 bp, 27 predicted proteins | sample WT_ome_2_FD_201309 | JGI IMG/M metagenome (GOLD analysis project Ga0310827, IMG submission 201309) | Sorghum-adapted microbial communities enriched on wild type (WT) sorghum from Joint BioEnergy Institute, Emeryville, California, United... ... | reverse complement strand
ATCTCGCTTGGCAAAAGCGGTCGCTTAAAAACGAGCGTTTCCCGAAAATTCTGCAGGTCTGCCCATTTTCATGACCAATAAACTCCAATTACACATTTTTAAACGTTAAAGCCAGGAATTAACTGCTACTAGTTGAGGACTCCCTATGAAGCTGGCTTCAAAACGAAATTATGCAAAAGGCTCAATACAAAAAGCATGATGATTCCCCAAAAATACATGACGAGAATTACACCGACCGCGTATAGACCGCCAAACAAACGTCCCATTGTTTTCATTGACCATTGCACCAAATTCAGACCTGGAAATAAACCGCAAATACGCAATGACACATACAGGCTCCACAAGGTCAACAAATAAGCCGCAACAATAGGCAACCACGCTCCGACCCCCAAAAGACGGTAGAGTGTGGTCGAAAAGCCGAAAGGGGTAATGCAGATGGTGGAATACAAAGAGATAAAGAACCATTGGCGTATGGATATTTGCTGATAACCGTTCATGTGTCAGGATCACCATCTTGCGTTTTCTTGTCGATTGATTCCCACATCTTCATTCTTTCTTTCGTATCGCTTATATCTTTGCTCCACAACAATCCGTTAAAAATGTCGCCAGGGCGTAAAGGCCCCAAAGGACTAAAATACGGAACACCCAACGATTTTAATCCGCAAAGATGCGCGGTCATAACAATCGTACAGCAAACGATACCATAAACGCCTAGGAGGGCTGCCGCGAAAATCATCGGGTATTTCCAGATACGCAAAGCGTAAGTCAGTTGATACATCGTCAGGAACGTGCCAATCGCCGTTACCGCCGCAACAATGATGCTGGTCCGGCTAACCAGATGTGCTTGGGCTGCAGCTTGGCCAATGACCAGGCTACCGACGATATTCAGGGCGGGACCGATCGCTCCGGGGACAAATGAGGTGGATTCCAAAAAAATATCCAGCAAAACAAACAAGGCGAGGACTTCGACCAAGACCGGATAGGGGACCGTTGCCCGGTCACTGGCGATAACGAGACCCAGATTCTCGGGGATTATTCCCGTATTGACAGATACCAGGGCAACAAATAGAGCAGGGGCGTATAAGGCCAACAATAAAGATACCAAACGGATCACACGAACAAAAAGAGGAATAATGCTCCCCTGGTCGAGGTACTCTGCCGCTTGCAACATATTGACCATCACGGTTGGCAAAAGAGCGGCAAATGGCGATCCGTCGAGTAAAATCGCGATTCTTCCCTGATTCAGGAAGTAGGACACGCGGACGGGAACTTCAGTAAGTTCATACAGCGGAAATACCGTTTGATTTCTCCTATGATCAGTTCCATCAAATCCTTGTGTCCGACAATGCGGTCAATATGTATTTTTTTGAGATTCGTTGAAATTTCCTTAACCCAATCCGGATTTGCCACATCACGCAAATAAACCAGTGCCACCTTGCTTTTTGAACGTTCGCCTGCGGTAAAATAGGTCACAGTCAGATTGACGTCCTTAATCCACCGCCGCAACAATCCAACGTTCGAATCCAGATCCTCAACAAAACTTTCCTTCGCCCCCAGAAACACTTTCTCAATCGTTGGTTTTTCAACCGCTCTTGTTTTGATCTCGGCGAGAGGAATCGAAACCACCTGCCCCTTCCACGATCGATGGGCAATAATAACGTTGCCTTTCATTAAATCGGACAAAACATCCTCAAGTTTATCGAGTGTTTCTCCTCGGGCGAACAGCATTTTCCACTGATCAGGGGTTTTGGTCAAACGTTCAAATTGGGGAACGATTTCATCGTACAAGCGTCTTAAATCCACAATCGTCTCAAGATAATAATAGACCAGGTTTGCCGATTCGATTTGAATGATTTGCAGGTCGTCGCTGGTGATGAGGGATGAGATGATTTCGATCATCTGCTCAAAGTTCGTCGGCAATGGCGAGTTACCTCTGGACAGATCCGTAGTCCGGATCACGGAGGAGCCCCCGGATTTCCGGTGTCTTTTCACGAATCGCATTTTTCACCTCTTGACGTTTTTCCGTTTAACATGTCACATTCTTCCCCAATTTGAAAAATTCATTCGCCGAGCGCCGGCCATTTCACACAACGCTCAACATCCTGCCACTATTCTGTCAATTGAGAGGTGTGTTCCATAAATCCGTGTGGACTATACTAATAGGTGTAGAGGTATAAGTTTGGTTTAACCTAGAAGAAGGTGTAGAAAAAATAATGGTAACGTGGTGCATAGAATACAGAGGTGAAGGTTTAGCATCGATGTTGGTCAATCAATAAGAAACTCCAATACAACTTTGATTCAAACCTGTTACTCTATGCCGAGTTCATAAGACCAGCTGTAATGCAATTGTTAATGTGAATTTTTTCACAAAAAATTCAACATTTTGTGCTTCCATTTTCTACAGGACTTCCATGGCCATACCTGTGTACAGTGACATCCAGAGCGCTCAACGCGATTCTCTTGCAGAACAGCTGTCCATACTGCTTAGCGTTCACCCAGCGTCGTCTAATGAGGAATGCGCCAACAACATCATAAAGCTATTTTTCAAGATAGAAACTTTCTTCAAGCACGGTAAATCCAGATCATCAAGTCGCAGCTTATTTCTCCGAAAAATGTAAATATTCACCATTCAAAATAAACTGAGAAGGAGGAATCACCGATGGACGTGTTGGATCTTGCGAGGTTGCAGTTTGCCCTGACCACGGTCTTTCATTTTATCTTTGTCCCGATCTCCATTGGCCTGTCGCTGCTCGTAGCGATTATGGAGACGATGTACGTCGTCAGAAAGAATGACATGTACAAACAGATGGCAAAATTTTGGGGGAAGTTCATGCTCATTAACTTTGCTTTGGGCATTGTCACCGGGATTTTGCAAGAATTTCAGTTTGGTATGAATTGGTCGGAATTTTCGCGTTTTGTCGGAGATATTTTCGGGGCGCCGCTCGCGATTGAAGCGCTGCTAGCTTTTTTCCTCGAGTCGACTTTCATCGGTCTGTGGTTGTTCGGTTGGGATCGGCTGTCCCGGAAGGTGCATCTGGCCTGCATCTGGCTCGTTTCGATCGGCACGATGTTGTCCGCGCTCTGGATTCTGGCGGCCAACTCGTTCATGCAGCGGCCGGTCGGTTACGCCATCCGCGACGGAAGAGCGGAAATGACCGATTTCGCGGCCCTCTTGACCAACGGTCAGCTGATCTGGGAGTTTCCGCACACCGTCTCGGCGGCGATCGCGACCGGAGCATTCCTGGTGGCCGGCATCAGTGCCTGGAGTTTGCTGAGAAAACGCCATGTCGATTTCTTCCGCACGTCCTTCAAGCTGTCTGTCATTGTCGCCTTTGCCGCTTCGATCGCCATTGCGCTGTTCGGCCACTCCCAAGCCCAGTACCTCATGGACACCCAGCCGATGAAGATGGCCGCGTCGGAAGGACTGTGGGAGAGGAGCGGCGATCCGGCGCCCTGGACGGTCTTTGCGGTCATTGATCCGGAAACCCGTGAGAACCGCTACGAAGTCAAAATTCCGTATTTGCTCAGCTTTTTGTCGTACAGCCGGTTTTCCGGGTCGGTGCCGGGCATGAACGAACTTCAGGCAGAGTATGAGCAAATGTACGGTCTGGGAAACTACATTCCGCCGGTTCGCACGACGTTCTGGAGTTTCCGTGTCATGGTGGGCAGCGGCGTCTTGATGATACTGCTCGGTATGTACGGCGCCTATATGGCGCTGCGCAAGCGGTGGGATAAAATGCCCCGCTGGTATCTCCGCGCGATGATCGGCGCCATCTTCCTGCCCTTCATCGCCAATACGGCCGGCTGGATGATGACGGAAATCGGTCGACAGCCGTGGACAGTGTTCGGATTGTTGACGATTGAAGATTCCGTCTCGCCCAACGTCACGGCGGCTCAAGTCTGGTTTTCCCTGATTTCGTTCTCAGCGATCTATCTGATTCTGCTGGCTGTGTTGGTTTACTTGTTCATCCGGACGGCGCGTAAAGGCCCTGTTCTCGAAAAACAACCGGAACCGGAGTCGCCGGAGCATGGGTTTGATCCTTATTCGGCTAACCCGAGAAAAGGAGGCGGTCAAGTTGTCACTCCATGATCTTTGGTTTGTGCTGATCGCGGTACTGTTTGCCGGTTTTTTCTTCCTGGAAGGATTCGATTTCGGGGTTGGCATGTCCACACGATGGCTCGCGAAGGGGAATATGGAACGCAGGGTGCTGATCAATACGATCGGCCCGTTCTGGGATGCCAATGAGGTGTGGCTCATTACGGCGGCCGGTGCGATGTTCGCAGCGTTTCCGCACTGGTATTCCACGATGTTCAGCGGGTATTATGTCCCGTTGACGTTGATCTTGCTTGCCTTGATTGGCCGGGCTGCCGCCTTTGAATTTCGCGGAAAGGCGGAAAATGAGCGGTGGAGGCGGGCCTGGGATTTCGTCGTCTTTGCCGGAAGTCTGGCGCCGCCGTTCCTGTTCGGGATGATGTTTGCCAGCCTGGCGAAAGGAATGCCGATCGGAGATAACATGAACATGCAGGCGGCCTTCGGCGATTGGGTGAATGGCTTTACGCTGTGGAGCGGGCTTACGGTCACCGGTTTGTGCCTGCTTCACGGTCTGGCTTTCCTTGCGCTCCGGACCACCGGGGAGCTGCGCGAACGCGCGCGCAAGAAGGCGCTCAAGACGCTTCCCTGGATCGCACTGATGCTCACGGTGCTCGCAGGTTGGGCGCTGCTGACCACCGATTTGTTTGAAGGCCGGCTCCTGTTATGGTCGTTGGCGGTAGCCATTGGACTGAGTGCAGCGATATTGGCAGGATATTTTCTTTATCGTAAAAAAGAAGGTTGGGCGTTTGCGATGACCGGATTGCTGATTTTGGTTCCCGTCGCGACGTTTTTCACAAGCCTGTTCCCCCGGGTGATGATCAGTTCGTTCGGCAGCGTCTACGACCTGACGGTGTCGAACGCCGCATCCAGCCCCTATACGTTGAAAGCGATGACGATCGTGGCAGTTGCGCTGCTGCCGTTCGTGCTGGCTTATCAAGCGTGGAGCTATTATGTTTTCCGCAAACGGGTCAGCGCCCGCGATCATCTGGAGTACTGATGGATAAAGCGATTCTGGCGTTGAGGGGGATCAGGCCGGTCCTGGCGGCCATCGGAGCGCTTTCGCTTATCCAGGCGGCGGCGATGATCGGGCAGGCGCTCGGGCTTGCGAAAGCGGTCGCTCTGTTATTTCAGGGCGGGACGATCGACGAGGCGATTGGCCCGCTCGCATGGTTTGCCGTCGCCTGGGTGGTTCGCCATTCGGCGATTTGGCTGCAGCGGCTTTGCGCGGGAAGGTTCGCGGAGCGGACGGGCGAGTCGCTACGGCTCAGGCTGACGGAGCGGCTGTTCGAGCGCGGACCGGATTACGTCGCTCATACAGGCAGCGGCCGGCTCGTCACGCTGGCCTTGGACGGCGTTGACCGTTTCCGCGCGTACCTGGAATTGACCGTCATCCGGACCATGGACATGGCGCTCGTGACGATTTCGGTTCTGGCCGCTGTTTATGTGCTGGATCTCGCATCGGGGCTGATTCTCACCTTTACGATGCCCGTGCTGATCGGCTTTTTCATTCTGCTCGGCTTTGCCGCCCGCCGCATGGCGGACAAACAGTGGCGCACTTTTCAGGTGTTGGCCCGCCATTTCACCGATGTGCTGCGCGGCCTGGCAACGCTGAAATTTTTGGGTCGCAGCCGTGATTACGCAGCCGTCGTGGAACAGGTCAGCGACCGATACCGATCGGCGACGATGCGTACGCTGCGGGTTGCGTTTTTGTCTTCGTTCGCGCTCGATTTTTTCAGCACCTTGTCGGTGGCGTTTGTCGCGGTCAGCCTTGGATTACGCCTGATCGGCGGCGGCATCGGCCTGGAACCCGCTCTGGCGGTGCTGCTGCTTGCACCGGAGTATTTTTTGCCCGTGCGCATGTTGGGCGCGGACTACCACGCTTCGCTGGACGGCAAGGAAGCCTGGGTGGCGATCCGCGATGTCATCACGGGCGATCGCGACTTGGACGAGCACGGCGCGGAGGCACGCAGTGCCGGTGTGGGCGGCATGGACTTGCACGTTGCAGAAGTGCGGGATGAGCAACCGTACAACCCCATTTTGCCAAACGCCGATACACCTTGGATCCAACTTATAGATGTGGAAGTTGACGGAGAAGAAGGTTTGCCGCGTCTGGCCGGAATGACGGCCTCTGTCGGCAGCCATATTGACAAAGTCGGTATCGTCGGAATGAGCGGATCCGGTAAAACCACGTTGCTTCATTTGCTGGGCGGTTTTCTTGCTCCTTCGTCGGGACACATCCGGGTCGACGGCCGGCCGCTGACCGGCGAAACCAGGCAAAAATGGCAACAGCAGCTGACGTTTATCCCCCAACATCCCTACCTGTTCAGTGCAACGATCGCGGACAACGTACGTTTCTACGAGCCGGATGCGTCCGACGAGCAGGTGATGCAAGCGCTTGCCGATGTCGGGCTTGGCGAGTTGATCGCCGCATTGCCGCGCGGCATTCATGAACGCATTGGCGACGGAGGACGCGCATTCAGCGGCGGTCAAGCCCAACGCGTAGCGCTCGCCAGAGCGCTCGTCGGAAACCGTTCCGTTTTGCTTCTGGATGAACCGACCGCCCATCTCGATCTTGAGACCGAACTGGAATTGAAAGAGATCATGTTGAAAGTGTTTGCCGGACGCCGGGTCTTTCTGGCTTCCCATCGGCTGCATTGGATGAAAGCGATGGACTGGATTTGGGTGCTCAAGGACGGACGCCTTGTGGAAGCCGGCACGCATGAACAACTGATGGCCCGTCATGGCGTCTATCGGAATATGTTGGAAGCCGCTTCAGGGAAAGGCGGGTAACCGATGAAAAAAACTATCGCAAACCGCGACGGCGGATGGATCATTCCGAATTTGAAAGCATATCCATGGCGTTTCATGGCTGCCGTAATCGCCGGCTGGATCGCGATTGCCTGTGCCGCGGCGTTAGTCTTCACTTCCGGCTATCTGATTTCCCGTTCCGCCCTGCAGCCCGAAAACGTATTGATGGTTTATGTTCCCATTGTACTCGTTCGAACGTTTGGCTTCGGCAAAGCCGTCGTCCAGTACATCGAACGATTGATCAGTCACGATACGGTGTTGCGTATCCTTTCCCGCCTGCGCGTCAAACTTTACCGTATCATCGAACCGCAAGCGCTGCGGCTCCGCTCACGCCATCGGGCAGGCGATTTGCTCGGTATGCTGGCGGAAGACATCGAACAGCTGCAGAACGTCTACCTTCGCCTCATCCTGCCGGCGGCTTCCGCCGCGCTGATCTGTGGAGCCGGCGTGTTCATGCTCGGACGCATGGACGGCCGGTTTGCCCTGGTGATGTTGCTGTACTGCGGCTTTCTGTTCGTCGCATTGCCCGCCTTTTCACTGCTCGTTTCACGCAAATTGCGCATGCAAAGCAAAGTTCAGCGAAACCTGGCTTACCAGGAATTGACGGACGGTGTTTTCGGCATGAGTGAATGGATCCTGAGCGGTCGAACCGTCCGTTTTCTTTCCGCTTTTTCGCATCGTCAGGCACAAATGGCCGCCGCGGATCAAAAAGTACGGCGCACGGAATGGCGGATGGGGTGGCTGGCCCAATGCGCGACCGGCGGCGCCGTCGTCATGTTGACACTCTGGGCTGCGGCGCAAAGCTCGAAAGGCGCCATGGATCCCGAGTGGATTGCCGCTTTTGCGCTCGTCGGCTTTCCGTTGCTGGACGCGCTGGTGAAAGCGGGAGAATCCGTCCTGCGGACGACGGATTACCGGGAGTCCGTCCACAGGCTGAAGGAAATTGAACATGCCGCGGGAGACACGGCGCCATCACGGCATGGTTCCGCGCCGGGCGCCGATGCGTTCGGTCGGGAGGTGGAAGATTCATCCGGATTGCGTCTGGTGAACGTCAGCTACCGGTACCCCGGAACGGATGATTGGCAACTTCAGGATATCAATCTGCATGTCCCAGCCGGCAGCCAAGTCGCCATGATTGGCCGCAGCGGGGCCGGCAAAACAACGTTGCTGAACCTGATCCAGGGCGAGCTTGTACCCGACCGCGGTTCGATCACGATAAACGGAATATCTGTCCAACAGTTCCAAAAAAATGAGTCGTCACGCCCGTTCGCCGTCCTGAACCAGCAGCCTTATCTGTTTGACACGACCATTGCGAACAATATTCGTTTGGGCCGACCGGACGCCACGGACGAAGAAGTCCGAAAAGCGGCGGAATTAGCGGGACTCGGCAAGTTGATCGCAACACTTCCGGACGGTCTCGAGACGAAAGTTCGGGAAGCCGGTATCCGTTTCTCCGGCGGAGAACGGCAGCGGATCGCGTTGGCGCGCGTTTTGCTGCAAAATTGCCCGATCGTCTTGCTGGACGAACCGACGGTCGGACTGGATCCGGTGACCGAATGCGATCTGCTCGATACCCTGTTCACGGCGCTTCGCGGCAAAACACTGCTCTGGATTACGCATCATCTTGTCGGCATGGAGCGTATGGACCGGATCGTTTTCCTGGATCGCGGCCGTATTGCGATTCAGGGAACACATAAACAACTTATGCAAAATGACGAAAGATACCGAAAGCTCTATGCATTGGACCGCCCGTAGTCCGAACTCAAACAGGCCGCTGTATTTCCTGAATGCTTTTTGGTACGTGTTGCTTTCCAAAAATTATCGGCTTTTTGTTGCCTGAGTTGGAATGATTGTAAGTTGGCAAGAAATCGCGGCCAAGTTTTTGAATATACTGCCATTCTATTTTTTAAAATCGTTGTGAAATCTATCAGACAAAAAAGTGTTAAAATAAAGAGTGTCTGTAAACAGTATTGAAAGAGGTTTGTTTGAATGCGGAATCTTTCAAATGACTCGAAATTCATTCAGCAACATCTGGCCAACGAACGTACCTATTTGGCTTGGGTAAGAACTTGTATAGCCATTATCGGTCTGGGTTTTTTGGCAGCCGGTTTATTGTACCGTTCCAATATGGCTCATTGGATTTCGACTGCCGTTGGCATCGGAGCCGTGGTTCTGGGTGGTTGCGTTTTGGCACTGGCAACCTTTGATTACTTCTCGAAACGAAAAGCCATCAATGAGGAAAAATTTCAATCTCCCACATTGATCATATGGCTTGTTTTTATTACGTTAGAAATTATTAGTGTATTACTAACCGCTTTAGTCATCATTATGCTGTTTTGATAGAAGGAGGTTTCCTCATTTTATGCTAAACCCGATAGCTTTTTCGATCGGTTCGATCCAAATCCGTTGGTATGGTATCATTATTGCCGTCGGCGCTTTGCTTGGACTGACGCTGGCCATTCGGGAAGGACGAAGGTTCGGAATTCCGAAGGACTTCTTTTTTGACCTGCTTTTAGTCGGACTTCCGTCCGCACTTATTGGCGCACGTCTCTACTATGTGGCTTTTGAATGGGATCAATATCGGAATAATCCCATAGAAATTCTTATGATTTGGCACGGTGGAATTGCCATATACGGCGCTTTGATCGGTGCAATTATATCTGCTGTGATTTATACCCATCGCATGGGATATCCCTTTTTACGTATTGCGGATATTTGTGCTCCTGGGCTAATCGTGGGACAAATGCTTGGACGATGGGGAAATTTTATGAATCAGGAAGCCCATGGAGGTCCTGTTTCGGAGAATTTTTTGCGGAACACGCTTCACCTGCCGGGTTTTATTGTAAATCAAATGTATATTGATGGCGTGTATTATCATCCGACTTTTTTGTATGAGTCCATGTGGAGTTTGCTGGGTTTGGGTCTTCTTTTATTGCTTCGGAGACAAAAATTTCTTCGCATGGGTGAACTGTTTATGAGCTATTTCATTTGGTATTCATTGGGGCGTTTTTATGTTGAGGGGGTTCGGACGGATAGTCTCGCTTTTGCCGGTCCGGATTGGCTCGCCTCATTCTTGAAGGCTTTATGGGAACCGATGTCATTTTTGGGTTGGGGAGTGATGGAGGCGGGGAAAAACGTTCGAATATCCCAACTATTGGCGTTATGCATTATACTGGCGGCATTTGTAATCATCATTTTGCGCAGAAAAATGATAAAGAATCCTATATACTATGCGGATCCCATAATCCCCGATACAAAGGCTGGAGGAATGCAAAGAGAAGTTTAAGGTTGACTTCGAAGAAATTATCCATTTTATGGTCGCATAATTCGCGGCCTTTTTTATGGATTATATTCATTTCAGTGCTGACTTTCGGCGCTCCAAATGTCAATTATGAAGAACAAAACGAATGCCATTGAAAGCGACAAGATCGCCAACCAATGTTCATGCCGGCCAAAGTCATTTTTTTTGGGAATAAAACGAAAGAAGAGGAATGCTCTTGAAGGCAGTCCTTTTTTTATTTGTAAGTTGGCAATTGACAAAAAGGTGAGAACAATTTATTATACCAATACGGGTATATGTATATGATAAAAATCACAAGGAGGGACGTTTTTATGGAAACAATAAAAGCGACGGACAATACTTTGGATCAGATCATCCGGAGTAACAAAGTCGTGCTGGTTGACTTCTGGGCTCCGTGGTGCGGACCTTGCCGCATGATGGCTCCGATTTTGGATCAATTGGCTCATGAAGTGGGCAAAGAGGCGGTGATTGCAAAAATCAATGTGGATGAAAATCCGTTTTCCGCCTTAAAGTACCAAATTCAAGGAATTCCTACATTAAAACTTTTTGTCAACGGGTTAGAAATCGATACCTTTGTCGGTGTCCAGCCGCTAAATAAGCTGAAAGCATCGATCATGCATTATGCAAATTGATTTTGAATATACCCGTATATGTATATTGCAAACAACAAGAATCGGCATCATTGCAAACGAAAAGGGGGGGATGGTACTGGATCTCGGTTGGGTGATCACCCTTTTCGTTATGGGTTTTATTGGTTCCTTCATCTCGGGCATGATCGGCATCGGAGGTTCCATTATCAACTATCCGATGCTACTGTACATTCCTCCCTTGCTTGGTTTCGCGGCGTTTACCGCGCATGAGGTTTCTACTGTAAATGCGGTTCAAGTTTTCTTTGCCACGTTAGCCGGAATGTTTGCTTACCGCAAAGGCGGGTTAATCAATAAGAAACTCGTTATCGCCATGGGCATTCCCATCATTGCGGGAAGTTTTATCGGCGGTTACGGCTCGAAATTTCTGCCCGATTCCGCGATTAACCTGACGTATGCCGTTATGGCGCTCATTGCGGCGGTCATGATGTTTATGCCCAAAAAAGAAACGGACAGAGCCGACTATTCTGACGTTCGCTTCAACACAACCGTTGCGGTCATGGCCGCGGCAACAGTGGGACTTCTGTCGGGGATCGTCGGTGCAGCCGGCGCTTTCATTACCGTCCCGATCATGCTGGTCGTATTGAAGATTCCCACCCGTGTGGCCATCGCTTCGTCATTGGCGATCACGTTCATTTCATCGATCGGCACCACGGTCGGGAAGGTGATGGGCGGCCATATGCTGCTGATACCGTCGCTGGTGATGGTGGCGGCAAGTATCGTCGCTTCTCCGCTGGGCGCCCATCTTGGCAAAAAAATGAACGTGAAGGTGCTGCAATGGATCCTCGCCGCGCTCATCACGGCAACGGTCATGAAGATTTGGGCGGATATCTTGATGTAATCAAGGAGTGTATGAGGTGGCGGGAACCAACTGGAAAAACATTCTCCCCCAGGAAGTGCAACGCCGGCTGGAACGAGGGGAAAAGCTGAATTTGCTGGATGTGAGGGAACTCGACGAATGGGAATCAGGACATATTCCCGGCGCAAAGCATATTCCCTTGGGTTTCCTTTGGGAAAGATACAAGGAACTGGATCTGGCTGAAGAAACGATCGTGATCTGCCGTAGCGGGAACCGTAGTGCCCTGGCATGCGAATTTCTGGCATCCATGGGCTACAAGGTCGCCAATATGCAAGGCGGCATGATCGAATGGAGAGGCAGAATCGAATACGGAAAATAAACATGCGACAGTCGGGGGTAATGCTGTGAGGAGAGACATCCAAACGGATCGTATCCTTGAATGTGAACGATTATCATGTCCAATGCCGGTGCTCAAAACCAAGAAAGCGATGGAAGAAATGAAACCGGGGGAGGTCCTCGAAGTGAGGGCCACCGACAAGGGCTCTGTGGCGGACTTGCAAAGCTGGGCCAAACGCACCGGCCATCACTACATCGGTCTTGTCGAAGAAAACGGGATATTCCGCCATTTCTTGCGAAAGGCTTCCGACAACGAAACCAAAGCGGAAGTCCAATTTCCTCACATCATAAGCAACGAGGAATTGGAACAAAAACTGGCTTCCTGCGAAAGCATCATCGTGTTGGATGTTCGCGAACCTGCGGAATTTGCTTTCGGGCATATTCCCGGCGCCCTATCCGTACCTTTGGGGCAACTGGAGGAAAAAATCGGTCAGTTGGACCCGGGGAAAGCGTACGCCGTGATTTGCCGTACGGGAAACCGCAGCGATCTCGCCTGCCAAATGCTTGCCGAGCGCGGATTTTCCAACGTGAAAAATGTGGTGCCGGGCATGTCCCGGTGGCAGGGAGCCACAGAAAGTGACGAATGACACAGGAAAGAAAGGAGATCAAATCATGGCAAACAAAAAAGTGGCGATTATCGCGTCTTCTCCGGGTCTGGAGACCGCATATAAAGCGTTGAACATTGCGACGGCGGCTGCGGCGCTGGACGCGGAAACGGCGATTTTTTTCACCTTTGAAGGGTTGTCCATCATTCACAAGGATGCGGAACAAATGCTGAAGCTCAAACCGGGCAACGAAGGGTTGGCGGAAGGTTTTGCGAAGGCCAACGTCCCGACTGTTCCGGAGCTGCTGGAAATGGCCAAGGAATCCGGAGTGCGCCTGATCGCGTGCCAAATGACGGTGGACGTCATGGGACTCCGAAAAGAGGACTTCATCGACGGTGTGGAATTTGGCGGCGCAACGACCTTTTTGGATTTTGCCTTCGACGCTCAGGTGACGTTGAATTTCTAGAAAGGAGACTGAAGATGGAAAACAACGCGCAATCCATGACGGTGGAAGAGCTTCACCGCAAAATGGAAACCGGGGATATCTTGATTCTCGACGTACGAAACGAGAAAGAATATCACGATTGGAAGATCGAAGGTAAACATGTGCAATCCGTGAATATTCCGTACTTTGCTTTTTTGGAAGAGGATGAACGGGTGTACGCGGGACTGCCGAAGGATACGGAAATCGCCGTCGTTTGCGCGAAAGGCGGCGCTTCCGATTATGTCGCGGAAATGTTGAATGGAAAAGGGTACAACTCCAGCTCGCTAAAGGGTGGCATGCTGGCCTGGAGCCAATATTATCATCCCGTCATCGTATACGCGGACGAAAAACTGAAAATCATTCAAATCAACCGTTTGGCCAAAGGCTGCCTGTCTTATGCGGTCATATCCGAAGGAAAAGGCATGATCATCGATCCGAACAAAGAGATTGATGTATACATCGAGCTGGCCAAGCAGCACCAATTCAAGATCGAACATGTGGTGGATTCCCATTTGCACGCCGATCACATCACCGGCGGTCCGCGGCTTGCCGAACAAGTCGGGGCGACCTATTACCTTTCATCCGAAGAGGCAAAGGGAACGAATTTGAAATATGAACCGCTGGATCGCTATGACCGGATCCAGGTCGGGGATGTCCATGTGGAAGTGCTGTCCATCCCCACGCCGGGCCATACGCCAGGCTCCACCTCCTTCCTCATCGACAACCGGTTCCTGATGTCCGGGGATACGATTTTTGTCGGAGGTTTGGGAAGACCCGATCTGGGGGGCAAGGCGAAAGAATGGGCGGAGGACTTGTATCATACGGTGTTTTACAAGCTGAAAGATTTGCCGGATGATTGCCTCGTTCTGCCGGCACATTACTCCGATGTTCGGGAAATCAACGAACACGGCATTGTCGGGGAGTTGCTCGGCAAGATCCGCGAAAATAACGAAATTATGCGCAACGAAGATAAAGCGTCGTTTACGGAGCAGGTGGCCAGCGCCGCTTCCATGGAGAAGCCGCCCAATTTTGAAGAAATCGTGGCCATCAATCGGGGCGAACTGCAGGTCGATGAGGAAAGAGCGATCGAGCTGGAAATCGGCCCTAATCGCTGCGCGGTGCACCACCACGGATAAAACGAAGAGGGGGCTCACGCATGGCGGACGTTTTTGTCGACGCAAAGGGCTTGGCTTGTCCAATGCCGATTGTCAAAGCAAAGAAAGCCATCGATACGCTTCAGTCCGGTCAAATCATGGAAGTGCACACAACGGAGAAAGGCTCCATGAACGACTTCCCGGCGTGGATCAGACAGTCCAACAATGAATTGATCGAAGCAAAAGAAGACGACGGTGTGTTTATATTTATCGTTAAGAAAAAATAAGATGATCTGGGGATGCGGCTTAAGCCGCATCCCCAGCCAGTGCCAAAGTTTGCCGATTCGAAGCAGAAAAGAAAAAAATCACATTTTTTCTGTTCAGCGGTGATCTGGACAAAGCGAACGCTGCCTCATCATCGCGAATGGAGCGGCTGCAATATGGTCACGAAGTGTCGATCTTTTTCACCTTTTGGGGGTTGAATACGCTTTGCAAAGATCAGCCTGTTTCCGTCAGGAAAAGCTTTCTTGAGAATGTGTTCGGCAAAATGATGCCGCGCGGAGCGAATAAACTTTGACTTTCCAAAATGAATTTTGCCGGAATTGGTCCGAAACTGATCAAACATGTCATGAAGAAGCACAACGCGCTCGGCTTGCCACAGTTGATTGAGCTTGCCCGGTAACAGGGAGTCAAGCTTGTCGCGTGCACGATGACCATGGATTTGCTGGGTCTCGATCAATTATGCCGGTGTTACAACCTATTTGGGCGACGCTTCAGAAGTGAGAGTAAACTTGTTTATTTAGGACCGGTTCCCCCGGATTTAGGGTATAATATACCTGTACACGTATTCGTGATTGGGGGATATTCCATGTCGATGAAATATGATGAGGACATCAAAATAAGGCTTCGCCGCGTTGAGGGGCAAGTCCGCGGCGTCCTGAAAATGATGGAGGAAGAGAAAAGTTGTAAAGATGTGGTGAGCCAGCTCTCGGCTGTCCGAAATGCGGTGGACAAGGCTATCGCTTTTGTCGTGGCGGTCAATCTGGAACGGTGCATCCTGGAAGAGAAGGAGGCCGGCAAAGATACCGGCAAACTGGTTCAGGAAGCTGTCGAATTATTGATCAAAAGCAGGTAGGTGAGTTCATTGGAACCTTACCTTTACGCAATAATAGGTTTCCTCGTATTGTGGTTTGCTTACAGTCGGTTTGTCCCGGTGAAGGGACTCAGAAATCTGAACGCCGAGCAGTTCAAAAAGGAATCGAAAGGTCAAAGGATGATTGACGTCAGGGAAGTTCATGAGTTTAAACAGGGACACATTCCGGGAGCGATCAACATTCCGTTAAGCCAATTGCGAACAAGACTTTCCGAGATTCCGAAAAACCGCCCCGTCTTTCTGTACTGCCGCAGCGGGATGCGCAGCAGACAGGCCGGCAAGATTCTGAGCCGACACGGATACCGTAACATGGCTCACTTGAACGGTGGGATTACGGCTTGGAACGGACCTCTGGCGAAATAGACGCGATATTTTCGGGAAAAGATCCCATACGATCGTTAGAATTTGGAAAACTCGGATGGGGGAAAGGCGATGTTTCATTATACGGCAGAAACCACAGCGAGTATCCAGGATGCCATTGCCGCCCTGGAAACATCTTTAAAGGAAGAACAGTTTGGCGTGCTGTGGCGGTTTAATCTTCGCGAAAAACTGAAGGAAAAAGGATTTGATTTCGAGCGCGATTACGTGGTCCTGGAGGTGTGCAATCCCGCGGAAGCAAGCCGGGTCGTAAGTGGAAATGTTTTGGCCGGGTATTTCTTGCCATGTAAAATTGTCGTTTATGAAGCGGATGGAAAGACCAAAATCGGCATGCCGAAACCGACCGCGTTCATGAACATGCTGGAGGATGATGCTTTGAAGAGCATTGCCGCCGATGTGGAAGTCCGATTGATTGGGTGCATCGATCGGGTTGCGAATCCGCGACAGGAAAACCGATGAGTTTATCTCATTGGTTTTTTTCTTTAACGCATCTTAACAAATGGTTGTTATTCTCGAACAAACAGCCGGGTGTTTAGGGGGGTTAAAGGAATGAAGGGCAAAACGATCCTGATTGTTGAAGACGACGCCAAAATCCGACAGTTACTGAAAATATATCTGGAAAAAGAAGGATACGAGATCCTGTTGGCGGCGGACGGCGCCGAGGGAATGAAGCTCTTTGAAAAGCTCGATCCCTGCTTTGTCATTATGGATCTCATGCTTCCGCACAAAAGCGAGGAAGAACTCTGTCAGTGGATCCGTTCCGACATGAAAAGCGATATTCCGATCATCATGTTGACGGCCAAAGTGGATGAGGCGGATCGAATTCAGGGGTTGCAATTAGGGGCGGACGATTATATCACGAAACCTTTCAGTCCGCGGGAGGTCGTTGCCAGGGTGGAAACCGTCCTGCGCAGAACGGCCAATCGTTGCAGCAAAATCAGCTACAGGGGTTTAACGCTGAAACCTTACAGAGGAGAAGTAAAGTTTAACGGAGAGCTTATTCCGCTGACGGTGCACGAATTTAAACTGCTGTATTTTCTGATGCGGCATCCCAATCAAATATTGTCCAGAGAACAAATATTACAAGAACTGTATCCGAATGAAGAACGTTCGGTCATCGACAGGACCGTGGACGTCCATATCAGCAAGCTCCGTGAAAAGCTTGAAGCAATGGGCGGGGCTCCGCGTTTTATTGAAACGATAAGAGGGATGGGATATCGATTTCATGCATATTAAATATGGGATGTTTTGGCGAAAGCATTTGACGATGAAACTCATGATGGTCAACGGCCTGGTTATCGCCGTTGTGATCTGGCTCGCAGGGGTATCGGTAAAAGATTTCGCTTGTATGGTAGTAGCCCAATATGAACTTGTCGGCGAGGAAAAAAGCAGATTTTTCAATGAAACGATGGAATTTTATTTATGGAGAGCCAGTGTTTTGGCCATTTTGGTCGCCGCCGTCATTCATTATGTGTTCATCAGAAAAATACTTTCTCCTCTCAAACGGCTCACGAAATCGACGCGGCTCATGATCGAAGGACATTACCCGGAGCCCATCGAACCCAGTTCCCATGATGAAATCGGTCAGCTCACCCGACATTTCAATGAACTGGCAAAAACGCTGAAGCGGACGGAAGAAAACCGGAAACGTCTTCTAAGCAATATATCCCATGAATTGCGTACGCCTCTGAGCAATTTGAACGGCTATTTGGAGGCGTTGTCCAGTGGCGTCATGGAAGGCAACCGGGAACTGTACCAATCCCTGCTTGAAGAATCTCAGTACCTCACCCGGCTCGTTGAACAACTTCATCATTTGACGGTCTGGGAAGACAGAAGGAAGTTCAGTCTGGATCAGACAGAAATCAAAATTCATGAACTGCTGCAGCAAACGATTCAGGCTTTTCGGTTGGAAAGCGAAAAAAGGGGTGTCTCATTGGACGCCTCCATACAAGAGGGCGTCGTTCTTGGCGAGGAAGACGGAATCAAGCAGGTCATGAACAATTTGCTCAAAAATGCTTTCATGTATAATACAGGGAAAGAAATCAGGATTACGGGAAAAAGGGAACAAACGGAATACCGTATCACGGTATCCAACATGGGGGAGCCTATACCGGAAGAAGCCCGCGATTTGGTTTTTGAGCGGTTCTATCGCGTTGATCCGTCGAGACACCGGGAAAAAGACAGGTACGGTACGGGGCTGGGTCTTGCGATTGTGAAAGAAATTGTGGAACGGCTCGGCGGAAAAGTCGGATTGCAATCGGATGGCCGCAAGCATACGTTTTGGGTTACCCTCCCCATAAAAATGGATAAAGGTGGTCAAGAAACATGACGGAACGTCGATTCAACCCTGAACATATGAAGAAACTTGACAACCCGGAACGGCGTAAATTGCTGCCGCCACACAAGCTATTGGAGTTGCTGGAAATCCAAGACAACGACATTCTGATTGATTTGGGCGCAGGTACCGGGTACTTTACCATCCCGGCGGCAAGTCTCACCCGGAACAAAGTCTACGCCTTGGACGTGGAACCGCAGATGTTGCAATATTTGGGGAAACGTGTGGAGGAGCAAAAACTGGACAATGTCGAGTTAATTGAAGGAGCCATCGAACGTATTCCCTTGGCAGGACAAATCGCCGACCATGTGATCGCTTCATTCATCTTACACGAAGTGGAACCTTTGGAAAAAGGACTCCAAGAAATGGGCAGAGTGCTGAAGCCGGGCGGAAAAGTATTATGTGTCGAATGGGAGAAAAAACAAACGGAACAAGGTCCTCCTCTCCATCATCGAATACAATCCAATGAACTGGCAAAAGCATTTGGTGAGAATGGCTTCCTGGTTGAAAAACTGACCTATCCTTCCGATCAGCACTATCTTATGGTTGCAAGAAAAACGACATAAGGGAAAAATCACGGATTTACTTGACGAACTGAAAGCAAAGGAGGACAAACATGCACGATTTTTTTGGCCACGAAGATTGGACCGATCTTCTTGCGTATCAGTCTTTTACACTCGAAGACGCTAGGCGGATGAAATCGTTGGCCAACCTGATTGATAAGCATACCGGTCAAACAATTGCTCTGTTTTTGGAGGAGCTGAAGAAGGTCGGGGAAGAGCAACCGATAGAAGAAAATGAATTCCGGAAGTATATCTCTACGTTTTGGAACGCGGAGAGAAACCGTGAATATGTTTCCGTGATGGTCGATTTCTTTCAAATGCTGTTGTCATATCGGTATTCTCCGGTCCGGCTGATGGCTGCTTTGAACAAAATTCACTTGTTTTGGATGCGCGTCGTCCTATCCCAGCTCACCTTGTTTTCGAGGAAACGCACGATTTTGCTGGAAACGTTGCAACGTGCGGCAAACTTCGACAAGCAGATCTTGATGGAAGTCAGCCTTAGAAACGTGATCGAGGTTTTGTCCCAACGTTTTGCCGAACCTGTGGAAAAGAATTCAGAGCCCCATTGCACCAAAAAAATGTTTCGAATCGTGGAACTGAAGCAAGAACGTGCCCAACATGCCGTTGCGGTTGGCGAACAACTGACGTCCTCCATTCATGAAGTTGCCCGACATGCCGCTACTGTAGCCAATCAAACCTCTGAAGCCGTTCGCATGGCAGAGAGCGGTAAACAAGTGATCACGCTGGCCATGGAAGAGATCGGTCGTTCAGGTGGGACATTTGAGTCTATCGTTCGTCGTTTTGCCGAACTGCAGCGCTATTTATCAAACATCGAAAATATTGTCGACCTTATCCATAAGGTCTCCAATCAAACGCATTTGCTTGCTCTCAACGCATCCATCGAAGCAGCGCGTTCGGGTGAGAAGGGGAGAGGGTTTTCGGTGGTGGCACAGGAGATCCGAAAACTTGCTCAGTCCACGAAAGACGCTGTCCAGGATATTGAGCGAAATGTAGAGGAAGTTCACTCTTTGACCGGCGATGTTGCTGACTCCATTCAAACTGCTTCAAAGGTTATCCAAAAAGGCATTCATGAAGCGAATGAAGCGTTCCAATTCGTCACGGATCTGATCTCCCGAATCGTTGAAATCAACGGGATCATCCGTCAAATCACAGCCGTTACGATGGAACAATCCGCGGCAGCAGAAAAGTTGTCCGCACAAATGTGCGACATTTCCGAAGAACTTCGAAATTTATCGGAAATATTCAATGAAGCCGTCACAGGAAGTGTTGAGGTAACAAGAGAAAGGGCTCCGGTTTAATGGTTTGTGCACATCACACTGCTAAATACTGAAAATGCGGGACGTATCATGAATTTCAATGGTTTGATGGGTCGCCGGCACTGACAATTCGGTATATGGCATCCTGTTTCAGCGGTTGAATTTCAACGAGAAAATGTTCGATTCGCCGTCCTTTGGGGTTATATGGTTTATAAGCCATGATGATACCGGAAGCTCGCAACACATATCCGCCTTTCTGCTGACACGGGTTCGGGGAAAAGACTTGCTCCAGGTTCGATCATGTGCGAATGAAAAGGATTGACTTTGCCGGAGATCGGCTTGGCATTCATTGCCGATGCAGGTGCCGGAACTTGGCTTATCTAAGAAAGTAGCTGTTGGGGGCCGGTTGTTTTCATACGAAACGCATGCGTCGGACGAGACTTTCCCCGCCTGTTTGTCCACCTCCTCAAACGGCATCGGATTCAGGGGTTTGAGCCCTTCCCGAATCAAGCGTTCACGGGGGATTTCCCGGGTGGTTCCGTGCTCCCGCACGTTGGCGACTGTGTCCAGCCACTGGCGAACTTGCCGGTTCAGATCGTCCAGAACGGTGATGGTTTGGACGCGCGGCCAAACGTTTTTGCGGACATGGCCGATGCCGTTTTCCACCTTGCCTTTCGTTCCGGTCCGATAGGGGCGGCAGTTCTGCAATAAAAACCCGTGATGTGCTCCAAAGCGTGTGAACCGTTCGTTCCAGACGGCGTGTCCGCGTTCGTCAAAGTCTGTCATTACCCGCCGGAGTATTCGAAGGTCCGAACATGACAGCCGATGAACGTATATCATGCGTCGACGCGCAACGGTAGTTGAGGCCGTCAGACAATTGATTTCTAAGTCCGGGGAGTCTGGAATAAGACGATCGATCCTTCACCTTTCTGGCATTCCGAATCCACTGCGAATCATATCCGCAAGCAGTTCCGTTGCTCTTGTACGGAACTGACTGTAAGGCATAACCAGCGAAAATTGACGTGCAAGCGGGAATCCTGCAATCCGCAGCAATTGAAGGGAACCGGATTCGAGTTCCTTACGCAATGTCCAGTGAGAGAGAAGGGTGAGGCCAAGACCCGATTCGACGGCTTCCTTGATCGCTTGCGTACTGCCAATGACGAGCAGTTGGGTCGGTTGAAAGCCTAGCCGCTCAAACGCTTTTTCCTGCATTTGCCGGGTTCCGGAGCCTTCTTCGCGTACGATCCACGTATACTCCGCTAAATCGACGGACGTGATCTCCGATTGCCTGGCAATCGGGTGGTGGGGGGAGGCAATGATAAACATCCGATCTTCTGCAAAGGAATCCGCGCTGACTCCTGTCAGATCTTTTTCTGTAAGTTCTCCCTCCACGATTCCGATGTCCAACTGTCTGCGCATGGTCAGGTCCAGAATTTCTTTCGAATTTGCGATCGTAATGCTTGGCGATATCTTCGGATACTGCTCGCGCAGTCTGGTTAACACATGCGGCAAAATATATTCGCCATACGTATAGCTGGACCCGATCGTCAGTGGGCCGCTGGCGGTGTGCTGAAGATCGTCGAGAAGATTCTCCATACGCGTATAAAGATTGAGAATCTCTTTCGCGTGGTGATAGACGATTTCCCCTGCTTTGTTCAACTCCACATATTTGTTCGTCCTGTCAAGCAGACGTACGCCCAGGTTTCGCTCCAGCGACTGGATATAGCTGCTGACCGCGGGCTGGGTCATATGCAGCAGTTCGGCTGCACGGGTGAAATTCCGCTGCTCGACTACGGTAATGAAGACCTGCAAGGATTGTTCCATTAAGTGTCCCCTCAGCTTTCTTCTTGGAAGTTTGAGTGTCAGTTTGTCGATATCATAAATCAGAGGTTATTATAACAATTATTATAACTTATTTTACTTATCAACACCCCAAGTATAACATAAATCATATACCAAGAAGCGCCTAGAGGGGTATTAGACATGAATAGGAATACAAACTCACACATGCCGTACAAGGAAATGCGGGAAACACGCAAGGAAACAGGCAAGGAACTGTCCGCCACGAAGCCGAAGCCGGGGCAGCAAGGTTTCCAGGAACCGGGATTCCGACAGCAGGATCCTGCTGACCATGAAACATTGCAATTGCAAGGAACCACACTTGGAACAACTCGTGGGACTGCTACAGGCTGGATCCGCTGGTGCGGAGGTCTTGCTTTTACCTTTATAATTGCTTTAGTTAGTTATTACCTGGGCAAGCTGCCCGGTTTGGATCATGTCGGCGCTTTAGCTTGCGCCATTCTGACAGCGATCATTTACCGGCAGTTCATCGGTTATCCGGAGACACTTAGACCCGGGATTCAGTTTGCCTCAAAAAAACTGCTGCGCTTCGCCATCATCCTGTTCGGCTTGAAGCTTAACATGGACGTCGTTCTGCATCAAGGGTTGGGTCTGCTCGCCCGTGACGTGGTGACGATTCTATTTGCCATCGGCGCGACCCTGCTGTTGGCCAGATGGTTGAAAGCCGACATGTCGCTGTCGCTGCTGCTCGGCATCGGCACGGGTGTCTGCGGGGCTGCGGCGATTGCGGCCGTATCCCCAATTATGAAATCCAAAGAAGAAGATACCGCGATAGGTGCCGGATTAATCGCTCTTGTAGGCACGCTGTTCGCCATCGCTTACACCGTGGTTCGACCTTTCCTGCCTTTTACACCGGTAGAGTACGGAACATGGGCCGGCATCAGCCTGCATGAGATTGCCCACGTCGCCCTAGCCGGAGCCACGGCCGGGATAGATGGTCTGGAGATTGCCCTGCTGGCCAAGTTGGGCCGGGTATTCCTACTGGTGCCGCTCAGCTTCATTCTGCTCTTTTGGATGAACCACAGAAACAACAAGAAAGGGGCGGGGGGAGCGGGAGAGACTTATTTACGTGGAGAAACGGAAAGCGAAAATATTAAGGAAACTACGGAGACTGCATCCGCAAATGTCGCTTCCAAAATCGAGTTTCCGTGGTTCTTGATCGGTTTTATCCTGATGAGCTTGTTTGGCAGTTATGTGCTGGGCAAGACGATTACGTTTCCGGAGGCAATGCAGAATGACATTTCGGTAGTTTCCTCCTTCCTGCTAAGCATGGCGATGGTCGGTTTTGGGCTGAACGTAAACCTGAAGGATGTCCGAAGTAAAGCGCTGCGTCCGCTGCTAGTTATGATCATTGTGTCGGTGATGCTGTCAGGCCTGTCATATTTAATGGTTTGAGAACACGCACCGTACAACGAAGTACCTACCGTTCATGACTTGTGCGGAGGATGCTCTCCCATATTGGGTAATACTGCGACTGGACAAAATACGTGGCTCGTTTTGATGGTCTGACCCTGTGAAAAAAACTGCGAGGAATCGTTCTTGCCTAATTCGATGCTAAATACGGAGTATTCTTCTGGAAATGCCATAGCCAGTTTCTTCTTCATCAACTGCAATTCCTCCTTGTGGATTCGGATAATTCCCGCGGCGGAAAATATCGGCTCGCGGTCTAATCCAAGCCTATAACAGGAGATGCAGTGAACCTGGATGTACATTTTTCCAATTGCTTAATCATTTCTTTAAAAAGAAGCGTTATCCTCACCTACAAGGAGGTGGGGGTTTGCACAGTATTCAAATCGGTTCTTTTGTCTTGATCGGAAAACTGATTTTGTATTTCAGTTTTGGGGCGGCGGGCTGGTTGATGTTACAATACAGGCTCCGAAACATGTCGGAGCGCGGGTTAATCTTGTCCTGCGTATCAAACGCATTCTGGCTGTGGCTGATCGTCTGGAAAGCGAGCTACCTGTTCTTTCATCCGGTTGAAGCCATCCAACAGCCTGTTTCTTTCATCTATTTCGATGGCGGGGAACGTGGGAAATGGATGGCAAGCCTCGTTGCCGCGGTTTATATTTGGCAGAAGGCTTTGAAGCAAAACATTCCTTTATGTCAAGGCCGGATTTAAATTGACCCACTTCGCCGGTTTAAATTTGACCCACTTCGACGAATTAAGGGTCTAGACTTGCTGATTCTCCCCGCAATCGAACGTTTCATTTCTCCATCTCTGTCAATC
>Ga0310827_100643_pt1 | contig 24255 bp, 23 predicted proteins | sample WT_ome_2_FD_201309 | JGI IMG/M metagenome (GOLD analysis project Ga0310827, IMG submission 201309) | Sorghum-adapted microbial communities enriched on wild type (WT) sorghum from Joint BioEnergy Institute, Emeryville, California, United... ... | reverse complement strand
GAGGAGATCATCCGCTACCCGGCGCTGAAGGTCATCGAGGTCGCCATCCGCCTGAAGGATGCCGCCTGGCGCGGCCATAAGCCGGGGCAGTTCGCCTTCGTCACGTCACACAAGAACGAGGGCGCGCACCCCTTCACCATCGCGTGCGCCTGGAATGAGCAGAAGCGCCTCGTGTTCATCGCCAAGGCGCTCGGCGATTTCACCGAGAAGCTGCACGAGCAGCTGCAGGTGGGCATGCCCGTGACCGTGGAGGGCCCCTACGGCTGCTTCACCTTCGACGGCGACCACCCGGTGCAGATCTGGATTGGCGCCGGCATTGGCGTTACGCCCTTCATCGCCCGGATGAAGCATCTGGCCAATGCGCCGGAGCAGCGGAAAATCGTGCTGTTCCATCCGACGGCGGTGTATGACCAGACGGCGATCGACAAGCTCACTGCCGATGCCAACGCTGCGAATGTGCGGCTTATCGTGCTGGTCGATGAGCGGGACGGTTATCTGACGGGCGACCGCATCCGTGAAGCTGTTTCCAACTGGCGCGAGGCGAGCATCTGGTTCTGCGGCCCCGCGAAATTCGGCCAAATCCTCCGCGCCGACTTCCTCGCGCACGGCTTCCCCGCGGAGGATTTCCACCAGGAGCTGTTCGAGATGCGGTAGGCGGCCGGCGTGAGCAGTTCGCTCACGCTTTCAGCCGGTAGCCCGTCGCGAAGATGCGCCAGACGACGATCACGCAGACCACCAGAAAAACCAGCGTCATGCCGAGGCTCACCGCGACACTGACATCGGCGACACCGTAGAAGCTCCAGCGGAAGCCGCTGACGAGATACACGATCGGGTTGAACAGGCTGACGTATTGCCAAAACGGCGGCAGCACATCGAGCGAGTAGAAGGTGCCCCCTAGGAAGGTCAGCGGCGTGATGATCAGCAGCGGCACGAGTTGCAGCTTCTCGAATCCGTCGGCCCAGATGCCGATGATGAACCCGAGCAGGCTGAAGGTGACCGAAGTCAGCAGGAGAAAGGCGATCATCCAGAACGGATGCTCCACCTGCAGCGGCACGAACAGGCTCGCCGTCGCCAGCACCAATGCGCCGATGATGATGGACTTGGTGGCCGCCGCGCCGACGTAGCCGAGCAAAATTTCGAAATAGGAGACGGGCGCGGAAAGCACCTCGTAGATCGTGCCGGTGAAGCGGGGGAAGTAGATCCCGAACGATGCATTGGAGACGCTTTGCGTGAGCAGCATGAGCATCGCCAGGCCGGGCACGATAAAGGCGCCGTAGCTCACGCCATCGATCTCCGGAATTCGCTGGCCGATAGCGGCACCGAAAACGACGAAATAAAGCGATGTCGAGACGACGGGCGAGACGATGCTCTGCAGGAGCGTGCGGCCCATGCGCGCCATCTCGAAGGCGTAGATCGCCCAGACGGCATAGAGGTTCATTGGCCTTGCCTCACGATATCGACGAAGATTTCCTCGAGCGAGCTTTGCGTCGTGCGCAGATCGCGGAAGCGGATGCCGGCTTCCGCCAGATCGCGCAGCAGGGCGGTGATGCCGGTCCGCTGGGCCTGCGTGTCGTAGGTGTAGACCAGCTCGTGGCCGTCAGCGGCGAGCGTCAGGTTATGGCGCTCCAGGCCCGCGGGGATGGAGTCGAGCGGCTCGTGCAGCTCAAGCGTCAGGCGCTTCTTGCCGAGCTTGCGCATGAGGGTCGATTTTTCCTCGACCACGATGAGCTCGCCCTTGTTGATGACACCGATGCGGTCCGCCATCTCCTCGGCTTCCTCGATGTAGTGCGTGGTGAGGATGATGGTCACGCCCTCTTCCTTGAGGCCCCGCACGACGTTCCAGAGGTCCTTGCGCAGCTCAACATCGACTCCGGCTGTCGGCTCATCGAGGAACAGGATTCGGGGTTCATGGGAGAGTGCCTTGGCAATCAGCACTCTTCGCTTCATGCCGCCTGAAAGGGTCAGGATGCGGCTGTCTTTTTTGTCCCACAGCGAAAGTTCCCGCAGCACCTTTTCGATGTATGCTGGGTTGGGTGGCTTACCGAATAAGCCACGGCTGAAGCTGACCGTCTTCCAGACGGATTCGAAAGCTTCTGTCGTCAGCTCCTGGGGAACGAGGCCGATAAGCGAGCGGGTAATCCTGTAATCCTTGATGATGTCATAGCCGGCGACCTTTACGTCCCCCGCCGTGCGGTTCACGAGGCCGCAGATGATGCCGATAAGCGTCGTTTTCCCGGCGCCGTTCGGGCCGAGCAGCGCGAAGATTTCCCCGCGGTGGATCTCCAGGTTAATGTTCTTCAGGGCCTGGAAGCCGGTGGCATAGGTCTTCGACAGGTTGGAGATGGAGATAATGGGCTCCATTGGACCAGCTCATGATACGGTGTTCTTGGGGTGGGCCGCCCCGAATACACCGAATGCTGATCGGAGGCCACCTGAAATCTCCGGTACGGGTGGACTAGTGGGCCTGAGCCGGGCCTCAAGGTGCGCTGCGTCGCGCCCGGGCCACAGATGATGTTTCGGGCTGTGGCGGCGGAGCGTCAGGGCGCGTTAGGATGAAGGTTGCGACCACGGCGAACGCAGCCGCTTGCAGGGTAAGAGCCCAAGCGGCAACTCCGGCGAGCCACGTCAAGGCAAGGGTGGCGGCCATGGCGAGGAGCGCCGCGACCTTGTACCTCCGGGCGATGCTGCCGTTGCGTTGCCAATCGAGGATCACCGGACCGAAGTGCCGGTGATTGATGAGCCAGTAATGGAACCGCGGCGAGCTGCGCGCGAAGGCGAAGGCTGCAAGCAACAGGAAGGGAGTCGTCGGAACGAGTGGCAGCACCACACCGGCGATGCCGAAGCCGGTGGCGAGGAAACCGAGCGCAAGCCAGAGCCAACGCGCAATCATAGCCAATTCGCCTTTAAGCCGGTTGCAGCGTGCTGCCGGGGTTAGGCTGAAGGAAATCTGGGTTGCCAGCAACCGCGCTAGGGATGCGACGTAGCGTCGTCAACAGATCAGGCTGGCACTGGCGCGACAGGCACTGCAGCGACGGAGGCTTTACGAGCGCGATCAGCGCATCAGACTTGAACGAGTGGAATTGTTGTTGCAGCCGAATAGCTCTGGCGAAAACAGGCGGGAGAAAATCCGGTCGAGGAAAATAGAATCAGATTCAATGGGATGGAATAATCCAGACGGCACCATTGGTCCGGCGCCATCTGGCTTTGCGATGTCCCCCATGATTCGTTCAGTACTCAGTACTGCCCGGGCTCATCGGAGCCGGTGCCCCGCGAGCGATTACGCCGCTCGGCCATGAACTGATCGAACTCGGCTTTGTCCTTGGCCATGCGGAGCCGATCAAGGAAATCGCGGAACTCGCGCTGTTCCTCCTCTAGCCGGCGCAATGTCTCCTCGCGGTATTCATCGAAAGCGCGATTACCCGTTGAGGGATAGACTCGTCCGTGCAGCCCCCATTTCTCCCTTTTGCGCTCCCAGCGCTCGGCCATCCGGCTTTGCCAGCGCGCCATATCACCGTTCCGACCACATCCCATGCGTCCGCTCCAGATCAGATAAGCCAGAATTGCAAGCCCTATGGGCCAGAAAACCGCAAAGCCCAGGACCATGACGGCGATCCAGGCCGGCTTTCCCCAGTCGTCTAGGCGTTCGATCACCTCCGCCATCGTTACCGTCCTCATGTAAATGTCATTTACATTTACATACGTGCAGCGGATGAGCTCACACGTCAAGGGGAGAGCCAAAAAAAAAAGTGGTGGGGACGCGGATGGCTCCGTTCTCTTGGTCGCGAGGGCTTGCCTGTTCAGCCCGTGCTCGGCGCCGGACTAGTCGATCCGAAGCCCAGCCCCTGCAGGTAAACCAGCGTCGCCGCCTCAAGCAGTTCTTCTGGTGTCATGGGAATAGCGCGCCGCGCCGCGTCCCCTCGACCGAAAAGCGAAGCAATTCCGTGTGCCAGCGACCAAATGTGCAACGCCATCATCAAGGCAGGCGGGCGCTGACCAGGTGGCAGCGTTGCGGCCAACACCTCGCAGGCCTCGCGTAGCACCCCGAAGGCACTATCTGCCGCATCTTGGACAGCCGGGAAGTTCTTCAGATCGAGCCCAGCCTCAAACATTGCGGAGAAGTACGCGGGCTCAGTGCGGGCAAAGCCAAGATAAGCTCGACCAAGACGGTCGAAGGCCGCCAGTGGCGTGGGCCGCCCCTCGTCCCAGGCCTTCGCGAGCGTGGCTGCAAACTGCTCGAAGCCCCGCCGCGCAACATCCGCCATCAGCGCATCGCGATCGCGATAATGCCGGTATGGAGCCGCGGGACTGACCCCGGCATAACGCGCCGCCTCGGCGAAGGTAAAGCCAGACGGGCCCTTGTTCGAGATCAGATCGAGCGCCGCTTGAATGAGCGCCTCTCGCAGGTTGCCGTGATGGTAGCCCCGCCGGCGTCGGTAATCGTCCTTCCAGCTCATGCTCCGGTCTTACACCAGATGCTCGCATTGAGACATGGGGCCGAATGGCTGGGCAAGAGGTAAACCGAGCCTGGCTCGCCACCGGAAGCTGCTGGGCAGTTGGACCAGACCGCGACAGAGGCAGCCTAATTCAGGACGATGTATCGCATCCGACAATGGACGCAACGATCTTCGCCCACCCGGTGCGCAATAGGGCCGGTTCGAGAGCCAACGTTCGGGTAATCACCTCGGCCGCGGTGGGGTAGGCTTCCAGAACATTGGCACGCACCTTGGCAGAGATCTCGTCCTCCGTAAACGGCCGATCGGCTCCACCGGGGGCACTTAAACATTCGCCCGACAAAACCCGCCCATCGGTCAATGTTATGCGGACCCGCGACGGCCGGTCATTCGGCCATTCGAGCTCCGGCTCGAACGGCGCGATCTCGACGCGGTGCCGAAGGCGGTCGAGATCCGGGCGAGTCAATGTGTCGGCGTGAAAAGCCGCTGCTCCGGCATGACCATACGCCAACGTCGCTGCTGCGATGTGCTGAATAGAGAATTTCGCGGCGAGTGTCGTAGCGGGTCGTGGATTATCCAACTTCCGCGCCTTCCAGTGCGTCTCCACGGAAATTCGCTCAATCATGTCAGGCGAGATCCTGCCGACACCTTGGAGCGCTGCTAAGACCGCTTCAACGGTCGAATGCCCATATTGACAGCAGGCATGCATCTTGTGGTAGGCGTCGCGGATCGCCCAGTGCTGCCCTAAGTCGCGGCACAACTCTTCGGGTGCCGACTCGGCTCCCATAATCGCCGCGAAAACGTCGGCCAGGCTGTACGGCCCACCCTGAATACCGATTTCAACCCAATCCACAGCACGAATGCCGTTCTGTGCGCAAAGGCCGGGCCAAACGTTGCGAATCAGCGCGCCTTCGACAGCATGTCCAAATGGTCCAGGCAGAACCAGGGTCGCCCCCGTCGTAATCGCAGCTGCCGCGCTTTCTGCATTGAGGCCACGCAACTTGGCAACCGCGGCGGCAGCCCCGACGGTGGCAAGTCCACCATGCGGGTGCAGAACCAGGCCGGGAAACGTGAAGCACCTCGCGATGCGCGCAACCGTCTCGTATCCGACGATAAGAGCGAGTAGCAGGTCTTGGAAGGGAGCATCGCGCGCCTCGCCTTCGGCAAGGAGGGCCGAAATGCAATAAAGCGCCGCATGGCAAACGACAGGCCGATAGCCGCCATCCAACTCACACCAATCGGCAGCCGTGCCATTCGAGAGCGCCGCAGAATAGCGATCCAGCCGCGATGCACCGCCATCGAAAACTGTAGCCTCTGGCTTGCCGGAATAGGCGGCAATCTGCTTGCGGAACGCTATCAGCTCTGGCTCAGAACGTGCAGCGACCAGTGCCCCGAAATCATCCAGCAGGATGAGAGCGGTGCGCCGCTTCACGTCCTCCGGCACCTCGCCCCACGCGAGAGATGCGCTCCACTTCGTCAGCAACAACAGCGCTCTCTCGACCGCCGTGCGGGTTTCGACGGAAACGTCTGCCATTATTCACCTCCACACCGCAGAGGCTTGCAATCTGCCTCAGGCATTCGCGAGGGATGGGACGAAGGTTACGATTTCAGGAAACACGATCAGAAGAGCGAGCACGACGATTTCCATCAATATGAATGGGAAGACGCCGGCAAAAACCTCCTCAAGCCGGATCGGCACAGGCGACGAGCTGCGTACGACGAATACGTTGAGACCGACGGGTGGCGTGATCAAAGAGATCTCTGCCATCTTGACCACGATAACGCCAAGCCAGATCGGGTCATAGCCGACCGCCATCATGACAGGGAACATCACGGGCAGGGTCATCACGATGATTGCAATGGGCTCGATCAACATACCGAGCACCAGAAAGAGAAGAACAAAGCTCATCAGATAAGCAAATGGCGACAGCTTCAAAGCAATCATGAAATCGGAAACGGAGCTGACAAGGCCCGTGTAGGTGAGAAAGCGCGAGAAGAGCATCCCGCCAATGACTACCAAGAAAATGGTCGAACTCGTCAGCACGGCATCCAAGAAAGTTTCCTGGAGCACCTTGCGTTGGGCACGACGCTTCAGGAACACGATTAAGAAAGCTCCAAACGCCCCAACTGCACCCGCATAAGTCGGGACGAAATAGCCGCCATAAATGCCGCCGATAACCAACGTGAACAGAAAAACGATGCCCCAAACGTTCTTGAGAGAGCGGATCTTCTCCGATCGCGGAATTGGATTTTCCGGTATCGGAGCAATTTCAGGCCGCCGTTTAGCGATGATGTAGATGCCGAGCAGAAAGACAATTGCGGTCAAGATGCCAGGAACGAGCCCTGCCACGAGCATCAGACCAACGGACTGCTCGGTCACTAGGGCATAAATCACCATCAGGATGCTGGGTGGGATCATCGCAGCCAGCGTTCCTGACGCCGCGATGCACCCAGCGCTCAGACGCTTGTCGTATCCGAGCTTGGTCATCTCGGGCATTGCCATTTTGGTGAAAACGGCAGCATTGACGATCGTCGAGCCCGAGGCTGCACCGAAGGCTGCAGACGCGAGCGTCGTCGTCATGGCAAGCCCGCCGGGCAATCGTGAGACCCAGTTGTAGGCAGCCGAGTAAAGATCGTTCGTCAGCCGCGCTTGAGTGGCCAACGATCCCATGAGAATGAACAGCGGAATAACAGCTAGGGTGAAAGAGTTCGTGGTGCTGAACGGTACGGTGGCGAGTTGCGCCATGGCCGCGAAATGGCCGATGGTGAGGTACATCCCGAGGATGCCCCCGAGGCCGAGCGCCACTCCAATATGCGCACCGGAAACAAGAAGAAGCGTGACCAGTGCAATGACGATGATCGCCGCAGTGGAGGGGTCGAACACGGTATCAACCCGCTTCAATTTCGGCCGACTGACCGAAGTGTGTGATGATGTCCCAAAGGTCGAGCAGAAGCTGCACCAACATTAAGAACGCCCCGAAGACGAGAAGAAACCGGGCAGGATAAAGCGGGAATCGAATAATACCCGAGGTTGCTTCGGCGATCGACCAGCTATAAAGCGCCTCGTTGAACCCCTGCCAGCCAAGGAGACCGAAAAACACCAGGGCGCTCAGGACGGCAACGAGATCCATGACCGAGCGAAGCTTCGGACCAGCTCTGAGATAAACGAGCTCGACACGAATATGGCTGCGGCGGATTTGCGCATAAGCAAGACCGCCGAACACCACCAGCACCATTGTGCTCTCGGTCATTTCCAGAGCACCAGGTACCGGCGCTCCCAAGCTTGTCCCGACAACATCCGCCACCCCAAGAAACATCGAGACCAAAAGGCCCAATCCGCCGAGAGCGACGGTCACAATCGCAAGGCGCGTGACTATGGTCCTCAAAGGAAGAACTCCAGAAAGTGAGCCGGCCGGATTACCGGCCGGACCGTCCAAATTTCCGGAACTTCGATCAGTTCGCTGTCAGCTCGCGCCATTTTGCAGCGACCTGAGCAGCGGTCTCGCCATGGCCCCGCTTTGCCATGTCATCAACCCAGGCTTGCAGCAGGTCCGGAGTTTTTGACTTCCACTCAGCGAGAGTTTCCGGGCTGTATTGAATGATGACTGCGCCGGCTTTCTTCATCCTCTCAGCCGCGGCAGCTTCCCCCTCGTCAACCCACTCGACATAGCGCTGCTGTGCGATGGCAGCTTCCTCCGTGATGATCTTCTGGATGTCCTCGGGCAGACGCTGCCAAGTACGCTCGCTCATCACAATCATATGGCCAGCCATTGACAGTCCCGGCCCACAGGAGAACTTCGCCACCTCATAGAGACGAAAAGCCTCGACGTTACCGATATTGACGAATGAGTAGTCGAGCGTGCCGCGTTCGAGCGCCTCGTAAAGATCGGCGGGTAGAATCGAGACCGGCACTCCACCAAGGGCGGTCATCATCTTCGGGATGTCCGTACCGAATGTCCGAATCTTTTTGCCGTTCATGCGGTCGAGGGACTTGCAGTCGTCGGTTTTGCCCGTGAAGTAGTACGAGCCGAGCGGCTGGTGAAACAGGCGCCGAACTCCCAGACGTGACAGTTCCTCGGAGAAGGCAGCGATGTTCTCATAAGAGTAGTTGGCGATTTTGATCGCTTCAGCCGGGCTTCTGAACACGAAGGGGATCTGCAGCGTCTTCGCGTAAAGGAGCTGGTCGGCATAATAGCCGGGCACAATCGCCGCGATGTCGACGCCTCCACGCCCGGCTAAGGGTAGCAGCTCGTCACCTTTGCCAAGGCCGCCCGAATAGACGATGTTGAATGCCACTCGCCCATTGCTGCGTTTCTCAACGGCTGCCGCGAAATCCTTCTCGATCTGGACGTACGGACTATTATTCAGGTAATGCCCCCAATTGAGCCGGAACTCTTGGGCCTGTGTCGCTGAGGCGATCAGCGCCGCGGCGAGGCTGATGCCGCCCAATATAAATCTTTTCATGCTCCTGGTACCTTCTGTCGCTGTGATGTCCAACTGCGCCTGCAGCCGAGCTCCCCCCTTTAGGGCGAGGAAGAACTGTGAACAGTTTGCACTTGCATGTCAACGCCCTGCGCTACAGAACAGAGCAAAACCATCAGGAAACGAGGAGCCTATCGTTGCAACAATTCAACCGTTCGAGATGGCCAATCGGTGCCCGTGAGCTGCTGGAGCTGATCGCCTCGAGACGCTCCTGCCGCGCCTTCGACGGATCGGAAATCGATCCGGAGACGCTCAGAAAGATTGTTATCGACGGGACTCAAGCCCCATCTTCCTGCAATCAGCAGCAATGGCACTTCGTCATCGTAACTGACCGGGCCGACCTTGTCCGCGCGTGCGAGATCGCTGGCGGAAACCCCCACTTCGCAGAATGCTCAGCGTTGATCTACCTCTGCTTCCAGAAAGGGTGGGCGCACGACAACTACTCGGTCATCCAGGGCGTCGCGGCAGCTTGTTACCACATGATGATCAGTGCACACCTGCGCGGACTCTCATCCATCTGGAATGCGGGAATCGGCGATCACGCCAAGCTGCATGAGATGCTCGGCATCCCCATCAATTTCGAGATCATCGGCGCTCTCGCCATTGGGCGGGCGAAGGCGACTGCCCCAAGAATAAAGGCCCCCCGGCGAGACCCACAGACCATTATGTCGTTTGACCGCTTTGTTCGTCCTGCCGAAACGATCTACCCGGTCAAACCCGCACCAGATTACCCTTACCACGAGATTTCAAAAGCGTGGAATCCCTTCGCAGAGTGGGATCCTGAGGCATGGAGCTGGGCACAGCTCGCCGATTTCCGCGGCTTTTCCGTGTGGGCGAAGTCCCCCATTCCGGGTGTCTATTATTCACGAAGGCAAGGCGACGCGACAGCGCGCGAGCTGGACCTCCTCCCATTACTGGAAGACCATGCCAAGGTTGTCGAATTCCTTCCTTGGGGCGGAACCAGCACCGTTGCCCTTCGCCGGCGCCTCCCCAAGGACGTGCTGCTTCAGGTCGTTGAGCTGTCAGAGCACAATCTAACGTTCATACGGGAGCGCCTGAACCAAGAGGATCTCGGCGACCTGCCGACGGAATTCCTGACGATGCCGGGTCCACAGGTTCCTTTGCCTGACCAGCATGCCGATGTTGTCGTGTTCCTGCAGTCTCTGGAACACATGCGCGACCGGCCGGCTGTGCTGGCAGAAGCGCGGCGCATACTCAAACCTAACGGTGTGCTTATCGTAAGCGCGAGAAATCTCACGTCACGCTACGGCATCACGTGGAAACAGCTGGAAAGCAAGGGGCAGGTGCCGCTACAGGGACCATTCGTGCCGATCCCCGCGCGCACTCTCCTTGAGCTGGTGAACCGTGACTTCACCATCGAGCGCGAAGTCGGCATTGGCATTTCGGCCGGTGGAGACGAGGAAACGACAACCGGCTGGGGCCGTCACCGCCGCCGGCTGTTTGCGATCCGAGCACGACCGAAAGCATAGAGTCGACTTAGCTGCCGGGCACCACACCCTTCGGTAGCCCGGCGCAATATTCAGCGACTCCACCGACTGTCGTTATCCAGAGTTCGTTGCGATGCTTCAGAATGTGATTCAGCGCACGACGTAACGCGCGAAGCCTATAGGGGTGTCCGATAATGAACGGATGGGTAATCAGAGTGAAAACCAGGGGATACTTTTTCGATTGATAAAGCATCTCGTCGAACTGATCGACGATCATTCGCTCGAACGACATCGCACTTTCCTGGCGGAAAACCATGGAGGGCGAGTCGTTGAGCTCGACCGAATATGGAATCGATAGAATCGGCCCTGAGCGCGTCCGCATCCAGAACGGCTGATCATCCGCTGGCCAATCGAGCATAAACTCGTAGCCCGCCTCTTTCAGAAGGTCGAGAGTTACATCACTCTGGGCGAAGTAGGGCCCCATCCAACCCTTTGGAGCACGGCCCCACAGCTCCCGGATTTCGGCCGTCGCCTCCTCAATCAGCTCGCGCTCCTCAGCTTCAGACAGATTGTCCTGCCGCTCCGAGTTGCTGCGCCCATGACCGATGATCTCGTCGCCACGCTCCACGATTTTCCTCAGTATCTGAGGGCATTCGCGGAGCACGCGGGAGTTCACATTGTGCGAAGCTGGTAGATCCAGTTCTTCCAGGAGATCGAAGAGATACCACTGACCAACGCGATTGCCGTAGTCGCGCCAAGCGTAGTTCCGGTGAGTTTGCGGGGCGTTCAGGACCGCACTGTCGCTACCCAGACCTGAGCGGTAGCTGAAAATCTCAATATTGTTGCAAATGCACAGCGCAAGGCGCTTGCCCCCCGGCCAACTGTAGTCCGGGCGATCTGGCAATGGGATGTAGTCGTAGCGGTTGTGCTTCCTGAGCTCCACGGTGCGCTCCGTTAATAGCGATCGAACATCTCTTGGATCTTGTCGGGATCACCCGTCGATACCAATGCGAGCGCCAAAAGAATACGCGCCTTCTGGGGCGTCAAGTCATCTGCTCCAATCCACCCAGCCTGGCGCAGCCATGCACGTCGTCCGACGCGGCCGGACCCGACACGACTAGCCTGGACCACGGCAATCCCCTGCTTCGATGCCTCAAGCAGTGCCGCGCGTTCACCCGGGCTGGGCATTCCCGGCGCGAAGCCGGCCACGACCAAGCCTCGAGCTCCAGCTTTGACCGCTGCCTCGACGAACGTGCCGTCATTGCCAGCGCACGAGTAAATGACATCTACCCGCGGCAGCCCCCCATCAGATGGGATATGGAAAGGCGTGGCCGTCGTGTGGGGCCTCTCCGGCTTACGCGAATAGACGACGCGATCTGGATCGATCACTCCGATCGGCCCAAAGGCTCCTGAATGAAAGGCGTGAAGCCTATAGGTCGAGCCTTTCGTGACCTCGCGAGCCGCATGAATTTCGTCGTTCAGTACAACGAGCACCCCGCGCCCGCGGCTCGCCGGATCAACGACAGTACGGAGTGCTGCCAGCGCGTTGGCTGCTGCATCGGTACCCACAGTATTGAGCGGACGTTGGGCCGCAGTGATGACCACCGGCTGCTCGCACTTCAGCGTAAGGTTCAAGAAATAGGCGGTTTCTTCGAGCGTTGCGGTGCCGTGAAGCACGATGAAACCACTGAGCTCCGAATCTTCAGCCGCGGCCTTAGTGATCGTATTAGCGAGTCTGATCCAATCGTCTGGCCCGATGGCGCTCGAACCGACTTCACGAAATGGAATGGCAATGATATCGGCGCGCTCGGCCAGTGCAGGAATGCGCTCGAGGACTTCGCCTGCGGTCAGCTTCCGCCCGGTTTCGGGGTAATCGATGTAGTCAAACTCATGGACGGCGACGGACGAAATGGTCCCGCCACATCCAATCAGCGCCACACGAGGGCGTCTTTGATTTGCCATTCTTCAACCCCGGACATGCGAAAGGCGCCGCCGGACGTAACGGCCGGTGCCGCGTGCTGCATCCACAAGCGCACCGTTCTCGACGACCGCCACTCCTCTTACGAATGTATGGCGGACCGCTCCCTTGATCCGATGACCTTCGTAAAGCGAGTAACCAGCTGATGAAATGACGTCCTCGCGCCGGAGTTCCCACTCGGCGTCAAGGTCCACCAGGACTAAGTCAGCGTGAAGCCCAGGCGCGATTTTCCCTTTCACGTGATCGAGGCCCATTAATCGCGCAGGAGCTTCCGAGAGCACCTCGACGATCCGCTCTAGCGGCAGCCCGCGGGCAAAATGCCCTTCGGTGAGCATCACTGGGAGAAGCGTTTCCATGCCAGGGCAGCCCGGAGAAGCTTTCCAGATGCCACCCTCTTTTGAAGACAGATCGCGATGAACATGGTCAGTCGCAACGGTGTCGATCTCACCATTGGCGATCGCTTGCCATAACCGCTCATTGTCTGCAGCCGACCGGAGGGGCGGATTGATCTTGCCGATATCGCCCCCTTGCCAGTCGATGCTGTGTGTCAGGTAATGAGGGCAGGTTTCGAGATAAACCGAATCGCCAGCACCGCGTCGCGCTAAGGCTGCCTCCAAGGCCGCGGCCGAGGAGGTATGCACGATATACACTGGGGCGCCGGCCTGGTTCACGAGCAACGCTGCGCGCTGAACAGCGTCCGCTTCAACGAAACCAGGGCGTGTCGCATCCCAAGCAGCGAGCCCGCCCCGGCCTTCTGGATCTTTTTTCGTTTCTATATCGCGGAGAACCCAGGCAACTTCGATATTCTCCGGATGGGGCGCTACCATGCCCCCATGCTCGGCTGCTGCGCGGGCCAAGCGAAAAAGGAAACCGTCGTCGATGTCTGGGAGGCCCAGCCGCGCACCCTCGCCGCCCCGGTTGTTCATGAAGATCTTCAGAGTCGGCGCGCCATATTCCTTGATATAAGCGGGGACGCTTCGAAGCTGCTCTTCGGTCGAGATGATGAAGTGATAACCAAAGTCGATCCGGGCACCAGCCTCGGTGACGCTCACCACATCATCGAAAATCTCCTCATACGGGCCGGTCGCCATCAGGTACGGAATCATGCATGTGACGCCGCCCTTGGCCGCCGAAGCCGTCTCGCGATCAGCGTCATCGGGGACCCGCGGCCGAGAGATGTCTTTTCCGTGACCCAGGTGGAGATGCGCATCGATGACGCCAGGCAAAATGATGAGCCCGGTCGCATCGACGACACGCTTTGCTTGCGCTCCGCTGGCCGATTGCAGAATGGCGGCAATTAGGCCATCGCGCACCGCAATATCGACTCGTGTGCGACCAGATCCGGGCAACACTGCCTCACCGCCAGCAATCAACAGATCGAACGTCATGCCGCGTTCCTTTGCGCTGGTGCTCTGAGAGCCGCTGAAAGTGCCCTGAGATCGTCCGCCTTAGGCAAGGCTAGAATGGCCTCCAAAATTGCAGCCGTCTCCGCCGGCGTCGCGCTCCGGCCGAGATTGGCACGGAACTTCGCCAAAATGTCCTCGTCAGAAGGTGGCCGAGAGGCATTGCCGTAAACGTCATCGATCCGGATCACGTGTTCAGCGCCGCGCGTGGTACGACACCGAATTCTCGCATCAAATCGAGCCGGGAACCGACTATCTTCGAGAACCACCCAATTGCTTCGCGCCGCCAGCGCATGCACTTCTCTTGATGCCGGCCTCTCGAAGCTGTCCAATGTCACGCTCCCGTCCACGAGCTGCATTGCGACGGTGACGGGGAGACTCCAGCGCGCGTGGTGCCCCTCAGCCACGCATTTTTCCTCCCACGGCTCACAAATGATCGAAGCTGCACCGGCGGGGACTCCGAATTCGAGAGTCTCGATCTCGTTCGGGACCACACCGCGCCGAGAAAGTTCGCCAGCCGCCTCGATGAACGGGTGCAGATAATGGCAGCAGGGATGGAACTTGTAGGCCGCCTCTTTCAAGTGCCAGACCCTGCCGAGATGATCGAGCAAGCCGCGAAACCGCTCCGCGGCCTGCGGATCTCCGGCAAAAACCCTAAACAGACCGAAACGCCCCTCCAAGGCGGTTTCGGGGCCGGTTAGCCCTGCAGCGGCCAGATCCGCAGCTTTCAAACCAGCATGGGCCGCCCAACCCGGATGCATGGATTTGACGGTCGAGCCGTTCGATAGAAATTCGAACACGCCTGAGGCTTGGCTGAGAGCGATTCCGACAGCCGCCTGCGCTTTCGCCGCGTCGAGGCCCTTGAGGTTTGCAGCGATACCCGCGGCAGCGAGCGCACCTCCAACAGAGGTCAGCTGGAATCCCTTTTGCTGAAAACCTCCCGCGGCCGCAAGCCCGATCCGGATCAGAACCTCGTACCACAGCGTATAGCTGCGCAGAAACTCCGCGCCCGAAACGCCCGCTGCCTCTCCAGCTGCAAGAGCGGCTGCGGCGAGAACAGCGCTACCGTGAACGATGGACCCTGTGTGGGTATCGTCGAACTCGAGGCTGTGAATCAGGCCGCCATTGATGAGTGCCGCGTCGGCTGGACTCGCACCACCAGCCACTCCGAACACGGTGGCGGGACCCCCGTGGCGGGACACCTGTTTTGCATATAGCTGCCAGGCGCTGCCCACTTCCGCAGTCGCGGCAGCAAAGCCCACGCCGATCGCGTCGAGAAGGTGATATTGAGCGGTCCGACTGACGTCCTCAGGAAGAGGACCCGCTGCTGCCATCCGCGAGACAATCTCAGCGGTCAGACTCATTCCGAGATAGCTCCGATATCGCGTGCCGCCGCAAGTGCCCCAAGCCGCCCCAACGCGATCGCGGTCAATAGGCCATTGCCCGAGGCATAACCGAGCGCGCCGGACCGTCCACTGATGCCCGCCGCCGCGCCGCCACCGGCGTACAAGCCGCGAATGACGCTGCCATCGCGACGGATGACGCGAGCATCACGGTCAACGTGAAGGCCACCCTGCGTATGGAACAGTGCAGGCACCACACGGCAAGAGTAGAACGGCGGCGTGAGAGGCGCGAGCCCGAAATCCTTCCGGCCAAATGGATCAGGGATCTGGCCGGCAGCCGCTGCGTTGTACTCAGCGATCGCTTGCGCAGCAGCAGCTCCATCGATGCCCTGCGCGTTCGCAACAGCCTCGACGGTATCCCCCTGTTTCAGGCCGCCGTGGGCGTGGAGCTCTGCGAACTCTTCCTCCAGCATCGCAATCTCGAAGATCCGCTGATCGAAAATTGCGAAAGCATGGCTTCCTTGCTGGAGAACGACTTTCGCAAAGCCAGAGTAGCCAAGGCTTTCATCACCGAAACGGCGGCCGTTCTGGCCGACGAGAACGCCACCTTTCTCGATCGTCGTCCACGACAGAATTGAGCCGTGAGGATCAGCGACGGCAGCATAACCCTGGTACGCCCCCATGTTGTCGAGGCGCGCACCCAGCTGCTCACCCCAGATCACCGCCTCGCCCTCGGACCCTTTGGCGCCGAAATAGGCCGCTCCGGCAATCTCCGGACAATACCGTGCGACCAGCTCCCGATTTGCGCCGAAGCCGTTGACGGCAAGCAGAGTTGCCTTGGCACGCACCTCGGTAAGGCCGCTGCCCGTGTCGATGACCCCACCTTTGACGACGCCATCCTCGACAATCAGCTCACGTACAGCATTTCCGACTGCGAGCGGGACGTTCCTTTCGTCGACAGCCTTGAGCAGGTCGTTGACAAGATCGATTCCCTTGCGAGAGGCGGGCGCGTGGAGCCGCGGAACGGAATGCCCGATGTGCTTGTAAACCGTGATGAGCTGCATCCGAGCGCCGACCTTGTCCACAAGCCACTCGACGGTTTCCGCGGAAACCTCAGTAATGCGCTTCACAAGCTCGGGATCGTCGGTCTCGCCAGCAATCCGCATCAAATCTTGGAAAAATGTTTCCGGGTCGTCTTTTATTCCGGCCTCTCGCTGGAAACGGCTGCCCGCGCCAGGCACCGAACCGGTCGACAGAGCCGAATTGCCACCGGGCCGCTCAGTTTTTTCCACGATGGCGACATCCAAGCCCGCATCCGCTCCCGCTATGGCAGCGGCAAGACCGCAGGCACCTGCGCCGATGACCAGGAGATCGATCTCATCACTCATGACAGCTGTCCGGATCTATCGCAAAGCCTTCCCCGAACGCGATCACGCAATCTCGTTCAAGGCCTCGATCAATTCGCTCGTCGACATGACATCGGCGTACTTCGACCCCATGTCGAAGAGGTTGACCAAATGCGATGTCCGCGAGCGGTCGTATACGGCATCCTCGGGCACGGCGACGCGGAAGTTGTAAGAAAATGCGTCGACGACAGATCCACGAACACATCCGCTCGTAGTGCACCCAGTAACAACGAGCGAGTCCGCTCCCGCATCGATAAGATAGCTTGCGAGTGGCGTACCGAAGAACGCGCTCGGATGCTTCTTGGGGACCAGGATGTCCTGCGGCTGAGGCGCAATGTCAGGAACGAACTCGTATCCCTTTGCGGCTACACCCATTAGTGCCGGCACTTTATCGGCGAGGCGACCCGCATCAAACGCCTCTTTCGGAGCCACATAAGGATACAGCACAGGCCAGTTCTTACTCCGAAATACCTCGAGCAGCCGCTTAATGTTGGCAACCGCATCCCAACCAACTTGGCCGCAAGAAGTGGGGAACTCCTTGATTGCCTCCCAGAACGGCATCGGAGTGGTTCCAACGGTGCGGTACTGAACGTCGATGATAAGGAGCGCAGGACGCTTCCCCAAGCCGGTTGGCCTACCGAAACCGGCAGCCGCGTAGGCGCGCTGCTCCTCTTCGCTGATTACGGAATCCCAAGGCCTAGCCATTATCAGCACCTCCGTCTCTTTCCGCGCCGGATTCGACAGCGTACTTCAACTCCAATTTGTCCCAGGTGGGCTTAGCGACCGCTGCCTGGCGCTCCTCGAACGAGGCGAGGCGATCGGCAACCGAAGCGAGGCTCCCTTCTCTCTTCAGCGCACTCAGCACCTCGTTAGAAGCCCTGAGCGCAGCCTGGAGTGCCGCATTAGCGTAGAGCACGATGGAGAAACCAAGCTCAGCCAGAGCCCGCTGTCCTAGATCCGGCGTCTTGCCCCCAAAGACGATGTTCGCCACCTGCGGCACCGGTAGCTCGCGCGCGATCCTCGCAAGCTCTTGTGCCGACTGCGGCGCCTCGACGAAAGTCATGTCAGCACCGGCCTCGATATAGGCCTGCGCACGCGCAATCGCTGAATCGAGCCCTTCTACTGCGCGAGCATCGGTCCGGGCGATAACGATGAAGTCAGAATCGCGGCGAGTATCCACCGCTGCCTTGATCTTCTGCACCATCTCGGCTGCCGGGATGACACCTTTGCCATCGAAATGGCCGCACTTTTTCGGAAAGATCTGGTCCTCGAGCTGAATGGCCGAAGCGCCGGCCCTCTCAAGCAAGCGGACTGTCCGGACCGTGTTCACGGCATTGCCGAACCCGGTATCGGCGTCGACGATAATTGGCAAATCCACGGCGTCGGCCATCGCAGCTACAGCATTGGCCAACTCCGTCACGGTTGCCAGGCCGATATCGGGCACACCCAGGTGCATATTGGCAATGCCCGCGCCCGTGGCATAGACGACTTCGAATCCGAGGTCCTCAATAATCCGGGCAAAGAACGCATTCGGTGCGCCAGGAACGATAAGCGCGCTCCGCTTCTGCACGAGCGCTTTCAGCTTTTGTGTCTTCCGCATCGGCCGTTTGGTGATTCAGGGATGGGGGAGGAGAGCGCCGCACGGGCAACCCGTCGTTGCAAGTTTGCGCCAGCGTCGCTAAACTGTCAACAGTTGGCTAGAATCGCCTTAACTTCGGTTCGCCTTTGCCGCTGTGCCGTCCCAATTCATAGGACGAGCCGCGGGATCTTGCCTCTTCGTTGACGGCGCGATCAGTATGTCTCCCCGTCCGAACAGGTGCTTCACGACATCACGGTCTGACGAGGGATCTATGCTCAAGCCGATAAAGGTTGCGTCGCTGGCCTCCGAAGCGTTCGACAGGGTCGTCGATGCGATCACGTCCGGAGAGTTCGAGCCCGGCGAAAAGATTTCAGAATCGAGATTGGCACGCGAGCTCGGAATCAGCCGGGGACCGATCCGCGAAGCTCTCCAGCGGCTGGAAGGGCGACTGGTCGTTCGGACCCCCCGGCTTGGTGTTCGTGTAATCAAGTTCGGACGCGACGAGCTGTTGCAGCTCTTCTATCTGCGCGAAGCCGTCGAGGGCATGGCGGCCCGACTTGCTGCGATGAACGCCACCCCGCGGTGGATCCAGAATGCCGAGGCCATGTTGCACGATCACGAGAAGAACATCACGGGCAGCGGCAGTCAGGCCTACCGATTCAAATCCTTGGATCAAGATTTTCATCTATCCGTTGCGCGAGCCGCCAAGTGCGAAAAAATCGAGCGGCTTCTTCTGAGTGAAGTCTACTATCAACTTCGGATTCTCCGTCTGAAATCGTCGACCCAGCCTGGCCGCGCCAGAGGCGCGCTTTCCGAGCACTTTGCGATATTGGAGCGGATCAAGGCGCGGGACCCGGACGGCGCAGAATCCGCGATGCGCGAGCACATTCGGTTGGCGCGCGACAGTTCACTGCGGGCGATCAGCGATTGATGTACATAGTGGTATGACGGTGCCCATCTGAACGGCTTTGTTATTCTCCAAGGTGGGTTGGGAATACGCAGTCAGCAAATCGAACGCGCTGGTCCAAAAAATGGGGCGGATCATGTTTTGGCTGCCTTCGCCGTCCCTAATCTCGCCTCCGTTAACCACTGGTTATCCATAGCTGGGCCAAGCTTTCGCCCAGCTAACCGCCCTCCGAGACTTCTCAGCAGCATCATCCTTTTACTGCCACACTCCCGCGATCAATTGGGAGATGTAGGTAGGAGCTAGGGGGCGTACGCATGTGGCGTACTCGAAAACTCGGGTTGGTTGGAGCGATTGCTTCGCTGTCGACGGTCTCGGCAGCGGCGGAGCCGGTGAGGTTGGCCGGTGAAGCGATCCAAGCGACCGTGTCCGGTGCGATCGTCGAGCTCGACACCCCCCTCGGCACCAAAATCCCGGTTCAGTTCTCCAGGAATGGACTCATGGCCGGCCAAGCCGGCTCGCTGGCCGGATTTCTGGGTGCGGCGCGCGACCGCGGCCGTTGGTGGGTCGACGGCGACCTGCTTTGCATGAAGTGGTTTAGGTGGTTCGAAGCCGAAACCCACTGTATGAGCCTGCGACAAGACGGGAGTCAGATATATTGGCAGGAGCAGAGCGGCCGCAGTGGCACCGCAAGGATTGCCGGCAAGATCGAGGAAAAGCCGGTCGCACCGACCTACATCACAGCTTCTGCTTCGGTGGACCTCCCCACAGCTGCCCCGGCACCGCAGCAAGCCGCAGCGCCATCGGCCACTAAGCCTGCACAGGCTGAGACCCGCGAAGTACAGCCAACAGAAAGGCTCCGTGCGCCTCCCCCTGCGTCAGACCCCACCCCAAGCCCGGCGCCGACTGTCGTCAAGCAAGCCGCGTCCACAGTCGAAGCCCAAAGAGCCTCGGCGCAGGTCAATCAGCTGCAGATGAAGGCGCGCGCTGACGACGTGAGCAACGCAGCTCCGCCGCCGCCGGCAAGGCCGGTTACCCGCCGCTTGGCTTCAAGTTCGGATGTGAGAGTGCCGACTTTCAGCGTTACCCGAGTTGCACAGGACGATGTGCTCAACGTTAGAGCCGGCCCATCACAGTATCATCAGCGCGTTGGCGCTCTTCCGCCGAATGGTAGCGGAATTAGCATCATAGGGCCGTGCCGCGGGCTTTGGTGTCCGATTCGCTACGGTCGCCTGAAGGGTTGGGTGAACTCATACTATCTCGCGGCTGAAATCCCTTCTGCTTCCGCGATTGCCTCTCGCTGACCGCGACTGCTTAACTAGTGGCAAAAGGGTCAGGCACGACGCTCCGCCTCTAGATATTCGGCGAGTTTCTTCAGGCCTCGTCAGGTATGACACCGAGGAAGTTCTTGTATCCAACAAGATGCTCCTCGACCTTTATCTGCATGACCTGCGACAATGATGGTCGCGATACCCACAAGTAGTCGCACTGTTGGCCAAGAGCAGTCGCAATTCGCGACCATTATCGAGGATGAGTTGATTCGCTGCTGGAGCACGTGTCGCGTTCGTAGCATCGGACCCCGGCCAAAAGTAGTACACGGATCAAGACGATGCCTCTCAGTGCACCCAAACCAGACGCTTACTTCCCCGAACAAGATCACTTGGACGAACATCACTCGGAGCCGAAGACCTCGTGGACCAATGAGGAGACGCATGACGTGGAGGCTCCCGTCGACCATTGGCATGAGCTCCCCTGCCAACTTGACTCGGCGAGCCCTGAGTTCGGGCAAGCCGAGGATCCCGATGCCTCCTTCCACGAGCAATTGGCGGCCCTCGTTCGAGCCTTGGAAACCGAAGAACCCAAGCCGCAGGCGGACGCGCAAGCCGCGCATGCTGCGGCGGAGGTGATGGATGGGACCGAGCCACCTCCCCTGAAAGCCCAAGTCTCAGAGGATAAGACTTGGCTCACGGAATCGAGACTTATATCACTGGCCGCCTTGAACAGCGCACTGGATGGTCGCTTTCGCGGCTTTGTAGCCGGCCTTGGCGCCTCGATTGCGGTTGGAGCTGCCGCATTCGCCCTTGCCGGTGGCGTCGAGGAGCCCCCTGCAATATCGAGCCTCGAGGCTCAGGACGGTCCTCCGGTAATCGCCGAGACAGCCGAGAGCGAAGCGTCGGAAATGGGTGCGAATACTCACTTGCCGTTGCGCACGACATTACCGGGTGACATCGCGAGCGCGCAGCCCGAAACCAGCGAGATCGGCACGACCGATGAGGATGTCAGAGCCAATAACGAGATGGCAGCGATACCCGGCACGATGGTCGAGCCTGTTGCCGAGACCGAGAAGGCCCCCAAGCCACCTTTCTTCGATCATCAATCGGCGGAATCTGCCGGTTCTGCCAGCCCTGTCGCTCACGAAGCCAAGGTCGAAGCTAGCAATAATTTGCAAGAAGAACCTTCCGAGGAAGTGGCCCTGAGCTTTGAGACCACCGTCAAAGCCACATCCGAAGAAAGTGCGGAATCGATGCCGCCCGTCACGGACGGCACATCGGAAACTGAGGTTGCCTACGCGGTGAAATACGCGAACTTGAGAGCCGGCCCCAACAATTCGGCGGCAGTTCTCGCGATCATACCTGAAGGTAGCCCGCTCGAAGTGGTCCAGTGCAAGCAGTGGTGCGAGGTGATCGCTCAAGGTCAGCGGGGCTGGGTTTATAAGGATCTGATCAGAGGCGACAATGGGTGATCGATCTTCCCTGCGAGCCTTTCGCCCTGGAAGATGAGGAGTGGGCCCTCTTATCTTCCAGAGCATCCTGCTTTACGGTGCCCTGCGCATTTGCTTCGATTCCAACGAGGCGCAATTCTCGGCTATAGCGACTCCGCGTTAAAAGTATCGCAGGCCTGCATCTCACCGCTTTTGAAGCCGCGCCGGAACCAGCGAACGCGCTGTGCTGACGTGCCATGCGTGAAAGCATCAGGCACGACACGCCCCGTCATCTGCCGCTGGAGCGTGTCGTCCCCGATGCGGCTTGCTGCGTTGAGCCCTTCCTCGATTTCCCCCGGCTCGAGCCGATTGTTCGCCTCGTCGGTCAGCTTTGCCCAAACACCAGCCAGGCAGTCCGCCTGAAGCTCCATGCGTACCTGCACCTGATTGGCCTCGCGCTCTGGCAAGCGAGCCTTAAGTTGCTGAACCTTCTCTGTGATGCCGAGCAACGTCTGAACGTGATGTCCCACTTCATGCGCCAGCACATATGCTTGTGCGAAGTCGCCAGGCGCTTTGAAGCGGCGGACAAGCTCATCGAAGAAGGAGAGGTCGATGTAGACCTTACGGTCGAGCGGGCAATAGAACGGCCCAACCTGGGCGGCACCCAGCCCGCAATGCGTTTCCACCGCGCCTGTGAAGAGAACGAGCTTCGGTTCCTCATAGGTCCGACCGGCACGCGCGAAAACAGCAGACCATACATCTTCGGTATCGGCGAGAACGCGGCTGACAAAGCGCTTGATTTCATCGTCGTTTCGGGTTGCCGACTGTTCGCCTCGGCCAGGTAGCTCGATACCCTGGCGGTCCCAGGGTTGGCCGCCGCGGGGCAGCTGGATCTCACGTCCGAAGTCGGGGAGACCGCCCCCGGGTCCTCCTTGGAGCAGGTCCAGCGGGTTGATGCCGAACAAAAGCATCAGCGCGCCCAAAATGATCAATGTCGTGAGGCTCAGCCCTCCGCCGCGGCGACCGACCGGAATGCGGATCTGCCCTCCGCCGCCGGGAAACGGAAACCCGCGCACAGACCGCCCGCGGCGATCCTCAACGTTTCTGCTCTCGCGATCGTTCTCTCCATAGCGCATTGCGCTCTCCGAACTGCTCCACCCCGCCGAGCTTTCGATGTTGAGCACGATAACCTGGTGTAAACAAGCACCCCTTTCGCAAGTTCGTGTATAGTTGCCTCAAGCAGTAAAGGATTTTTCGGCAGTATACGGCTTTGACAGCACCGCGGCGCAGGAGCACTATCGTCAGGTCACGGCTATTCTGCTTGTGGCAATTGGCAGGCTTGCCGCACAGAAACCCAAGGAGGCGGAAACGATGGCTGATGAATGGGCTGCAGATGTAAAGAACTATGTGGCCGACCCCGACGAGAAGGTAATTGCAGGGATAGTCCGGTACTGCGGCATTGCTTTGCGGAACAGGGACTCGTCCCTCGTCTCATTCAGCGACAAGGAAGAGCTAGCACGGGTGCGCGAGAACTTCCTGAAAAAGAAGCTGGGCTGCACAGAAGACGATGCGACGCTCGACAAGGCCATCGCCGCAGTGGGAGAAAAAATGAAGGGCACACGCAATCGAAACAGGGTGACGGTGTACTACCTGCTAGCGGAACATTTCGGCAAGCTTGACCTCTTTCGATGAGAGCGAAAACAAAGGGGCCGCGCACGATCGCGGCCCCATTGCATCGATAGGTATCCAGGCAAAATTAGCTTGCTTGCGTCGCATCTGCCGAACTGAAGCAGCGCCGGCGCAGATCCTCAAACTTCTTCACCTGATCCGGAAGCAAATTGCGCTCCTTGTCCCGGCGCACGAACACCTTGAACATCGCCGCGCCCTGGCCATTGAAGAACTGTACGGAGCACGAGGGCCGGCCGTTGAAGGGGCGCGACACGAAGGCAATTTCGGCGCAGTTCTCGTGGCGGATGTGACCGCCGATGGGGCTGTCGCCATGCAGGTTGAAGTAGCCGCGGCCGATGGTGCCTGGTGGAATCGGCCCGACGCACTCCAGAACGATGTCCGGCGTGTGGACGATGACCAGAACGTCGCCCCAGGCTTCCAAATCCGTCATAATTTCGGTGAACAGGCTTCCCGGCACAACGGTGCGGTAGTCCTCAGGTAAGGCTTTCACGACATCGAGCGTGCTCACACCGCACTCGGCTGCGATGCGCTCGAGCACACCGTCCGGATTAGCGGCGAGCTTTTCGGCCAGCAGTTGCTGCTTCGACATTGCGATTTGTTCCGCTTCCAATGGCTACTCGATCACGCAGCGGCCTGCTCTGCGGGCGCCTTGACCTCCTGAAGGACGTGGAATCCCTCGAACTCCGGATGGCCGAGATAGAGGGGGCGGATTGAGCCTTCGCCAGCCTTGGCGTGCACTCTGCGAAACTGCTCCGACTTCGTCCAATTCTCGAAATCCGCGTAGGAGCGCCAGACCGTATGGGACGAGTAAAGGGTGTGATCCTCGCGCTCGGGGCCTTTCAGCAGGTGAAAGACGATGAAGCCCGGCAGC
>Ga0310827_100636_pt1 | contig 24369 bp, 21 predicted proteins | sample WT_ome_2_FD_201309 | JGI IMG/M metagenome (GOLD analysis project Ga0310827, IMG submission 201309) | Sorghum-adapted microbial communities enriched on wild type (WT) sorghum from Joint BioEnergy Institute, Emeryville, California, United... ... | reverse complement strand
GCCCTTCCGGCTTGGCTGCGTCGCGCACGGTGTGGTTGAGGGCGACGCTCGCTCCGCCGCGCCAGAAGAGATAGAGGCCCTCCGCCATCCAGCGCGCCTGCTTGCGCAGGCTGATCAGCCGCGGGCCGAGCGTGTGCCTGTCCCACCAGAACTCCGTGACCCACAGGGGGTGCCTCCCCTTCGTGGCCACCGTGCCGCGCCGCTCGGCGGCCCTCAGCACCCGCCGCAGCTTCCACATGTCGGGGCTCGAGGCATCGTCGGGGTGCAGAGCCCCCCGGAACGGTCCGCCGCTGGTGTTGATCGGATGGTGCGCGAGGACGTCGAAGCGCGGCCGGGTCGGGCAGTTCGCCCGCTTCAGGTTCGCCCGCAGGCACAACACGGCGCGCCAGAAGCGCAGCGGGCGGACCCTGGAGCCGCCGGCATCGTCGCCGTAGGGCCCGGTGCCCGCGGTTACGACAACGTTGCTCTCGTCGACCGCCTTGATCCCGTCGTAGAACGCGTTGAGCAGCTGCCTGTAGATCGAGGCGCTGACGGGACGCCCGCCCTGCCACTGCGGCGTGATGTAGGTGCTCAGGTTGGGCTCGTTGAAGATCTGGAAGTGGCGCACGCGCGGAAGCGTCACCTCGGGGTTCTCCGGGTCGGGGAACGAGCCCGAGTAGCGGCGCGCGAGCGCCTCGCCGAAATCTCGCGCCGGCTCCGGCCGTGGGCGCCACGTACCGGCCGGCGCGTTCGGTCCCACGGGCGGGCGGCCCTCGCCCTCGGCCCATGCGGGCGCCCAGCCGATCGTCAGCAACACGCTGAGCCCGCGCGCGCGTATGTTGCGGATCGCCTCGTCCAGCTCCGAGAAGTCGTAGGCGGGATCGGCCGGATCGCGCGGGTTCTCCGGCTCGGTCGGCGCGATCTTGGCCCAGCTCGGGCCCAAGCGCACGATTTTGGCCCCGCCCGCCAACACTTCGTCGAGCCCCTGTTCACCTGTCGACCACAGGGCTCCGAAGCCGGTCGCCAGCCCACGCTTGGCCTCGGCAGGCGCCGTGCCCGCCCCGCAGAAAACCGCGACCAACAATACGCAGGCCAGCGCCCAGCGCTTAATCCGATGCACCACCGGCCCGCGGAGCCGCCGCTCGCCCGTCGCGCCGCGGCCCATCAGCCTTGACCGGCGTTACGCGAGTTCCGCATTACGAGCCCAGCAACCGCGCCCAGCGCCGTCAATACCAAGATCAACGGCAAGGCCAAGCCCATGCCGCCCTCCCCGCCTACCATCTCTCCGATCATCCGTGAGATCGCGGAAACGCCGGAGGGGGCCTCGCTTGCAGTGGACGGGCCACCATCGCCGCGGCGGGAGCCACGGGTTGGGACACGATCCGCGCTCCGGGGCGCCGTCGCCTCAGCGAACTCCACAACGGCTCGTCCATCGTCACCCAGCGACTCGAGCTGACTGGTCACCCCCGGGGGTAGCTTCGCGCCCCGATCCCTTCCCTTGCCGACGCCGACGCTGGGAACGGATCCCTTTGGCCCAGGCAGCCCTTCGACGTACTGGTCCACCCCGGAGTCATCCGGCGGCAGCGCCCCTTGGGCAGCTGCTAAGCCGGGCCAGGTGAGGGCCGTGATGAAAGCAACCGCGATTAGTCTTCGGACCATCACGCCCTCTCTACGAGACACGGACGCAGATCCTGACAAACCGCACCTCCAATCCACTCTGGCCGCGCCGCGGTCATCCCCGCCTCACGACGTGCACGTAGATGCTGATGGTGCTCCCGTCGAGACCGCTCTCGCCGTCGGCCACCCAATACTCCGCGTCAGCACGCAGACAGACCTAGCTGGGTAGATCATGCTCGTCCGTTTCCGGCGGGACCCCCAAGCGGCCGCGCGGTTGCATGGGATAATCCCCGGCTCACCGTGTCTCTGCGCGCGCATAGTACGACGCTGCTGCTTCTCGTGCCGCTGGGCCTGGGCTGGCTCTTAACGATAGGTACAGCGACTTTCTGGATAGCGATCTGCCTATCCATCTTAACCCTACTTCTCGGGTGCCTTTCTCCCTTCATTCGGTCTCGACACATGCAGCTCGAGGTCCCACTGACTCTCCTGCTGTGCTCCACGCTCGTCTGGCGCATACGCGATGTCTCCGCGATCAGCCAACAGCCGCTCGATGCAGCAGGCTTTATGCGGGTGGTGCTCCTCGGGGCGGCTGTCTGTCTAACAGTCGCCGCCGTACAGCCAGCGAAAATTCTCCAGCGCCTGACAGGACCGACGCGCCTGTATGCCCTTTTCATCGCGGTCGTCCTCGCAGGCATTCCCCTCGCAACCGCACCAGGCTTGGTTGCATTCCGGGCAATCGACCTGATTGCGGGCACACTGGTCGTTGCTGCGGCCGCTGCGTCCGATCCGGTCCGCTGGCTTCGACGAACTATTACAGTTCTACTAGCCTTTACCGTAGGAAGCTTGGCCGTCATTTTCATCGAGGCCATCGTCTTCCCGGCGCGCGCGCTCATCCCAATTGAGGAATTCGGCCCACGCTCGGCACTCCTCCCGTTCCGACTCGGTGGTGTGATGCCACTTGTCCATCCAAACACGGTCGGACTCTACGGGATCTTGCTGATCATTCTCGCAATCGCCGCTACAGACCTGAGGTTGGTGAGCTCTCGAGTTGCGGTCGCGCTCTCAGCGTGGGGGGTTTTCGCTGTACTAGCTAGCCAATATCGGACCGGCTACGTCGCGCTGGTACTCCTTGGTCTGACTTATGCGTTTTACCGCCGCCGCTTAATACATGCCCTAGCTGGCCTACTTCTTGTTGCCATCGTCGGATTCATGACGGGGCACCTCATTCAGTTCACTGATAGTCTCCAGTCACTTGTACTGAGAGGTGAAACGGTCGAGGTGGTGTCCAACCTTACGGGACGTCGAACGTGGTGGGAGCACGCGCTCACTGCCTGGCAAGACTCCCCGTGGCTTGGCAAGGGATTGTCCTCGGGGACGCGATACGAGGTTCTCCCGCAGCTCGGCTTCGGGACATCAGCGACCATACATTCGGCCTGGATTGAAGCTCTGGTAGGAGCCGGGGTTGTAGGTGTCGCACTACTCGCAGCAACGTTTGGCGTTACTATGGCTCGCGCGATCCGCCACCGGCTAGTCGTGCCGGTGCTCCTTCTCGTGGCACTAGGTGTCAGGTCGCTGACCGATTCATCAATTGAGCTGATGAACTATCCGGCAGTGGTGTTCTTAGTCACCATGCAATGGGTCGCCCACCCACCAGAGAAGTCAGAAGCTCGCGCCGCTAGACCGCGACCTCGCACCGACATCGAGGAGCTCAGTCCCTCGAAAAGATAAGTGCGGGGTGCGGTTGAGCTCGGCAGGCTCCGCGTGCCACCAGGCCTCAAGTCTGGTTTTCTCCCTGCCTGGCGGCTCCGCTTGTCAGTGATCCCGCGCGACGAGCGTATTCTGAGATGCAGTGCTGCTCAAGTTGGATCAGTCCAGGCCACACCTGTACTCGATAGGCGATTCGGTCGACAAGCTGCGCATCTTCTCGCGCAGCGTTCGAGATCACGCAGCCAGCGTCCTGACCTGCGCCCTCATTGCTTATCTCTCACTGAAGGGAGGCGGTTACGACCTCATCGTCCGCAGCGAAGTGGGCCTAGCCATCTGGTGGCTCGTGCTTTTCGGAACACTGATTGGCCTGCTGCCCCTGGCGCGCATCGGCACGACTGGCTGGACCATGCTGGGCCTACTAGCGGGCCTCGCCCTGTGGACCGGGTTGGGGATCGGCTGGTCAGAGAGCGCCGAGCGCAGCGTCGCCGAGCTCGGCCGCGTCACCACCTACCTCGGCGTCTTCGCGCTGGCGCTCTTCGCGGGCGGGCGCGACGCGCTGCGCCGCACGGTCGGCGCGCTAGCCACCGCAATCGCGCTGGTCGCTGCCCTCGCCCTGCTCTCACGCCTGCAGCCCTCGCTCTTCCCCGCCGACCCGAGCCCCCAGTTCATGCCCAGCATCCAGGAGCGGCTGAACTACCCGCTCAACTACTGGAACGGCCTCGCCGGCCTGGTCGCGATGGGGGTGCCGCTCCTGCTCTGGGCGGCCACGGCGGCGCGGACGATCCTCGCCCGCGCCCTGGCCACCGCAGCCCTGCCCATCGCCGCGCTCACGATCGTGCTCACGCTCTCGCGCGCCGGCGCCGCCGCCGCGGTCGTCGCCGTCCTCGCGCTGCTGGCGCTACACCCGCGCCGCCTCGCGCTCTTCCCCTCGCTCGCGCTCGCCGGCGTGGGCAGTGCGATCCTGATCGCCGCCACGCTCCAGCGTGACGCGCTCGAGCAGGGACTACTCAACTCCACCGCCGCCCGCCAGGGCGACGAGATGCTCGCGATGACGCTCGTGGTCTGCGCAGGGGTGGGCCTGCTCGCCGCCGCAGTCGCCCTCGCCGAGCGTCACTCCCTGGTCCGCTGGCCGCGCGTCCCGCAGCGGATCGCTCGGCCCGCTTTCGTTCTCGTGGCCGCGGCGGCGGTGATTGTCGCCTCGGTCGCCGGGCTGCCCGGCGAGGTTTCCGAGAGCTGGAGCGAGTTCAAGGAGCCAGGCGGCACCGCGTCGGGAGTCGAGCGCCTCGGCAGCGTGGCCGGGAACAGCCGTTACCAGTACTGGCAGGCGGCGGCCGAGGCCAACGCAACCGCACCGCTTACCGGGATCGGCCCGGGCACGTTCGAGTACTGGTGGGCGCGCGAGGGCTCACTCCCGGGGTTCGTGCGCGACGCCCACTCCCTCTACATGGAAACGCTCGCTGAACTCGGGATCGTGGGCTTGGCCCTGATCGTGGCGCTCGTCGGCGGCACGCTTGCGATCGGCGCGGCGCGGACTCTCCGCCGCCGGCGCGGGCGAAGCTCGCTCCTCGCCGCAGCCACTGCAGGCGCGACCTCCTTCGCGGTCATGGCTGCCTTCGACTGGGTCTGGGAGATGACCGTCCTAACGGCCGTCTTCCTCCTGCTGGCGGCGGCGATCGTGGGTCCCGATGCGCGAGCTCGCGCCCACCGCACGCCCGACCCGCGCGGTCGCAGACGTTTGGTAACGACGGCCGGCGTGGCCGCCGTCGCGCTCACATCCCTGGTCGTGATCGCGATCCCGATGGCGGGCACTTCCTCCGTGCGCGAGAGCTGGCGACAGGTTGAAGCAGCCGATTTACGCGCTGCGCTCGCCAACGCCGACGCAGCCCAGACGGTCCAGCCCTACTCCGCGTCGGCGCAACTACAGGAGGCGTTGGTTCTGGAGCTCGAAGGAGACCTTTCCGGTGCGGTCACCGCAGCACGCGCCGCGACCGACCACGAGCCCACCAACTGGCGCACCTGGCTCGTTCGTTCGCGGCTCGAGGCACGCAATGGAGACGCCGAGGCGGCGCTCCGCGCCTATCGCAAGGCGCGCTCCCTCAATCCCCGCTCCTCGCTTTTCCGATGACAGAGCACGAAGACAACGACCTCGACGAGATCGCGGCTAGGCTCGAAACGGAACGGCCGGTCCCGAGCGCCGCCTTCCGCGGCGAGCTTCGCCGCCGGCTGCTGGCCACACAGCCGCGGCGACTCGCTGAGCGGCGCCGCGCGCTCGCCCTAATCACCTCCTACGCCACCGCCGGCCTACTTCTGCTCGCCACCGCCGCGCTGGGTGTACTGGGGGTCGGCCCCTTCGCCGCGTAGTGAGCGTTCGCTTCTAGCTACCAGCGCTCAGCGAGAGCGGCGAAGCCACCGCCCGCCACGGCCCTCGGGTCGGCGCGGCAACTCCTGGCCAGCGAGCAACGCCTGTGGCACCTCCGAGACGAGCCACTCCACCTGCGCGGGTGAGACCACAGAGCGCGCCACGTCCAGCCCCTCCCACCCGGGAGCGCGAGCGGTCGGCCCCGCGCTCGGGCCGTGCGCGTCCGAGGCAAGCACGTGGGCCAAGCCGTCGCTCAGGAGAGCACGCGCCAGGCGACCCGAGCGCGACCGGCGCGGCCGCAAAAGGGACCCGACCGTGACCTGGATCAGCACTCCGCTACGCACCAGCTCCGCCAGCCGTTCGGGTTCCGCCTGAAAGCTCGGATTGCGCTCGGGATGGGCGAGTAGCACACGAAAGCCCCTGCCGATCAGGCTCTGCACCTGCCCCTCAAAGCTCGGCAGCAGCGGCCCATAGGGCGTCTCCAGGAGGAGATCTGTGCCGCGGCGGCCGTAGGAGGCGAGACGGAGGTCCTCGTCGGAGGCGTTAAGCGCCCAGAAAAGGTCCGCCTCAGCCCCGCTCACAACGGCCAGCTCCACTCCGGCACGCCCCAGCTCATCAGCGAGCACACGGCAGCGCTCGGCCAGCTCGCTCGGCACCACCCGTGGATGATCCTCGCGCAGGTGCGGGGTCGCCGCCACGGTGCTCACCCCCGCAGCCGCTAGCTCCCTTCCTAACGCCAGGCTTTGCTCCATCGTCGCGGGGCCGTCGTCGATCCCCGCGAGGACGTGGCAGTGCAGATCGATCACCGGCTCACCACACGCCGGCGCGGCCCGCCGCTCGGGCCGCTCGAGGCCCTACTCCTCGGTTTGCGCGCCGTTGGTCCGCACGAGCGCGCGCTGACCTTCGGGCTTCTGTCCCTCACCGTCTCGCCCGGGGGCCGACCCGCCGTAGTAGCCGTACCCATAGCCATAGCCGTAGCCGAACCCGCGGACGCGCAGGTGGTTGATGACAACGCCCAGCACCCGCGCGTTGAGGTTGCGCAGCTGCTCCGCGAGATGGCGAGCCGCATCGCGGCTCGTGCGATCGAGACCGATCACGACCAGCACCCCGCTCGCCTCACGCAGCAGCGGGATCGCGTCGGCCACGAAGGACGTCGGCGGCGTGTCGATCACGACCAGCTCGTAGTCGCCCTCGGCCTTGCGGAGCAGCTCGCGCATCTGCTCGGACTCCATGAGCTCATCCGGGTTGGGGGGAAGCGCCCCGGCGAAGATCACGTCGAGCTCGTACTCCGGGACCGAGCCGTTCCCCTCCCCGAGCCTCACGGCCGTCACCGCGTCGGCGAGGGTGGCCTGGCCGGAGAGCAGCGCGCTGAGGCCCACGCGTGGCGACTGATGCATCCAGCGGCTCAGCGTCGGCCGCCGCAAGTCGGCCTCGATGAGGAGCACCCGCGTTCTGGTTGCCGCCGTCGCTGATGCCAGCTTCCACGCCACGGTGCTCTTGCCGTCGCCGGGCTGCGCCGAGGTGACGATCACCGAGCGCACGTCGCTATCGACGTTGAAGTAGCGCAGGTTGGCCCGCAGCATCCGAAATGCCTCGGCAACAGCGGCTGGCAGCGGGCGATCGGGGTCGGCGAGCGCCTCCGCCTCCGGAACCAGGGTGAGGATCGGTCGCTCAAAGATCTCGGCGGCCTCCTCGGGATCGCGCAGCCGTCGGTCGAGGCGATCCATCAGCAGCGCGGCGCCGATCCCCAGCATCAGGCCCAAGACGACGCCGATCACGCCGTTTCGCATCGGTTGCGGCGCCGAGCGCTCCGAGGGCGGCTCCGCGACCTGCACCTGCTCGACGTTGCCGGTCTGAAGCGACGCCAGGATCTCGAGCTCCTCCAAGCGCTTGCGCAGCACCCTGCCCGTCGGGCTGTCGAGTTCCTCGGAAGAGAGCTCGGCCAGGCGCCGCTCGACCAGCCTGGTCGTCTCGTTGATCATCTGCCGGTCTGCGCGACGGCGGAACTCGATGTACTCGGCCGCGAACGTGTTCGCGATCCGGGCCGCCATCTCCGGATCCGAGTCGGTCGCCTCGATCGTGACGAGGTCGGCGTCCTGCGCGCCCGAGATCTCAACCGCATCGCGCACTGAGTCGCGGGTGAAGCTTCCGCCGAGGGCCTTGGCGGTCTCCTCCATGACCACGTCGAGCGAGACGAGCTGGACGTTCGTCGCCGCCTCGCGTGTCGGATCCCCGGTCTGAGGAGGATTCGAGCCGAACAGCGTCTGGTCGATCTGGGGATCGCGGAAGAGCAGCGTCGCCTTCGCGGTGTACCGGTCCTCCTGGAGCAGGGACGCCACCACCGCCGCCAGCGGCACCAAGACCACGCACGCCAGCAGCACGGGCAGCCGCCGGCGCAGCACGCGCATCACTCCGCGCAGATCCAGACCTGTATCGGCTGCCTCGTCGTGCATCTAGCCCCGCCCGAGCCTGGTCATCGGCACCAACACCAATGATGTGAAACCCCGCGCACCGGAGTGGCGCAGGCTATCGAATAACCGTCCGGTCCCATGCAGGAATGAGCACCCCGCCCTTGTTATGGTCGCGCGGGTCTTGGCAAGGTCTAGTGCCACGAATCCGTCGCCCGCCGCGGATCCCGCAGATCGAGAGCACACACCCGAGCGCCGAGAAATTGGCCAACTCGCGGGATCCTTCGTCGCGTGCGGCGTCAGGATCGACATCGGTGGCTTCGACACTAGTGTCGAAGCCATCCTGGACGCGCCACGCACCGGGGGTCGCGCCGTGCACCTCTGCAACGCCTACACGCTCTCGCTGGCGCGGAAAGACTCCGCATACGCGGAGGCCCTGAACCAGGGGGACCTCAACCTGCCCGATGGCAAGCCCCTCGCGATGCTCGCCAAGCGCCTTCGACTCTTCCCCACCTCCGAGCGCGTCTGCGGGCCGGACTTGATGGCGGCGACACTTGATCGCGGCCGCAATCTCGGACTGCGCCACTACCTATACGGCTCCACGCCCGAGACGATCGAGAAGCTTGTCGCCCGCCTGGACCAGCTCTACCCGGGCGTCGAGATCGTCGGCGCGGAGTCACCGCCCTTCAGACCGCTCAATCCCACCGAACGCGAAGCGATGATCGAACGAGTCCGCGCTGCGAACCCGCACGTGGTATGGGTAGGCTTGGGAACGCCCAAGCAGGACCAGTTCGTCGCCGAATTTCGAGACGAACTCGGGGCCACCCTCGTCGCAGTCGGCGCCGCCTTCGATTTTCTCGCCGGCCTCAAGCCGCGTGCCCCGAGGCTTCTGCAACGACTCGGCCTCGAGTGGGCCTTCCGTCTGGCCAGCGAACCGCGCCGACTGTGGCGCCGCTACCTGATCGGCAACGCGTCGTTCCTCCGGGGATTGCTGCAGGATTGGCGATCCGGTAGCGGCTTCCAGGTGACCCGCACCGACTAAAGGGAGGGAGACTTTGGCAACAGCTGAGATCCCGAAGGACGCTCGGATCTACGTCGCAGGCCACCGGGGCCTCGTGGGCTCGGCAATCGTGAGACGGCTGGAGGCCGAGGGCTTCACGAACATCCTCACCGCCACACGCCAAGAGGTCGACTTGCGCGACCAGTCAGCCGTCAATGCGTGGTTTGCCGCCAACCGACCGCAGTACGTCTACCTGGTCGCGGGCACTGTCGGCGGGATCCTCGCCAACTCGACCCGCCCGGCCGAGTTCATCTACGACAACCTGATGATGGCCGCCAACGTGATCGAGGCGGCACGGGCAAACGAGGTGACGAAGCTCCTCTACCTCGGAAGCTCCTGCATCTACCCGCGCGAGGCACCCCAGCCGATGACCGAGGACGTGCTCCTTACCGGCGCGCTCGAGCCCACCAACGAGCCCTACGCGATCGCGAAGATCGCCGGCATCAAGCTCTGCCAGGCCTACCGTCGCCAGTACGGCTGCAACTTCATCTCGGCGATGCCGACCAATCTCTATGGACCCGGCGACAACTTCGACCTGGAGAGCAGCCACGTGATGCCCGCGCTCATCCGCAAGTTCCACGAGGCCAAGGAGCGCGGCGAGCGGGAGGTGGAGATCTGGGGCACCGGCTCGCCGCGCCGCGAGTTCTTGCACGTAGACGATCTAGCGGATGCCTGCCTCTTCCTCATGGAGCGTTACGAGCAGGACCAACACATCAACGTGGGCACCGGCGAGGACATCAGCATCCGCGAGCTGGCCTTGCTCATCCGCGACATCGTCTACCCAGACGCCGAGCTGGTCTTCGACACCAGCAAGCCTGACGGCACCCCGCGCAAGCTGCTCGACGTGAGACGTCTAACCGAGCTCGGTTGGACCGCATCAACGCCACTGCGTGAGGGCCTCGAGGCTACCTACGAGTGGTTCCGCAGCCACGAATCCGCGCTGCGGTGAGAATCGCCCTTGTCCACAGCTTCTACTCCTCCCGCGCGCCGAGCGGCGAGAACGCCGTCGTCGAATCCGAATACATGGCTCTGCGCCGTGCGGGCTACGAGGTCAAGCTCTTCGCAGCCCATACCGATCATCTCGAAGGGAGCCTGCTCTATCCCATCCGGGCGGCATTCCGCGTCGCAACTGGCCGCGGCGCGAACCCCCTCAAAGCCATCCGCCGCTTCGGGCCAGACATCGTCCACATCCACAACCTGTTCCCCAATTTCGGGCGCCGCTGGGTCGAGGACATCGACGTGCCGATCATCCACACGGTCCACAACTACCGCCCGCTTTGCGCGAACGGTCTGCTATTTCGCGATGGCAAGGTTTGCACCGAATGCCCGGATGGAAATCGCTGGCAGGCACTGCGTCACGCTTGCTACCGAGGCTCGCGCCTGGCGACGCTACCAAACGCTTGGGCGAATCGCGGGGGCCCGATGGCCGATCCCCTCTTCAGGCGGGCGCACCGACTCCTCATGCTTACCCCACGCCAGCGCGCCCTCTACGTCGCTACTGGCGTCCCCATTGAGAAGACAGCACTCGCTCCGAACTTTCTGCCTCAAGAACTCGACCCCGGCCACCCACCCGCATCCCGCCGCAGGGGATGTATCTATGTCGGGCGCCTCAGTGCCGAGAAGGGGATCACCAGACTCCTCCGCTACTGGCCCGACACCGAGCCGCTCCGCATAATCGGCGACGGACCCCAACGCGACGCGGTGGAGGCGCTCGCCGCCACCAAACCGAACGTGTCTGTCCTCGGCCAACTCTCTCGAAGCGCCGTTATCGCGGCGATGCGGCGCAGCCGCTGGCTTGTCTTTCCGAGCCTTTGGCTAGAAGGCTTTCCTGTGGTCTATCCCGAGGCCTTGGCCTGCGATCTCCCAATTCTCGCCTTCCAGCCGTCAGCCCTTTCGGAGATTGTCAAACGGGAACGGACTGGCGTGGGTTTGACTTGGGACGATGCATGGCCTGACATCGTCGCTGACGCCAGCGACAGTAACCGCCCGTGCCAGGGCTTGTGCCGTCACGTGTTTGAAGAGCGTTACTCGGAGCGCGCTTTCCACCTCAGGTATCGCAACCTGGTTCGCGGCGCACTCGGTCGAGATGCCTGAGCAGTTCCGAGCCCAGCTAAGCACCCGATCCGACCGCACCCTGGCGATGGCCATTCTCCTCGCCAGCCTCGCGACGGCGATCGGAATAACCGTTGACTTGCGCTTGGCATTTGTCGGAGTAGCCGGCCTTCTCGCTGCGGCTACTCTCCACACCCGTGCCTGGCTTCCCCTCGTGGGGATTTCCCTTACTGGCCTAGTCGTCCTCGCGTCAGGCTTTAACAACATCCCCTTCCCTTTGGGCGGCCTGACCATCCCACTCGTGGACGCGGTCCTCCTTTATGCCCTAATCGCCACAGGGCCCTTATGGTGGCGCCTAGCCGCGCGCTCCACCCTCGGCCGCCGCCTGCTCGTGCTGCTCCTACTGCTTACCGCAGTGGCAACCCTGCGCCTACTATTCGACTTCCCCACCTATGGGGTGACCGCGGGCCGGGACGCACTATAACGTCCGCGCGGGCGTGCCGCTCCGCAAGACGATGATCGCTCCCAACTTTCTGTCTCAGGAGCTCGATCCTGGACCGCCGCCCGAGATCCCGCGCTCGGGGTGTCTCTTCGTCGGGCGTTTGAGTGAGGAGAAGGGCATTCGCCGCCTCCTCGAGGACTGGCCCGACGAGGAGCCGTTGCGCATAGTGGGCGATGGTCCGCAACGAGCGGCATTACAGGCTGCGGCAGCCCTTCGACCCAATGTCACCGTTGTGGGCCCCCTCCCGCGCAGTGCCGTGATCGATGCGATGCGAAGTCATCGGCGTCTTGTGTTCCCTAGTCAGTGGCTAGAAGGTTTCCCCTTGGTGTATCCCGAGGCCTTGGCTTGCGGCCTCGGCGTCTTCGCGTTTCGACCATCCGCCCTCGCAGATCTGGCGAGCCGCGACAACACCGGAACGGCTACCAGTTGGAACGAGCACTGGCCGGATCTGCTCAAGGCCACCTTGTCGCTCAACGACCCAAGCCCCGCGTATTGCAGGGATGTGTTCGAGCAGCGTTACTCGGAGGCGTCGTTCCACCGGAGACTTACCGCACTAGTTGATTCGCTATACCGGGCTCAGCGGGAGCAAGCACACGATCCCCGCGGTCATGGGTGAGCTCGCTTCTAGACCTCTCTGCCACCGACTGTCGCAGGCTGCCTACATCGCGCCCAGAGCCACTTGAATAGGCCGCGGACAAGGACTCGTCTCACATCCCAGCCGGCTTTGGAGCATCCGGCACCGTGTTCGCCGTCTTCGTTCCTCATCTAGTCCTGGAGACCATTCGACGGCGCCAACTCCCTGCCCTTTCCAATGCCACCCGCCCGAGCACTTAGCTTGCGCCACCTGCGCACCGCCTTGTCGACCGCGACCATCCACCGCACAGTCTTGGCTATTGCGGACCAAGGCGTCTCGAGTACCATCAACCTTGGCTTCTCGATCGTCGCCGCGAGCTCACTCGCACGGTCAGCCTTCGGCGCGTTCGCCCTCGTCTTCGCCACGTATCTCATCCTCCTCGGCCTTGCGCGCTCCTGCATAGCCGCACCACTAGGTATTCGCTTCAGCGCTGTCAGTCATCAACATTGGCATCGTGCCGCGTCGGCCTCCTTCGGCTGCGCGTTGCTTCTTGGGTTCGTCGGGGCCCTGTTCCTCATTCCCGCTGGGCTCCTGACACCGCATGACTCCAACGCGATTGGCAGCGGCTTTATCGCGCTCGGGGTCGCTCTACCAGGACTCCTAGCTCAGGACCAGCTCCGGTTCGCCGCCTTCGCCCGAGGAAAGCCTGGGAGGGCACTCCTTTTCGATTGCATTTGGGCAGCCACGCTTAGTCTTGCGCTCTGGATCCTGTCTGCCGTCGGCGGCCTGACTCTTCCTACCCTCATCGCAGCATGGGGATGCGCCGCGCTCGTCTCGGCTGCATGTGGCGCACTTATCCTCAACCTGAGGCCGCGACCTGCCAGCGCGCAGCAATGGCTACTCGACCACAGAGATCTGAGTCCGAGCCTAACCGCTGAGTTCGTGCTCACGAGCGGCATCACGCAGGTAGTGGCGTTCGGCCTCGGCGCAGTGTCCGGCTTGGCGGCGGCAGGCGCACTGAGGGGCGCACAAGTCCTATTTGGGCCGATCAACGTGGTACTGATGGCAGCCACTGCGGTCGCCGTCCCCGAGGGCGCGAGGATTCTGCGACACGTGCCGCGCTACTTTCGCGCAAGCATGTTAGGGGTTTCGATCGCCACCGGTCTCTCAGTGCTTGGCTGGGGACTCTGCTTGTCAACCTTGATTCCCGCCTCTCTCGGTCGCACACTCCTTGGCAGCACTTGGCCCGACGCCCAAGCGGTGATACCCGCCCTCACGGTGCTCATGACCCTGACCGCAATCGCCACTGGAGCCCTGATAGGCCTCCGAGTCCTGGAACAACCCGGGAAGAGCGTCAAGGCCAGGGCCGCGGCAGCGCCGCTTCTTCTCTTGGGCGGCCTAACAGGGGCAACCTGGGCAGACGCGGCCGGCGCGGTCTGGGGGCAGTGCCTTCCAATGGCGGCACTCGTCATCGTGTGGTGGCTGCAATTCACTCGCGCATCGACGCCACCTGTCCACCGGTGAACCGCCCCTAGACCGGGCAGACAGCGGCGCTCTGAGCGTCACTTCATATCGCTCCCACGCGATTGGCGCGCCTAATCAGTTATGCGCGCCGCGACCGCGCCACAACCCTTAGCCCGCCAACCGCGGCGTTTCGCGCTCCATCCTACGCATCTACGACGCTGCGGATTCGTACCATTCGTCGAGTAGCTCGCCAAGACGGTCAACACCCCACCTCATCGCGGCATCTTGTGGCTTCCTCGCCGGCGCCACTTGGTCATCCGACGCGGCCGCAAGGGCTTTGCCGAGTCTCATCGCAGCGTGCCTGTCGGGTCTCACTACTACGCCACCAAACGGGCCACATATTGTTGGAGGTCCACCGCTCTCCAAGCAATACACCCTGCACCCAAGTGCAACCGCTTCAGCGACGGACCAAGGCGCGGAGTCATGAATGCTCGGATGCAGCAAGGCGTCACATGTCCTGAGCGCTTCCAAGACTTCTGCACGTGGACACTTACCGTGAAACCGCACGCGCTCCACCACGCCCAGCCGCCGCGCAAGCCGGACGCATCGCTCCCGATCCGGCCCCTCGCCGTACACGTCCAGCACCCAGCCTGGAGCATATGGCAGGGCGCCGATCGCTACTGCTAAGCCTTTCCAGGGAATAAGTCTTGCCGCAAACACGGCATGGAGTTGCTTTCTTGTGTCACCAAGCGCCGCTCTAGGTGCATCTCCGACTTTAATCGCTGGGTTGGGTTCCATGACAACGCGCCGCGCATATTGGAACCTCCTCGCAACTTCCGGATTCTGCGCGACAACGAGATTTGCCCGCCTCGCTACTTGATCGCCGAAGACTTGACGCATTGCATTAGTGGTGAGAGCACGCACTACCTCCCACATTAGACCGCGTACCCCTAACCACCGCCACATCCCCCAAGGGGTTCTCGAGGCGCCGCCAACCGGCCCCCAGACCAGGGGAAGGCCGTTCACCCACGCAACGCCCGCGGGCATCCAGTCAACAGCGAAGGTCAAATGGTGCGCGACGTCAAAGTGATGCTTACGATGAAGCCTACGTGCCGTCCACAATGCAAGCGCCTGCCACAGCAGATAATAGACCCGTTCACCTCGTCCGCCTCGCTGCCAAAGACGGAGCGGCCGAGGTAGATCGATATAGACCGGCGTGAGCCGTAGGGTGGGTTCTTGCTCCAAGGCTCGTTCGATAGGTTCAGAGTACTTTGACCGCGTCATGACCCACACGTCGTGGTTCATCGCCGCAGCGCGAGTCCACTGCCACCCCGCCCCTGGCTCAGATCCTCGCCCGGGCTCGCAGGCATATGCACTTATCAGCACTTTCATGCGCTTAGCTCCGACACGTCGCTTTCAACTGGCCGAGGCGCGCTGAGCGGCCTCATCGCGTCCCTGTCCGCGTCGAGCACGCGAGACGAGTGCCCTGATGGCTACCCTGCCCCACACTGCGAGTAGCCGCTCTTTAGCGTTTCCTTTGGCGAGTCCATCCAGGTGGACGCGCGCTGCTCGGATGATGGCCCATTGCTGCTCAGCGCCGTCGACTTTCTGTGCAGCAGCGCGCAACAACGCCCGCGTGACGCGACATAGACGCATCGCCCTGCGTGGTCCGCTCGCTGCAAGACGTGGCGCTCTAACCGCCACTGAATAGGTCCAATACCCCAGATCAGCTGCAACCGAGCTTCTGTCCGCAGCGGCGAAGGCGGCGTCGAACCTCAAGGATGGACCTCCTGGATCAATCAACGCAAGGCCGGACGCGTCCACCAACACGTTGCCAGGATGAAAGTCACCATATGGGCACTCGGCGAGCCGATAGTACGCAGAGAGGGCTTCGACAAGCCGTCCAACGACAGCCGTATCGACCGCGCGCTTGCGCAGATAGTCATCCAGCGGAACTCCCGGCACCGCAGTCATGATGTATGCGTTGAGATCCTCCGACACCGCCACGGGACGCGGCGCGATCACACCTGCCTGCCCCTGAAGCGCAGCGGACAATCTTTGCAAGAGCCGAAATTCCTTCACGCTGCGGTCGGACGACAGCCCCGGCCGCTCTGAAAAACACTTGACGACAAAACGCGGACTCGTTTGGCCGATGATCAAGCAGGTTGCCTCCGTACTCCTTCGAATATCGAGCAGCGCCGGCGTACCGGACCACTGCCGGGCCCAGCTCAACACCGAGGTGAACGATGGATCAGGTATCACTGGCGACCGCGCAGAGCATCAAGCTCGGCGGATTGCGAATAGGGATCGCATACAACGCCGTCCCTCCGGATCGAATGCTGCATGCTCTCCGAGATATTCGACCTTTCCATCGCTACAGCACGTGTTGAGGAATGCCTTCAGCCACTGCTGCGGAGAGGGCTCCATGGGGGGAAGGCGGTAGTCGCTCGGCATTTCCTGCTGTCCAGTATCGAAAAGCATCAAAGCATTACACCGATCCCATACGTCCGCGAGCAGCTCCCTAGCCTCGGCAAATCCATGCTCGCGAACCCAGTGGTGCCACACCGACAGACAAAGGACGAGATCGGCTCTTGGCAATAGGTGGACTGTACTGCGCCGGATATTTAGATCCAATTGAGCCAGATTGTCCAATCCCAGTTTCGACTTTGTGTATGCGAGAATGCGCTGGGCCCTTGCATCACGTTCGATCGCGATTACATCCACTCCCGTGAGCGCGAGGGAGATGCTGAAGAATCCTGCGTTGGCCCCAATGTCCAGGGCACTTCGTATCTCCGCTTCATCCGTCAGGGCCTTGATGACCTCCCATCGGCTCAAGGTTCCTTCCGTCCGCTCGCCGTACTTGCCAACCCAGGGGAGCGGGTGATATTCGATCGTCGGAAAGCAATCTAGCTTGAAGCGAACAGCGTCCAGCCGCTGGTCGAGCCACTTGCGCCGCACCACTCGGCGCCCTCTCCTGATCAAGTCAAAGCGACTGACTGCCATAACCCTCGGCCCTCGTCCACGCTCGTCGGCGCTACTCGCGGCGCACCGATAAGGCGTCTGACCGTGGCTTTCCCACGTCTGAATCCAAACGGTGGCCACCCTGTCTCGGGTGCATTGGGAGCTCGTAGTTATATGTCCGCACCCTGCCTGCTAGCTGCTCCTCAAGCTCCTTGACGTCAGCATCCACCATGATCTTGACCAGCTCCTGGAAGCCGACGGTTGGTACCCAGCCCAGCTCCCGCTTGGCTTTGCTCGCATCACCGAGCAGCGAATCCACCTCGGCCGGCCGGAAATACTGTGGATCGATCTCGACGTAGTCCTGCCAGTCGAGCCCGACGTGCGCAAACGCGAGCTCGCAGAACTCGCGCACGCTGTGCTGCTCCCCAGTTGCAATCACGTAATCGTCGGGTTGGGGTGCCTGTAGGATGCGCCACATCGCCTCGACATAATCGGGCGCATATCCCCAGTCACGCTTGGCGTCGAGGTTTCCCAAGTAGAGCCTGCTCTGCAAGCCAGCCTGAATCCGTGCAACCGCGCGGGTGATCTTGCGCGTAACGAACGTTTCGCCGCGCCTGGGCGACTCGTGGTTGAAGAGGATCCCGTTGGCGACGTACATCCCGTACGACTCGCGGTAGTTGACAGCCGCCCAGTACGCTGCGACCTTCGCGACGCCGTAGGGACTGCGCGGGTGAAACGGGGTCGACTCAGATTGCGGGGGAGGGGCGGAGCCAAACATCTCCGAGGATGAGGCTTGGTAGAAGCGGGCGTTCAGCCCCGTCTCCCGCATCGCTTCTAGAATCCGGATCGTACCCATGCCTGTAACGTCGAACGTGTAGACGGGCATGTCGAACGACACTCGGACGTGACTCTGCGCGCCCAAGTGGTAGATCTCATCGGGCTGAATCTCGTAAAGAAGCCTCGTCAAAGCGACTGGGTCAGCAAGGTCGGCGTAGTGATTGAAAAGGCGCACCCCCTCCTCATGCGGGTCGCGGTAGAGGTGATCGATCCGCCCGGTGTTGAAGCTCGAGGATCGGCGGATGATTCCGTGGACCTCGTATCCCTTGGCGAGAAGTAGCTCCGCCAAGTAGGAGCCGTCCTGGCCCGAAATGCCGGTGATCAGCGCCTTCTTCACTCGCTGTTTCCTCTTCCGTGAAAGCGGCAGCAGGCTACCAACCGCCCCCTTGCCGACGACCGACGCTCCTCAGGCATACTCTCCTCGATGCGCAGGGCTAGGGCGGAGTCGTTCGCCGCGCTGTACGACGAGCACGTCGAGCGCGTGTATGGATTCTTCGGCTACCGGGTCAGCTCGCGCGAGGATGCCGAGGACCTCACCCAAGCCACCTTCGAGCGAGCGCTCAAAGCGTGGCGTCGGTTCGACCCGAGGCGCGCCAGTGCCGCCACATGGCTTCTTGCGATTGCGCGGAACCTCTTGATCGACCATCTGCGACGGCAAGGTGGCCAGAAGATCCATCCGCTTAACCTGGCCGAACCCGACAATGCCACCCCCGAGCTCCACACAACCGACGACCCCCGTCTCGGGCTCTCCCCAGAGCTCGAGCGCGCACTTGCGACGCTCAGCGAGCGAGACCGGGAGCTGATAGCGCTCCGCTTCGGCGCTGATCTCACCGGTCCAGAGATCGCTGAGTTCACCGGGCTCAGCCTTGCAAACGTCCAGCAGATCATCTCCCGCTCGTTGCGGCGCCTGCGGGCGGAACTGGAAACGAGTCACGTCCCGCGGGGAGCTGACCGCTCGGGAGACACGCGGTGATAGGGCTTCAGTACGCACCGCGACCGTCGGTGATGGCACTCACAGTCCGAAGCAGGATCTTCAGGTCGTCTCCAAGTGACCAGTTAGTCACGTACGAGTAGTCCAGCTTCACCATCTTCTGGAAGGGGATGTCGCTGCGGCCCAAGACCTGCCACGGACCCGTGATACCCGGCCTGACTTTGAAGCGCGCGCGGTAGTGCCCCTTGACTAGGGAGCTCTCCTCCTCGATCAGGGGGCGCGGACCGACCAGGCTCATTTCTCCTTTGAAGACGTTGATCAGTTGCGGCAGTTCGTCGAGGGAGCGCCGGCGCAGCTTGGCCCCAAATCGCGTGATCCGCGGGTCCGCAGCTATCTTGAACATGCCGTCGGTGCGCCGATTAAGGTCCGCGAAAAGGTGTTTGCGCTCGTCGGCGCCGTCCACCATCGTCCTGAACTTGAGCAGTTCGAACGGCTCGCCGCGAAAGCCGGTGCGCCTCTGCCGAAAAAACACGGGACCGGGCGAATCGAGCTTGATCCGGATCGCGCAGTAGACAAAAAGGGGCGCCAAGAGGACAAGAGCGGTGCCCGAAACCGCGAGATCCATAGCCCGCTTGAGCGCACGCATACTCCGTGGTCGCTCGGTCGTGGGCAGCGTCAGAACGGGCATGCCTTCCATGAAGTGCAGCTCAGCGTCCCAGCGAAAGACCTCGGAGTCGCTAGGGATCAGATCGACCTTGACGCCGTGCTCGGCGAGCGTGCGTAGGACGCCCGTGCGCTCGTCGAGTCCCTCGTAGGCGCTCGCGAGGATGACCCGGTCTGCCTCAGCCTCGCGGACAGCAGCGGCGAGTGCGACCGCCCGCTCCTCCTCGGCGCTGCCGAGTTCGTCGAGCTCGATCGCGCGAGCAATCGCGATCCCGTACTCCGGATGGCGCTCAAGCAGGGCGCGTACAAGCGACGCGTCATCGGAACGACCCAGCACCAGCACCCGCTGCCGGTACCAGGGTCGGCGCTCGGCGTAGCGGCGGGCGAGGGCGCGGGCGACGAGCACCGCGGGCACCATCAGCAGCCAGAGCAGGATCGTGGGGAAGATCGAGGGAGTGCCCCGAACCAGGAGAGCCTGGAGAATGAAGAGGCCCCAGGCCCAGACACCCGAGAGCTGCAGGACCCGCCCGACCTCTGTGGCGACGGTGTGCTCGATCCGGCGCTCATCTATGTGGTACATACCAGCGACGGTCGCGAGCGCCGCCCATGAAAAAACCGCTACCGGCACCGTCACCGGCGGGACAGCGAGCATGACCGGCGCGCCGCTTACCGCGAGTCCGGCAAGGCCGTCGAGTACGGAGAGCAGCGCGAGCACTGCGAGCAGGGCGACTGCATCCGAAACAGCCAGGACGCGGCGCATGTGGTAGCCGCGCCGGTCGGCTCCCAGGGCGCGGTCCCTCCCGGCCCTCCGTGTCTGGTCGCTATCGACGAGTCGGCGCCTGAGAACACCTCGAGCGCCGGCCGCTGTCGCTTCCAGCGTTACGCCGTCGCCAACCGCGGCTTCCGCTTCGCCCCCAGGGGCGGGATTCACTTCGGCCTCCGATGCCACGCGGGCAAGAGTCCTGCCCTCCCTGTGCGTCCTGACAACTCCCTCGTGCTTGGAGTCCTCATCGGCCGCTCAGGCCGACCGCCTTACGGGAAGCCCCCTGGCATCCCCCGTTCGGCCGTGGCCTCTGCCGGGCCGTGGCCTCTGCCGCCTACCGAGCGGATGATAACACCGGCGTATGCGGAAGCCCGCAGAACGCGGCGCGCAGTTGCTCCGTGGCGGCTGCCGTGGGTTCACGCCGCGCCACGAGCGCCCGTCTGGTGCATCGTCCCAAAAAACCGCTTGGACATGGGCGATCCGCTGGCTGTGAGCCGACCGTGAAACCGCTAGCATTCGGCTCGTCCTTCCCCGCAGGGGGACCCGGAGGAAGTCAAGGAGGAAGGGATCAGGGAGTGCGACCGCGTGATCGGCGTCGGCTTTAGCGCTGAGTAGGGCGCGCCCCTCACGTCTACCCCGGGGGTCGCTGACGTCGATTCCGAGGCCGAGCTCTCCCCTTCCGGCTCGATAAGTCCCGCCGGCGCCTTACCTCTCTCAGGCGTCGGCGGGACGGGCCTCGGGTTCCCGTCCGCTCGCAGGGACGTAGGTTCGGTGCGGGCGCGCGGTCGCCGGCCGCGGCGTCGTTTCGCGCGGCGCCTCGGCGCGCGCGGATGCTGGCGCGGGTCAGTGCTTGGCGGCGGGGTCGCGCAGCAGCTCGCCCTCGACGCGCTCGTCGTGCGCGGCCTCGACCTCGGCCGCGGACTTGGGCTCCTCGTCGCGGTTCTTGCCCGTGATCGAGTCCTTGAACTCGCGCAGGCCGCCGCCCAGGGAGCGGCCCAGCTCGGGCAGCCGCTTGGGCCCGAAGATCACGAGCACGACGATGAGGACGATGACCAGCTCGAGTGGTCCGATATTGGGCATGTACTGATGCTACCCCTTCGTAGCCTCGGGCACCCGGCCGGCCGCTTGCCGCTCGCCCGCGCGCTGCGACGCCTGGGCGCCGTCGTAGCCGTCGTCGCCGGACATGAGGGCGTGCGGGGTGCCGGTGCCGAAGTCGTAGGGGCCGCCCACGACGCGCGGGATCGCGTCGAAGTTGAAGCGCGGCGGGGGCGAGGGGACGAGCCACTCGATCGTGCGCCCGCGCCAGGGGTTGGCGGGGGCGCGTGGGCCGAAGCGCCAGCTCACGATCGCGTTGTAGAGGAAGATGAGCTGGGCGGCGCCGAGCACGAAGCCGAAGATCGAGACGACGAGGTTCCAGTCGGCGAACTGGTCGGCGTAGTCGACCACGCGGCGCGGCATCCCCTGCATGCCCAGCCAGTGCATGGGCGCGAAGGTGCCCCAGGTTCCGACGAAGGTGAGCCAGAAGTGCAGGCGCCCGAGCCGGGCGTCGTACATCCGGCCCGTGATCTTCGGGAACCAGTGGTAGATGCCGGCGAAGATCGTGAAGACCGAGCCCGCGAAGAGCACGTAGTGGATGTGGGCGACGATGAAGTAGCTGTCGGTGACGTAGATGTCGATCGGCACCAGCGCCACCATCACGCCCGAGATCCCGCCGACCACGAAGCTGCAGATGAAGCCCAGGGCGAACAGCAGCGCCGCGTTGCGGGTCTGCACCACGCCGAGGAAGAGCGTCGCAAGCCAGCTGAAGATCTTGATCCCCGTCGGTACCGCGATCAGGACCGAGGTCAGCATCATCGGCACGCGCAGCCAGCTGAACATGCCCGAGACGAACATGTGGTGCGCCCAGACCGAGTAGGAGAGGACGACGATCCCGATCAACGACAGCGCCATCAGCCGGTAGCCGAAGATCGGCTTGCGGGCGTGCGTTGAGACGACTTCCGAGATGATCCCGAACCCCGGCAGCATCATGATGTAGACGGCCGGGTGGGAGTAGAACCAGAAGATGTGCTGGTAGCTCAGCACGTCGCCGCCGAACGCCGCCTGGAAGAAGTTGGTGTGCAGGAGGCGGTCGAAGAGCACCATGAACTGCACGCCGGCGATGAAGGGCGTGGCGCCGACGACGAGGATCGAGGTCGCGAGGTTCGCCCAGGCGAGCAGCGGCATGCGCCACATCGTCATCCCGGGCGCGCGCATCGTGAGGATCGTGACCAGGAAGTTGAGTGCGGCCATGATCGAGGAGGCGCCCGCGAACTGGACGCCGAGGTTGAAGAAGGACTGGCCGAGCGGGGCACCGGTTGAAAGCGGCGCGTAGCCGGTCCAGCCCGCGTCGAAGGCGCCGCCGGGGACGAGGAAGCTCACCAGGAACATCAGCCCCGCGAAGGGCAGAAGCCAGAAGCTGAGCGCGTTGAGGCGTGGGAACGCCATGTCGGGCGCGCCCAGCATGAGCGGCAGCACGTAGTTGGCGATCCCGGCGAACACCGGGATCACGAAGACGAAGATCATGAGCGCCGCGTGGACCGAGAAGAGGCCGTTGTAAGTGCCGGGGCCGACGATCTGCGCGCCCGGCTGGGCGAGCTCGGCGCGGATCCCCATCGCCAGCGCCCCGCCGATGAAGAAGAAGACGAAGGTGGTGACGAGGTACTGGACGCCGATCACCTTGTGGTCGGTGTTGAAGCGCAGGTAGTCGCGCCAAGTGTCGGCGCCGTGCTCGGCGTGCTCGTCCCCAGGTAGGGCCGCGCCGCGTGCCCAGCGCAGCCAGTAGTCGAAGCAACCCAGCCCGTAGAGGAAGCCGAGCGGGGCGGTGATCGCCGGCACGACGACGTGCGGGTAGCCGGTCATGTCGGTCTGGAAGAGCTCGAGGCCCGAGATCGCGCGCAGGCAGATCACCAGGCCGAAGCCGAGGCCGCCGCCGATCAGGCTCCAAAGCAGCGCGCGCGGCCAGCCCGCGCGGCGCAGGGGCGAGGGGGCGGGCGCCTCGCCTCCTGCGCGCGCAGCGCCCGAGGTCGCCCTCGCCGAGGGATGGCGGACGGGCGCTTGGAAGGCCATCGCCCTCCGAAGCTACGTTCTCTGGTTGTTTATGTCCAATATATTTTTCCTGCCTATCTGATAGGCAATGCCTATGAGTGATCTGCGGCGTCTTCGCTACTTCCTCGCCGTCGCCGAGGAGCTTCACTTCGGGCGCGCCGCCGCGCGCGTCGGCATCGCCCAGCCCGCGCTCAGCCAGCAGATCCGCCGGCTGGAGGAGGAGGTCGGCGTGCCGCTGTTCAACCGCACCAGGCGCAGCGTCGAGCTCACGGTGGCAGGGCGCGCGATGGAGCCTGAGGCGCGACGGGCGCTGGCGGCGGTGGAGGAGGCGATGGAGGTCGCCCGCAGGGCGGCGCGCGGGGAGGCGGGCCACCTCACGGTCGGGTTCGTGGAGACCGCGGCGACCGCGCTCGTGCCCGGCGCCGTGCAGCGGTTCAGCGAGGAGATCCCCGGCGTGGCGCTCACTTTGCGCGAGCTTTCGGTCTCGGCGCAGCTCGAGGGCGTTCACGCGGGCACGCTCGACGTCGGCATCGTGCGCCCGCCGATCGACCCGGCGGGGCTCGAGATCGTCGAGGTGCAGGAGGAGCCGTTCGTCGTGGCGGCGGCGAGCACCTCACCGCTTGCCGGGCGCAGGCGCATCTCCCCGCGGGAACTCGCGGGGCTTCCGCTCGTGCTGCTCGCTCGCGAGGTGGTGCCGGGACTGCACGATCAGGTGATCGGGCTGCTCCAGCAGCACGGCGGCGCCGTCATCGCTCAGGAGGCGACGAGCATCCAGGCCGTGCTCGGGCTGGTCGCGGCCGGCCTGGGCGCCTCGCTTTTGCCCGCCTCGGTGAGCACCCTTGAGCGCCAGGGCGTCGCCTTCCTGCCCCTTCACCCCTCCCCCACCTCGAGCCTGATCGCGATCTCCCGCCGCGCAGAGCGCTCCCCACTGGTGACGCGGTTCGTGGAGGCCATGGAGGAGGCGGCGGACGCCTCGGCCTGAGCACGGCGAACTCACCATCGTGCCGCCGGAAGGCCCGCCCTAACGCGGGCAGGGGAAAGAGCCCGGAGCCGGACTCGAACCGGCGACCCCTTCCTTACCATGGAAGTGCTCTACCGACTGAGCTATCCGGGCGCGGCCACCAGCGTAGCGATGCTGGGGTAGCCCAGGGTAGCGAGATGCCGGGTACGGGGGCGTGCCCCGTTGTGCGGCGGGCGCCGGTCGCGCGCCGCCGTACTCCTCAGGGCGCGGGCAGAGCCGCGCGCACGCGCTGGGCGAGGGCGTCGACGTCCTCGGGCTGGGTGTCCCAGGCGCACATGAGGCGCACGAGGTTGCGGTGCTCGTCCCAGACGTGGAAGGGCGGGTCGCCGGGAAGCTCAGCGAGCAGGCGGCTGATCGTCTGCTCGGGCAGCACGGCGAAGACGGCGT